>Ga0307515_10001584_pt1 | contig 50746 bp, 68 predicted proteins | sample 17_EM_MG_FD_194513 | JGI IMG/M metagenome (GOLD analysis project Ga0307515, IMG submission 194513) | Populus trichocarpa ectomycorrhiza microbial communities from riparian zone in the Pacific Northwest, United States - 17_EM | ecosystem: Host-associated > Plants > Roots > Unclassified | place...
TGTAAGTGGATGTAAAATGCAGATGTGTCCGAGTGCTAATGCTAAATGGGTGGGATACATGCCCTTATGATGCTCAGAACCCTGCCAACCTCGTGCTCCTCCTCTTCCCGCGGGGTTTAGGCGCATCCTCCTTCCCGCCCAGGATCGATGCCAGCCTCTGCCTCTCCTCCCTCTGCCGTGGATCCTCATATGTGACACGCGTATCGTCGTCTTTACGTAGGTTCGCAGTCACATCACCGTTCTCGCCTTCGACACCGGGTTCGGGTAGGACGGGACGGAAAACCACGCCGTTTTTGGGAGTGCCAAACACGAACGTGTCGCCTTCCACTTCTTCAACGGCCCGTTCCTTCTCCTTATTCAGTGACTACAAAAACGTCGTAAATTTTATCTTCAGAAAGCGAGGACAACGTGCCCACCTTCGTTCGGGACAGTGGCCGCGATCTTTTTGCCACCCTTCCGTTCTGTGCACTAGTAACGACCTCCTCCTTCGACGCTTGCCGTTTGCCCAGCAGCGTCGTAATGCTCTCCGCGATCACTTGGTGAGCCCTCTGTTCCCTCTCCACTTCCTTGCTTGGAGAGTTCTTCATCACCATTGGCGATGGTGACCTTGAGGACGGTACCAGTTCCCATCCCTCAACATGCGTTGCCGCTGAAGATACGTACGTTGAGCTACTGTCTGGATCCCCACCTAAGGTTGGTTCTGGCTTAAGGAGCCGGTCCTTCTTGGGTGTGGAACGCGCCAAGAAATTGTTCGTGTGGAATTCGAACTCCGGTAGAATGCTGTTGTCGGCAGGTGGAAATGTTTCTTGTGGGTTCGACTCTATCCCGCCAGAATTTTCAGCATCGGCTGCGTTGACGGCTTTGGTCAGAGGAAGAAGGGTGAGAGACAGAAGAGCGCACGTTGTAACACCGGTTTAGGTCCTGACCCGGGTTCCATGACGCCTCCTTCACCGTCCTCACACAGCGGCGGTAGCGAGTTTACAACATCTTCTGCCACCGGAGTACCTGTGGACATAAGTAGGCCTTCTAGCCAGAATACGTCAACAACGGGGATCCCCCACTCCAGCGCCTTCTCGGCCTTGGGACCCTGTCTTGATGGACATAACAGGTGTGTCGTCTTTTTCGAAAAGGTAGGCGCGTGAGAAGCACCTGTTTCACGCGTCGGTATATTCCGAGAAAGAGGAGCAGATCACCCACCGATTCCTCGTATAAATCGCCGGGTCCAACACGCCTCGGATTCCCCAAGCCCAGAAAAGCTTATCACCATACCAGCAGCACCGGGGACTGGCGTTGGTACAGCTATTGGCCGGAACGTGATATGTTCATCGGGCTCACATATCCGGTCCTCAAAGATGCACTTCTCCAGCCAACATTCCGTTCTGTATTTCGGCTTCTCCCTCTCCCTCTGTTCTGCCCTGTGAATTGCGCTGCCACTACTACCCGGTCAGCAAGGGCACGGGGGGTGGGGGAGTGGAAATACCAACCATACAAGCCTGACGACGATGAAATCCACGTCTTCTAAATCTTCGGTAATCCAAAAACCGTCCTCCCCTTCCACCACAGACTTGACATTGTCGGCGTTGGCTTCCCCAAGTGCTCGGAACTTCTTCCCCGAAAATATGCCTTCTTTACGGCGTGACTCCGTAGGTAACTTACTGCCGGAGGCGACTGGCTGTTCCGCCTCTCTTTGAAGTACTAGAAGCGTGGCCGGCGTACCCGCGGCATCGACCTTTGCAAATGGTTGCCTCTTCGTCTCTTCTTTGGGCTTTATGGCGAAAGAATTCGCCCGTTTGAAGTTTGAGAGTATGCTCCCATTCTCAGTCATGTTCACAAGCTGGGCCTTCGGCTTTGTCGGGGATAGCGGAATCTGTTCGTAGCTTGGGGAACCCCGGTACTTGGAAGGGCTACGTTTGAGTTTCCCATCCACAACCTCAAACCCTCTGGAACCGAGAAGGTTTTCCCATAGCTTGAGGGTCTCATGGGGAACGCGTTTCCTGACGGACGCAATCTCTTCTTCTGCAGGATCGGTGGTAAAGGATTGGGTCAATAGCTGAGACGACGACGCGGGGGGTGTTGCGCGGGGGGGATTGCCTTGCGGTAGTGGGGAGGAAGACCTAGGAGGGGCTAGCGGGTCATCCAAATTAATTGCACCCGAGAAGCATGACGCCCTTCTTACTCACGCGTGGCTGGCTTTGGTTCAGGTCGTGGGTTCGTGACTAAGTAGTTGTCTTCTGGCCAACGACCTTGATACGAAGGTCAGCTGGGATCACCGGCTGTAGGCGAAGATCGTACCTCCGAAATGGATACAATCCCAGAACCATTCCTCCCAAACCAACTGGATGTTGGCTTCACCTTTCTCGTTGAACTTCTCGGCGTATTTCATCTTCTCCGTCTTTTCATCACCAGAACACAACAGGTGAGTAACCTTGACAGGACGCTCGATGTTCCTGACAAATATCCCCTTGTTGTGAGTAACAAGTCGATTTATCTGGGTTTCTCGGTCTGCATCGTCAATACCCGAGACTGCAACCACGAGCTCAGAGAATATGGGAAGTCGGTGGGATAAAATGCTCTAGACCGAGAACAGATGTCAACCTTGTTGCTCATATGGTCGCAATGGGTGGTACCTCGCGGAAATCAACGTCGTCCCCCTGTTTCCAGATGGAATGACACTCTGTAATCCATGTGGAGCATAAAATCGGTATCTTCATTTGGAGAGCGCACTGAAGTAACATGTCAGCAACATAGTTAACTAACAACAGATCCACATGCATTATATTTCGCGCCTCCATGCTCGTCTGCAATCAGGTGGGTTGTATCGAGGGTTAGGTCCTTGCGGTGTTCGGCACCAAGTTCCAGCGCAATCTTGAATAGAGTCGTCTAGGAGATGACGGTCATGCGGTGACATGGGTTTCAATGTGGCGGAGCAGGCGTACCTTATCATGGATTCCGGTAGCACACAGGACCACCCCCTTGAACGGCCGCGGACACACGTCCACGAACGTGTTCTCTGGTTCATCGTCTGGCGAAGAGTGTTGGACCAAGTTCCTTGAGCTGTTGGGCGACTGATGGGGCCGACCATTCGATCGCTTGGAACTGGCTGAAGAGGAGGGCTGAGCCGGTCGTAGCTTGACGTTGGGGACCTGTAACGAGTAGTAAGTAAAGTCCCGAAACGCGCGCCGGTGGTCGCATGCCTTGTGTGACTTGTTCGTCCTCCTTGCGTTCATCGCGGCCTGACGGAGGTGGACGAGATCCTGATGTTACCGTCTCGGTCCGTCCCATGGCTTCTGACGCGTCGACGCGATCATTACGTAACTTTCGCATGATCATCCGCACAAAAAAACTGTTTTTTCTGCACTTTTGTGGTGCTTGTCTGTACCGTCTGCGCACCACGCGTATATGTGAAAGAGGCAAACTCTTACAGGCAGAAGGTATCATGTAATGAGAGAATTGGATTCAGTCAGATCCAAAGAGGCATCCAGCATTTGCACGTGATTCCACTTTTTTCGAGTCGATCGGCTCACTCCATGCATGTTGTTCATTTCTCATTCCACTGATGGAGATATCGGTGCGTGAGCTGAATTCTTTTTGTGCTGCACCTGTAGGTTTATACAGATGCTCAGGCAGAGCTCAAATGCGCTGAACAAATCCACACAAGGACTGTGGAGACGAAATAAGCTCAACCTCAATGCCCCACAAGAGGAGCAGCCGCCAGTCCCGGTGGAAACAGCCCAGGTCTCAGTTGCAATGCCTCCGGAAAATGCTACTGAGCAGACTCCGATACCCACCAAACGAAAGCCGAGATCCACTCGCGAAGATGGGCCATCAAAACGAACAAAATTTTCGGCCGCTAAGGACCACAGCCCGCCGTCGACCAGATTATCCGACTTGGGTGGTATAGACGCATGCATTGAGAAGATCTTGGAACTCGTTGCGATGCCGTTGTGTCATCCAGAGATCTATCTGCATACTGGTGTTCAACCCCCGCGCGGTGTTCTCCTCCACGGACCCCCCGGTTGTGGGAAGACCATGCTCGCTAATGCTATTGCAGGGGTGGGTTGCTTCCTTCATCAACGCAGTATTGCATGCATAAACGTCGAGCCCGCCAGGAACTCGGTGTCCCCTTCATCAGCATCTCCGCGCCCTCCATCGTCTCGGGAATGTCTGGGGAATCGGAGAAGACCCTCCGCGATACCTTTGATGAAGCAAAGGTGAGTCCCTGTGGGTTGCCCTAAAAAAATACCTCGTCTGAACTTTTGTCCGCAGAAAGCTGCTCCTTGCCTCCTGTTCATTGACGAAATCGATGCAATCACACCCAAGAGAGAAAGCGCACAGAGGGAGATGGAACGACGAATAGTCGCCCAATTCCTGACCTGCATGGACGGTAAGTCCTCCTGTCAGATTTCCTGATGTCTGTTCTGACCGTGGGGGTCAGACATGTCTTGGGAGAAAACCGACAACAAGCCCGTTGTCGTAATCGGCGCGACCAACCGCCCGGACTCTCTAGATGCAGCCCTACGGAGAGCCGGTCGATTCGATCATGAAATCAGCATTGGGGTGCCTGACGAGGAGGCTCGTGCACAGTACGTCAACACTGGACCTTGATTAGCCATCATCTCACTGAAGCATACCCCAGGATCTTGCGCGTACAGTCTTCGAAACTTCGTCTGGAGGGGGATCTTGATTTCGCAGCGCTAGCCAAGGCCACTTCAGGCTACGTTGGAGCTGATCTTGCTTCTCTCACCGGCGCTGCGGGCATAGTGGCTGTCAAGCGAATATTCCGTGAACTGTCCACGGGATCCATCGTGCTTCCAGAAATCGACACGGACACGTTTGGCCCGGACTCTACCACCCCCATGTCCATTGATGTCTCTCCTGAACCGGTGTCCCAGCCTGTGAAACCGCCCCCATTTTCGAGTTACCGGGGTTCCTCCACTCCATTAGCTAGCTCGATCGTTCACTTCCTTCGCGCTCATCCGAATCCACTGAACGAAACCCAACTTTCTCCGCTTAGTATCCAGTACTCGGATTTCATACAGGCACTAAAACACGTGCAACCGTCTTCGAAGCGTGAAGGCTTCGCCACCATCCCGGACGTTAGTTGGACAGATATTGGGGCGCTGTACCATATCAGGGAGGAACTCCAAATGGCGATTGTTCAACCCATCAGAAGGCCAGAACTGTTCAAGGCAGTTGGTATAGATACCGGATGTGGGGTTCTACTGTGGGGTCCTCCAGGTTGTGGGAAAACTCTTCTGGCAAAAGCCGTTGCCAACGAGAGTAGAGCCAACTTCATCAGTGTCAAAGGTCCCGAGCTTTTGAATAAGGCGCGTCCCACGAGCCACGTTTCTCTCAGCGGTCACCCCAACTAACAATCACCCTCTGCTCTCACACAATAGTATGTTGGTGAAAGCGAACGCGCTGTACGACAAGTGTTCTCCCGTGCGCGAGCATCTGCGCCATGTGTTATCTTCTTTGATGAATTAGATGCACTGGTCCCCAAAAGGGATGACTCGGTTGTGAGTTCCCACACCTCATCCTCCCCACCACGGTAATGACACGCTGATTGCACTTTCTATTTTGGGAACAGTCGGAGTCTGCCGCACGGGTCGTTAACACGCTCTTGACTGAGCTTGATGGGCTTGACAGCCGCAAGAACATCTACGTTGTTGCTGCCACAAACAGGCCGGACATGATTGATCCCGCAATGTGCCGACCTGGAAGACTCGACAAGCTGCTTTACGTCGACCTGCCGACGGCGGACGAACGTGCTGAAATCATCAGAACGGTCATACGGAAAGTCCGGCTAACCCCAGACTCACGAGTAGCCGAGGAGGTGGATCTGTTGGTGAGGGAGAAGTGTGATGGGTATAGCGGAGCAGATCTGGCTGCAATTGTTCGCGAGGCCGGAGTCTGTGCACTGAAACGGACTCTGGGCACTTTGAATGAGGACACAGTGGGGACCGGGGCCGCCGTTTACATTGATATCAGTGACTTTGCTCAAGCCCTGGAGAAGACCGGGCCCAGTGTCAACGCGGCACAACGGGGGAAATACCTACGGTTGAAGAACAAGTTTGCGGGGCTTCCCATCGGCAAAACATCAATAGACACGGACTGAGGGCCACCGTTGCATTCATATGTAGACAGAAGCGACGTCCCGATTATATGCATACTGGTACTATATCACATGGACCTATGTTTCCCCGACCTTCTTGATGCCCACAAGAACTCGTTCATTCCTTCGCCAGAATTCTACCAAGACTTCCGCAAGTCTTGTGGGATTATCCTAGAGGGAGATCCGCACGAATTAGCATTCCTCCCACGGTTGGGGACCGGCGGGTCGGAGAGAACGAACCTCGTGTAGCATGTGTCCTACTCCAGAAATGACCTCTAGTTGAAACTTTCCTTGCATTTGTCCTATCATCAATTCCCGATCTAGCCGTTCTGTCCCGGCGAGCACGAGCAAGCGCGCCGTTTTGCATGAAAGGAAAAGTGATGACAGTGACGTGAACCAATCTATCCGGTGCGGGCCAAAATCAGTCAACGATACTGAGTCACCACTGCATATTCGTACTTGTCCAGTAGGGCGCTGTGTCTTCCAATGGAGTTCGCCATCTCCAGGGTAGCGGGTCCCCTGAAACAGAGGGAGTCAAGATCGCCGGAATTGATGTCCGTGCTGACGCAATGTTCCGTATAGCATGTGTCTTGACACTGATCGGAATGAAATTTACCCCAGGGATAAGAGATCAAAATCAAGCGGGAGACTTACTGCCATTCAATTCCCTCCTCGATACTCCCGAACCCAATAGGGCGTGTGTGCAGGAGAGCGTGCATGTGTGGCAATGCATCGAGAGTGAACTCTAACAAGACGCATTGAGCAAACCTCGCCGGGCGAATCACCAAGTGACTGAGCGAGCGCACCTTCGACGACATCGAGAACCGCGACGCCCGCGACTCGATACTTCCGTTCAAGAAGCAAGGGAACTGCCCTAACGCAGACGGATCCACCCAAGCTGTGTCCAACCAACTTCGTCGAATGTCAATGCAACCATGCAAACAAGGCCGAATCGGCGGGCGTACCAAAAGCGATGGACTCGTGGCGGGATCAGGGAAGAGCGTTGTCAGGAGGCCCATGCAATCATTGACCAACGTTATTATATCGAGGTTTGCATCAACATCAGGTGTTTGGCATTCGGGAGTAGGGACAGTCTTTCCTGTGAATGCGTTATGGCACCTTGGGAGGGCGTTATGATCAAACAATAGAACCCCCATACCGTGTCTCCTCACATCAAACGCGAAAACGCCACACTCCCCGTTGCTGAGACCCGTAACCTCCTTGGCAAAACATGCGAAACTCAGGGCAGAGTACCCTGCACCGTGGTGGCAGATCAAGACCGTGCCACTCTTCGCCTTTGGTGGCGTATAGTACGCTCTGAAATTTAGCTGTGCAGACGGGACACTGATTTCGAGCGCTTGGTCAAATAGTCCCGACGCGGAGATGGGTTTATATCCGTCAAGGTGCGATGGCTTTGCGGATGCAGATCCTGAGCCTGATCCCGGAAACGGGGTTGGAGGTGGAGGCATTGATGGTAAAGGTCCCGGGGTATCGACTTCCTCTTCCTCGTCCCCATCTTCGAGGTCCTCTAGGGGTGGCATTGGGGGAAGTTTTGATAACCGTGCATGGATCGCAGAACGATAGAGGTTAGACATGGTTGTCGCAGCGATCTCCGGATCCCAGATCGGGCAGCGAACGGAATGTTCCCAGGGGCGTGAACTACAAGTAATCGAAAGTTACACGCTAAAGGTATAATGCGCGACCAATAAATAAGACCCTAAGAGATGGTGCAAACAAACAAATGTCTAGATGTTCCCAAGGACAACCTTCTCTACAATTCCTTCAATACCGTCGTCCGGTTGAGGACGAACGTGAGTCCATGTAATGTGTCTCCAAACATCTACAACGGTTTGGCACTGATAGTAGCAATGCGGAACGGGGCAGGTCATAGTGAATGGGATGGGTGGGTGTGGGGAAGAGCTGAACGCGGAAGTATGATCTATGTGTACGGCCAAGACTTGCGGTGTGTAGAATTCGATATCCCCCCCGACGGTTGGGCTTTCTGGAGAGCAAGCTTTCCATAGCTCACTCGAGGGGATTGTTTCTTGCCAGCAACCGGCAGGGCCATCGGTTGGTGTGGAGACCGCGATGGGGAACCCGTGTTGTAGGGCTTGAGGCGGGACGCGAAAACTTTCGCCTTCTGGAGGGACCTCGAGGTTGAACTGGCAGTCTGGCCCTCTGTTATATGCAGGGATCGTGGGGGCTGTCGAAGAGTTTCCCTGTGTGGGTTCTTCTCCCGGAGGGTACGTTTTAGGCGGTGATGGGGTAATGGGGCCAGAAGACGAGGGTGGGGACGGGGTGGAGGAGCTTGAGAAGGAAGGAGATGACAAGCTCTCCAGCTCGCTTGACGGTTCAATGACAGATGGGCTACTCGTGTCTTCAGTTGTTGCCCTGGTCCGCTGGAGAGTCTGGAGTCGGTTTCGACAGTAGACAGCTAACGGCCCATCAATATAGGAGCGGTTCCTCCACAAGTCGCGAAGTACAACTGACCTGGTCGCCCTTGGAGGGTTTTGGCAATGGTGTGCCATTTGTTTCCGTGTTTTTCAAATGCGCTCCATAGGCGCTCATCTTCTTCCGCCCCCCAAGGGTCCCTCCCTGCAATAAATATGGGTCAATGTGCAAGAAGGGAGAGGAAAGTTGCGCTTACTGATGGACGGATCAACGGCCTCCTTATAGCGCTTTGCACACTGGTCATCGGTTCTCCCAGGGAGTGCTCTGGCCACCTCGTACCACCGCCTTCCATACTTTGCGACAGATTCGAGAAGGGCGGCGTCCTCCTCAGAGGTCCAACGACCTGCACGGAGTATGAAGAAGGGGAGCGCGAGATGTGAGATAATTCACTCTCACCTTTCCGGAGGTTGGGGTCTAAAGAGTGAATCCAGCGTTTCCGACACGATTTGTTATTCCTGCCTGCAGACAAGGGAATGAGCGAACACAGTGGAGGAGACCGGTGAATGTACCGGGCATCGAAGTGGCAACTTTCTTCCAGCAGATTTTCGAACCGCCTGGAGGCCTCCGTGAGGAAGGGAGCTGGAGAGAGGAATTAGTCGGGACTCACAAGAGGCGACAGCCGACGCCAGCTGCTCATCCTCCTCTTGCGTCCACGGGACGATGCGGGGTCGAGCGGAGGGCATTTCAGTGAGAAAAACGGAGAAGGGAGAGGGGTGGTTCTAGGGCACTCTTCGAGAACGATCGCTGAGATATACTGCAGTTTGCATTACTACGTGAACGCGTAGGTTGCTCCGTAGGCCAGTTATCTAATGACAGTGATATGACAGTTCCCATACCGGGGTAGTTTCTTGAGATGAGATCTAAGCAAGTCGACGTGGGCAACTGCAGTAAGCTCTCCCGCCCCATACGATTTAATGCGGGCAATAACAAAACTCCACAGCGGTGTAGCGTCACCCAAAAATCAGTGTATGGCCACAGAAGGCACCAACGGCTGATGGGAGTGGCGATCGAACGGATTCGATATCCAGGGGAATTGGATACTGGTGCCAGAGAAGCGGCTCTGATAGACGTTTGCGGTTGACTGGGATCATTGTCCGTCTGGAGAAGGGCTGCCACCAAAACCTTTTATAGCAATCAATCCACGGACTCAATTACCCACAGTTGGGTGAAGGTTTTAGGCGCGGGGGGCCAGGCTGGGTGGGTTTGGTAGGTGCGTCTTGGTTGTGGGGGTGTGTACGATGGGGACCCCACCATTTTCAAAAGAATCCCGACGGAACGACCGCGCCCACCTTTGGGGACTGTAGTGCAACGTAAGTAAGATCATTCCGGACATGCCATCCCGAACATGCAAGAAGGATCCGCAAACTAGTACAGGTCACCGCTCTACTTTAGACTCCACTCACATGGGACTAGCCCGAGATGCTCAAGAGGGCCTGCGTATGACCGCGCCGACGAATTTGGATTTAGGCGGAGAACGTTCCTGTCAAGCTCGAAGGTGGTCTAAACTTGTAAAGCGGAATGGACCGTGATTAAATAAAGGGGACACCGTCGTTTGAACATTAAAAGACCGAGATGTCTCGACCGTAACCAACCCGATAGATGTCCGTATCGTGGGAGCCAAGTCAACTTTCCATTGCCCACTTTCGGTGAGTGAGGAAGAGCGATGATACACACATGAAAGCACCAAACGGTCCATTGTTAAATTACGCGAGACGGTGGTTCTACATCGCGAACCCAAGGGTAAACACGCGTTTCTGGTGATCATAGATTATAACTGGTGTCTCACATGATAAACGAAGGATTACGTGTCCTCCCTCATTCTTAGTCTCCTTCGTCTGCTCCGTCGCTCAGTCCCCCCTGTCGCCAGGACGTCCGTCGGGGCGCTCCCATCGTTTGCCGACGTTGCGAACGTCCTGGTTAAGAGAGCAGAGAGACCCCTTCCACACATGCCAACTACGGTCCCAGTAATGCAAGCAACGCCGCAAAAGACGTAAATGGGGTACATGGAGCTGAGAAGGTGGCCTGCCATGCTAAGGGGCGCCAAAACGGAAGTGTTGATAACCATTGCCATGAACACGAGGAGTGGCGCGACAAGATAGGATATGACAGGATATACGAGGATAAAAGGCGAGAAGGACCACCGTGTGGCGTTGGAAACAAGGGAATAACAGAAGGAAGTCACAACCGCAAAGGCATAGTTGGCGAGAGCGGCGAACTCGCGTAGTTGGCGGTGATTGTTGCCGTCGCCCGACATATTGGTGGACATGGTTGTGGCGGAAAGCCCAAGCAGTCGGTGCTTACGTCATCATCATCCCCTCCATTTTACCCACGCTCCAACTTGGGTTTCCCGCAGCCAACACCTCCGCGGGCACAGCAACGGGAATGCTGTTAAATCTTGTTATTGTCCAACGCCACCATAATCCAGGCCATCATCAATCATCCCTTAAAATTTGCGCTCGTTCCGCCCCGTGGCGAACCGCCGGGCTCTGCTTGTGCCTTTGTGCCCTCCGCAGCCCGAGCCGTCGCCGGCGCTCTCGGCGCTCATGGAAACTTGACCTCGCAAGCGCGCGGCCCTGTTTCTCGGCCTCGGTCTCGGGCACCAGTTGAGTCACCAATTACCTTCACCGTCCACGCGTTCGAAGCCCGGACAACACATGGGCAACTCGCCGACCCCACGCACGACTCGCGGGTGTATACGGGTTATCCTTTTTTTTTTTGATCCGGTCTTACCTCCACACTCGTGCATTTCGCCTCTACTGGACACTTAACTTCGTCGATCTTCAACGACGATACCATCCCAAGCCTCTCAGCGAAGCGGAACCGATATCCTGATGTTCCAGTTGTCGACAAAGGGCACTTGAACACCAATGTGTCGGTCCATGTTTGTCCTTTGTTTTGGGTTTATTTATCAAGGTGTGCAACCGAGGCTCACGTGCCTGATATAAATCCGTGCGATCATTCATCTTATTACTCCCCCATCCCCCTCCATGGCCAGCTATCTCGACTACCCCAGACTTCACGACATAGCCGCACAGCTATACGCTGACCAGCTCTCCGAGGATCAGAGGTTTCACCTTCAAAACGAACTCGACGATGCATCTGTCACGGGCATCTTGGGTGACTGCATTCTTACGCCACAATTCACCCTCCCGCTCATCCTTCAATTACAGCCTTGTTAGGGCAATATCCCGGCGTTGCCAAAAAACCACCCGGGCAGGCCAGGCGCAATTATAACATCCAAGAGGCGGCAGGAATAGATCCAGGGGTGTATAAAGTTATGAAGGTGCATTTAGACGTCTTTCTGCCGAACCTTTTGTTGAAACTGCTCGCAGAATGTCATCCGACATCTGTGCCACAGGCATCTCGACACGGAATTATCCCTAACATCTCAACAACAACTCCGAATGAACAGGCTGAAACTTGAGGCGGGTTCCCTGTTCCGCCTCTGTTTAACCCTCCTGGGCTTACAAAAAGTCATACGACTCACAGGCAATACTCACCTTTCCTCAGTTGGCTAAATACGATAAGCAGTGGCCGGCAATCGACCTCGTCCGACAGTATCTAGAAAACAGCACTTCCTACCGCACAAAGAAGGTAACTCATTCTGACACCACAGATATTCAACATCGGACACTAGTAATCTTTCTGGTATTGCAGGCGACTGTCACCTTAAAGAAGCGGTTAGCCGCCACTGGGAAAATGGCGTCTCATGTTAGGAAAAACAGGAAGGGGGGTGAGAGCTCTACGGTAACTCGATCAACCCTCGATCGGGAATTGACCGACGCTGACCGCTTGTTCAGGACGACACCAACGTGACCGACTTTAACCATGCCCTAAGGCCTGTAGGAGGGGGGAGAGGGAGCAACAGTCCTCCGGTTCGCAAATTGTTTTCAGTCTATGTGAACCGTTGCTGAATCCCTGTTATTAGTTGAATGCTAGCGATTGTTTCCCGTCAAACCCTGGAAGCCCTCAGCCAGATCAACAGCCTTTCATGCAAGGCTCTTCGAGGACCTACGACTACGGAGGTCAGTTCTACCCTGGTATTTTATCCGCCTTTGGTACTACAGGCGATCGATAGCTAATCCTCAGCTCCAGGGCAATACACGTATCCGCCGCCACCTCCAATGAGCGACCCGGTAGCAACTCAAGGTTGGTACGGCGGTTACTCGTATAACCAGACAAGTAAGTCCCCAATACCATCGATGGTCCCCGGAGGATTGAGACGCTACATACAGGGCAAGATTATGGGACCAAGCCAGTCTACGAAGCTCCTGAAGTCTACACCGGAAGTCAATTGTTCTCGCAGCCAATGCCGGCGCCATAGGTTTGATAGACCGTTTCGTCATCGCCTTCGTCCCCGCAGTCTCGTTCTTCGTTCGATGTGTGGTCCCGTTTCTCCTCGCAGTCGCTTTCAAGCTGTGTTCTGTAGCGTAGGACTCTTGTAGTGTAGCGTACTTTTTGTATTCACCGAATCCCAGCGCTCGGCATCCCAGTTTTAATGACCGCTGTCTAATTTATCATTCGATTCATGGAATGTTTTGGCGGGGGCCGGGGTGCGAAAGGGGAAGGTAAACCGCTCGCTGACGTTCATTAAGGTACAACAATTGAATCGACCGGACGAGCCAACATGAGAAACAATTATCGTGAGATCATACTTCGACCACTGAAAAGTAAAGCCAGATCGGCGCGTAAGCTAGAAGACACAAAAGACCGGGAGATACGTCCTCACCTAACAGTCTTCCTCTCCGTCACGGCGACTTCGGTTTTGGCCCTGTTCAAAACCTTCTGGAACTCTGAAACGCGATGGCGCATACGCGAGTGCATGTAGGCTTTGGAGCACTTGATGTGATAGTGCAGATAATCGCGGAAAAGCTGGATGTGCGAGATCGTGGAAGACGCCACATCCGGGTTGGAGAAATGTCGGGGGAATAACACAAACGTCACGTAACCGATGTCCTCAGAAGACTTGAGTCCTGACACGCCGCGCAGCTCCAATGGGGGATCGCGATTGGTGTACAGGACTTGAGGGGCGTTTTGGATAGTTGGCAAGCGACGAGCATCAACGAATTCCTAGAAACAGAGTGGCTCCTGTGTAAGTTTACCGTGCATACTCCGACGTCTGGATGAGTAAACGTAAGTGAAACGGGCACATACTTGTAAGAAGACCTTTCCGAAAATCCGGTCTGTTTCTTCTCGGAACACGGTGGAGAAGATGACGGTTACACGGTCAGCCGATGCCCGGACGTACATTGCCTCTTCATCACGGTAATGCATCTGCATCAACTGCCCTTGGTTAGACCCGGAACTCTCCAGCTGCTTTTGTTCCTTGAACGCTTGCTCAAACGGTGCGGCTAGAGCGTTCCTCTTGAGCAGCGCAACGGAATTAATGAAAGCATCCCTGGCCTCTGAGCGATTGGGAGAGGTCAGTATGCCACCCACGGACGTGATCGTGACTGAATACGCACCGGCTTCGGGTGGGACTTGTTCCAGATCGATGGCCAACGAAACATGGTAATCAGGCTCTGGGGTTGCCAAGTACAGCGAGCCGTATTCACGTCGAAGCACATCGACTGCACCGTACTGGGCCAGTTCGTCCCAGCATCGAATGTTCATGGACAACAAGAGTTGCGTTTTCCGATCTGGGGTTGACAGGTGAAACCTCACATTGTCGAAATCGACGAACTGGACGTCAAGTGAGGATGGCCTGGGAAAGGTATCGAAACGGTCAGAGCCGCGGTCGGTTGGTTGGAGAAAGCGATACGAGCTGACTTGATGCATTTCTCCGCGAGGGTGGTCTGGATGACGACGTTCAGAGGCTATGCATGCAGCGTGCAGAGTGAGCAAACAATAAGATAGGATTGTTCACGAACTGTTACCTACTTCAAGCAAGATCATGATAGCTGTGGTGGTCGTTATCCAACAGGAGGAACTACCGATAGGATAAGGATCACGTGGTCACATCCACCAGCGGGAAAAAACTTTCAGCTTGATCTTCAACTTGTCCCTGTTAACAAAAATCCCACAAATCAGAACAAAACTGCAGTCATGGGTGAGCGGCAAGAGCGGGACAACCCCCGCGATTCTGGATCTTTCAGCTGACGAGTGTGCAACCAGCGCCGAAGAAAGCACAGAAAATGTCGCTAAACGAGTTCTTGGGTGATTCCAGTACGTCCATCTTCACACCCCTCAGCACTGGGCATCGCTAATGCCCGCGATTGGTAGCCCTGGGCTCGTGGGCCGATGAGATGGACGCAGTGCCGACCGGTCGTAAGTTATCGACGGCCTTCTCACCTCGTTCGAGTGTTCGTTCAATCTGCGTATCATCCAGCATCCGGAGCTCCGGATGATTCACGTTCGCGTCTCAGTGATGCCCCGGATAGAGGTTTCCGCGACCTACGTTGTCAGTGCCTCTGTACCCCGTCTCGCACTCCCTGTCCGCGCTAATCACGGCCCCTCTAGCCGATCGACCACCAAGGGAAGATCTCCCATTGCCTACTGGTCCACCTTACACGGCCTTCATCGGAAACTTAGCTTTCGATATTACCGAGTCCGAGATGGCTTCTTTCTTCGGCGGACACGAGGTCAGGCACGCACTACAATCCCAACCACCGATCGGACACTCATCCGGTTCTTTCGCAGACCAAGTCTATCAAAATCATCAAGGACAGAGATAACCAGCCAAAGGGGTTTGGGTACATCGAATTTGCAACTCTAGATGGTTTAAAGGATGCCTTGGCGAGGAGTGGGCAGAATTTTGCGAGTAGGATCGTTCGTGTTAGCGTGGCGGAGCCCCGTAAGCCCGTTCTTGATCAATTGACTGAACCGGAAACCCAAAGCACACTTTTCATATAGCAAAGGAACGCATCGGTGGACCCGGAGGTTTCGACGACGATGCCAAGTTCGCTGGGCCATGGAGGCGAGAAGGACCACTCCCGGATTTGAGGGATTCACGAGATTCCTCCCGGAGACGACTTGACGGCGAGAGGCAACCACCCCTTACAAGCGCCTCGGATAACATCAACGACTGGCGATCTACTGGCCGCTCACTCCCATCGACCAGGACGTACTCGGGCGATTCCGAGGGTCGCCCCCAGAGGAAAAGTGGTTTTGGGGGTGGAGACTCAACTTCTGGTGCCGACGGTGACACCTGGACGATCGGGTCTAGGTTCAAGCCGTCAGAGGAAACTACCCCACCGTCCGGGGGAGGGAGCAGGTTCGGTGCAGGATCTGGAGGTCGACCACCCGTCATTTCTGAAGAAGGTGACTGGAGAAGAAACCGGCCAATATCCAGGGGAAGCACTAGCCCAAACCGGTCCACTCCTCCAACCCCCGCTCGTCGAAAGTTGGAGCTGATTCCAAGGTCCACGAGCACATCGACTGTTGCTTCCCCCCTTTCCTCCCCCAACCCCGCTAACACGAGCCGCCCCAACCCGTTCGGTGCTGCCAAGTTCGTCGCTCACTCGGCATTGAGTTCGTAAGCTGTTGACACTTGATTTTTTCAGGCCCGTGGATGTCTCCGCGAAAGAGACTGAAGTTTCTGAGCGGATAGAAAAGGAGAAAGGGAAATTGAGCCAGCAACATTCCATGTCCCGGACAAGTTCACGGACAGGTTCAGATCGTGGTGCACCCAGAAGAGGGTCTGTGGATCCCGGATCAGCGAACCCCAGTCCAACTATCAGTAGTCAACCCACCCCGCCACCGCGGAACCTAGGACCTAGTGTCCGGCCGGCACTCAGCTTCGCAGCTGCCGCGAAACACGACGGTAGCGAGAAGGACGACTCGGGGGTTGAGGACATCACCAAAAAGGTGACCGAGACGAAGGTGTGAGCGGGTGACTTGCATGAGGTTGGATCGACCAGACGGTTGAGCCTTCATTCGAGTTGATCTGTTGCAGCGTTTTACCTGCTCTCTTGTTTTACTCATTTCCCCTTGCCGACGGTTTCGTACTTTCCTCACGCCATTACACATCTGCTGTAGCCTAGGCCCGCATTCCCCTCCCTTCTCGATTCTGCCTGTTCTGCCTTACCCCTTTCAGAAACGCTGTTGATTTATACGCTGCTATGTCCTCGAGTTTTTGTCCGGTTCAGCCTCAATGGTCGTTATTACTGTCAACGGAACATTTCAAGATGGACGTTGAAACACGATCATTCGTTTCGGTCAGTTTAAATGAATTGGATCGTGCTACTTGGGTGCAGGGAAAGATGGGGAAGTGTCTCTGACTTTCATCTTCGCTGGAGTTCTGGATCAATGAATTTCATCCTGCCTCGACCTGTGTACAACGCATGTGAACGAGGGGACAATGGGTGGTCAGTCCCTAGGGAGTCGGAGCAGGAGGAGAGAAGTTATCTACATACCCTTGAACCGAACGCCATTCTGGGTTGGCTTCTCGAGGTCCCGCTGATGCCGACCTTTGAGAGCCTCGAGCCTCCTCTGCTTCTCGGCTGCGATCCGTTCGTTCTCCTCCCGCTCCAACCTAGCGTCGTACTCTTCCTCGGTCTCCTTGCGCTCCCCTACACCCGAATTAAGACCTCTATCGTCCCCACCATCCACAGGAGACCGCGAACGAGAAGGCGAGCGTGAGGGGTCAGCGTGAAGATGGTTTCCTCTGCGGGAAGGCTTTCTGCCTGCTTTTTGGCGCTTGCGACTACTTCCGCCACGGCGTCTGCTGCTGCTCTCGGAATCCGAAGCAGGATCATCCCGGACGCGGTTACGCGAGGAAGAACGAGAACGAGACCTGCTCCGAGAGTCTCGATCGCTGTCGTCGCTGCGTCCATGTCTCCTTCGCTTCTTGTGTTTGTGCCTCGATCGGGAACGTTTGGGCGAGTCATCTTCCTCCCCCGTTACATCCCTTGAGGAGACGGCTTCATCGGCTGTACGGAATCAGAAACAAATAACAACAGAAGGGAGAAGGGAAAAAGAGATGGTAGTCAACTGCGGCCACAAGCGCGTTTTATCTTGACCCGCTCCGAATTTGAGTGGGTCTCGGGAACGGGAGATCCACAGACAATGTCGCATAACCACGTGGGAGGGAGCGGGTTGGAGAAATGATGCTTACGTTGCTGGAGTTGTCGAGAAATAGGTTGCTTTCGAAGCTCGAGCTCGCCACAGTTGCTGATGACGATCGGAACCTTCGGACGGTCCTTTTCGTCTGTCGGAACATCCAGGACTTTTGAGATGACGTCTTCGTACCCGCGGATCACCCGACCGAACACCACGTGTTTGCCTGGCGGAAAGTTGAGGATCAATCAAACAGCAATCCCGGAGGGGAGAAGTCGCCCGAATTCGGCGCGAATTTGTAAAGTGGGCACAATTGTGAATGTGAGCAGGGAAGGGGTCGGTAAGCGTTCGGGCTTCATCGCATAGTAAAAGGGGAGGTAAGGGGTATATCACTCACCATTCAGATGAGGGCACGGCCTCAAGGTGATGAAAAACTGAGAGCCGTTCGTATTCGGGCCCTTGTTCGCCATGCAGAGCAAGCTAGAGACGATCGAGAACATAGCGCGCGCGCAGCCAACCGAGACACGAAGATGGGTCAGTTTCGTGAAATGACAAATGGGTGCAAGCTGGAGGGACACACGACCTGGATAACAAGCGCCGGATGCGGGAAGATGGGAATCGTTAACGCACCCGTGAGAGTCGAGCTCATGTGACAAGTCCTCGTCTGGGAACGGAGAACCGTAGATGGACTCTCCACCCATGCCATTGCGTTTTGTAAAGTCTGCGGATTGTAAATTCGTATCGAGGACGTTGGTCGCCAACGATGATGAAGCCAAGGTGACACCATGGATGGAAACCGGTTTCAGGCGAACAAATGAGTTTTACAGAGTCAGAGAGAACAAGAGTGAGGTTTAATGAGCGCGTAGGGGGGCGGATAGGGGGAGAGTAGGAGGAGAATATGACTTACCTCCGCCTTGAATCATGAAATCTTTGATGGACCGATGAAATATAGAACCCTTGTAGTAGAGTGGTCGGTCTGACAAGGGCGAGATGCCCTTTTCGCCCGTGCAGAGTGCTCTGAAACTGAGGGGAAATAGGATACATGAGCTCGAATCGAATTGTCGTAGAGGCAGCAAACGAGCGCATTACTTTTCACAAGTTTTCGGAACCTTGTCATTGAACAATTCGAATATGAGCCTGCGTAGTCAATCAGCAGAGGGAATTTGCAAAGGGTTGTGAGAGCGACGCACCGGCCGGCGGGGTTGTTATCGACGGAAATGTCGAAGAAGGTCCGTTTTCTGACCATGGCCGCTGATGGCAAACCCTGGGGGGATGAGCGCTATGAGCGTCTGTTTGCCTGTTTACCGGCGCTTATAATACAGACACCGGGGGAGGTCTCGGGGCTGTGACTAGAGAAGAGAACAGCAAGTATATATAGGCCGGGGCTGGGGGGCACCCCACGGTCTGACCATGCATCGTTACAGGACAGTCATCTTCGGAGGTGCGCCTCCCCCCTCCTCTCTCTCCCGCTTTCGCTGGTTCTCCATTCCTCTTACTCACTCGGACGGATCTCAGCCGGCGGTGTCGGGAAATCTGCACTTGTTGTCAGGTTCGTCAGTGACACGTTCCTCTCAAATTATAACCCCACAATCGAAGGTCTGTCTCTCTTGTCTGCTGTGATATGGGAGGCCGATATTTTTCAAACAGAGGTCTACGAATGCTCGAGCCAAGTCGACGGCTCGGCCTATTCCGTATGTCTTTCCAAAAAAAATTCATCCACTTTGGCTGATCCACCCTCCTTCAGCTCGAAATACTAGACACAGCCGGTACTGACCAGTTCCACACACTGAACGAGAGATACATCAAGGTACTATCCTGTTTCAGCGTCACCACACGTGATCCTAACGCGTCGACCTCATTAAACATTCTCCAGTCCGCCCATGGATTCATACTTGTGTTCAGGTGTGCATTCCCACCACTCTCGTGCGTGGCGTCGTTGACCAGGGTCTACAGCCTCACCCAAGAAACCACTTTACGGGAAATTGAAGACCTCCGACAACGAATATTTCACCTCAGAGGTGACGACCGCGTAAGCGTAAACCATGCTCCTCACTGACTCGGCTGCATCTCATCATCTTCTCGTCTCCCGCCCCCCGCTCTCTCCGCCTGATCCGCTCTTCTCTTCCATCAGTCAATACCAATCGTCGTCGTCGGCACCAAACTAGACCTGGCAGCAGAACGTGAAGTGCCCCAAGAACTGATCCGTCGTTACGCCGTCAGGTGGGGCGTCCCCTTCTATGAGACCTCTGCCAAGAGGAATTGGAACATTCGCCCGGCTTTCGAGGATCTCGTCCGTCAAATGCGCGCACGATTTCCGTACCCCACCAAGACCAAGACCCGGCGCGGTGCATTCCGCAAAGCTAAGACCAACAAAACCTTTACAGACGCTCCTCGCCCCAACTCCGACAAATGTACCATTATGTAACACTTCCCATTCCCCCTGCATTATACAACATCTGCATACCCATCTCGTGTATCATATGTCATTTTCCTTACGGTCACCCTCCCTTCGCCCACGCCTTCATGACACATTCTAGAGTACGTAACCATTATCTCCACCATCCGAGGTGCCCACCTGACCGGCTTCGTCTGCTCATGCTTTGTCTCATTCTTTATGGTTAGGTGTATCCCTTACTGTAAATTTACCTACACACTACCCATGTATCCTAAACCTCGACGTCATGGACGATTTAAATCCGCTTTGTGCGGACACTTCCGAACGAATAGAACACCCATGTTGTCGTACACGCCTCCGACTTTCGCTTTTGAATCAATCCGGGGATATCAAACTTTATTCTCCCAACTATCACAGAAGATGTTGACGATAAAGAGTCCGCCATGGAGTCGACTCTGACCGGAGATACAGCTCTTTGCGTACGAAAATGAATAGTCCCTCACTCGCTTACCGACAGCTGTCTGAATTTGACGTCACACCTTACCCGATACAGCGCCAAGGTCGCGAAATCGCACTCCTCATGCGGGTCAGACGAGTACGATAGTCTGACCGGACCGTCCTGATCAGGTATAGTGCAGATCAAAGTGGACGAGAGACGGGAGCTCGTGTTCACTTTTGTATGCAAACCGCTATGAATTATTCGCTGCGAATCGGCCTATCACGAATACATACGACACAGCGACCGTTATCCCGACCAGGGGAGACGGGGAGGGGGGGGAGGATACCATGAAAGCGAATGTAAAGTTTCACCTTACGCCACCAAGCCTGAGTCGAGGAGATGATCGAACGAAGATGACTTGTCGACGGGAAGGGCAATAAGCAAAGATGAAAAGGTCGTCAAGAAGGCATAGTCGAGGTCCCAAAACCCCCAACACGGAACCTTGAAACCGAACTGTAGAAGGGATAGACCAGGAGAAACCACCGGAATCAATTCACGCCTTCCGTCATCGAGAGTAAAAAGGTGGTGGGAAACTGAGCCCTCGCCGAGTCGGTGGTTGACATTGCGATCCTCACGGAGATCCCTTGACCCTGGCACAAGCGGCTGCGACTAAGTTTAGAAGTAGTTGCCATTGCGAGGACTTCACCTTCAAAGTCAGATGGCAAACGTGACATCGGCAGGGTCCGCCAAACCTTATGGACCCTCAGCGTCCGGTGTTTGACGCTTGCCCCATTTAATCGGTCCCGGTACAAGGCGCGGGCGTGACCCTCCTGGAGTGTTGGAAGCAGGCAACATGGAGAAAGGAGGCAGGGTCCAGCGTCAATCCCGACCTTACAGGCACTCTATCCTCCTTTGCGTCGTTCTCTGATTCGACGGTTGACTCGTCACCCCCGTCGAGCTTCACATTATCCCCCTCCAGAGAGCGGCCCAAAGTGGACCCGACGGTCCGCGATGTTCGGTGATGAACGACATAACACTCGCAGCGGTTGTAACCCCACGACGAGCGCGATATCTCCGACTCTCTGAATCACGGAGAACCGAGATAAGGCGAGTAACCACCTCAGAAGAAGCGGTATCGGGGGGCAGAGATAACATTCGGTCGGTCTGTAGACAGAGCTGTGATTTGACTGAGGCATTTCAGTTTGGCGCCTAACAGCTTCGGGCAAGGATTTCTCGGTTCAACTGATGGCTTGAAATTGATCATCAGGAACTGCCAGAACAGATGAGGACCGGGGGCGAGCAATGTCATGAGGCAAATGAGGTGAGGACCAAAGATATGAGAGGGGGAATGAAGAATCGCTTCACGAGTCCGCTACGAGTGCGTGACCGTGACGTGAAGGTTCAACGGGTTGAACTTGCCTTTTTCGCAACAACGCTCAGCTTTACGGAGGTTTATGCCATAGGGCTTGGTGCATGATACACGCCGTCAGGGTACAAAGGATCCCTTCACAGGAAACATCCTACTAGTCAAAACCAACAACGATCGTGATGGCTACAATCCTCGCCCGAGTTTCAGCGTGATGTTTACGAATGCAGAGCCCTCTGTATCCGGTCTAATTCATTCAGCACGGTTGACTCACCCTGAATCTGCGGGGAGGTCAGTAGAGAAAAGTAAGGGCCCAAGAAATCTGTACTCACCCAAGGTTGATCCCCTTGGCTCTCGTAACTCTTTGGGGGTCTCTCCCAGCAAACGATATCATCCCCCTCCTTGGCGTCATACACCGGAACAATCACTCCCAGTTCGTAATTGGATACCTGTAGTTTCGTCAGCATAGAACCGGTAGCCTCATGAAGACCTTGAAGCACGAAGACTCACGGCAAAAACGGGAGTGAACGCCGTGCTCTTCGCTTGGAAGCTTCCCCACGCAGCCGCAGTGAAATTGTGCGAGCCTACGTATACCCAGCCCGTCACCTTCCTCTCCACAATATCCGAGCCCTCGTCGTTACTCTCAGACTCTGTCACCGACTCATCCTCATCTTCGTCGCCCTTAGACTTTCCTTTGGTATTCGAGAGTGGAGGTTTACGTCGCAACGTCCCGAGGATCATCTGAAGATGACAAGTTAGCGAACATACAGACGATCGAATCAAGTGTTGGTAGCCACACCTTCGAGTGCATTAACACGCCTCCACGTTTACTCTTCGAGTCGTGAAAGAGTTCCCTCGGAAACCCGTTCGACGCCCAATCCGATCTCTTGAAAAACATCGTCCCCCCTCCCTGGTGATAGGCATGGGCTCGGCTGTAGGACGCTTGAAAAAGAAGGCGACAGACTCACCGCCTCTCCGAGTCTGCTCTCCCTCACAGTCCTCAGAGTGGGAAACAATATTTTTACACACCCCCTCCCGGGCCAGGGCAACTTGTCAGCTTTCTTCGTTTTCCCAATCCAATCCTGTGCGCTCGCTCCCGACGCTGAGTGGTAAAATTCCTTGAGCCACACTTTATTGCACTTCCCCACGCTCGATCCCTGGGGAAGGGGGAACCCTTGTGGTCAAAAATAGACCCCCGATTATCAGGCTTGGTATCGACAGACCTGGCATTCGAGGGTCACTTCCCATCCCGGCTGGGGTTTAGCCCCAATGTCCATCACTACTTTCATCAAGCGGGGGTGTCCCACTCGCACCACTTCAGGCCACCCCTCAAATTTTCCCGAGAGCGAAGAGACTAGGCGGACGTGAACTTTTGAAAAGTCATACTTACAGCGTAAGTCTGTGATGGTTTGGAATGGGAGAGAAGATTTGTGCTGATCGGAAGAGAGGGGTAAAGTGGTCAAGCACCGGACGAAGCGGTGGGAGTGGGGGAGGATGTACCTCGGTTGTTCTGAAACTGTCAAGACCACCCTGAACATTCAACGCACTCAGCGCCTTCTCCAAATGGCTTGGGAAGTCTTGTGCTCGGGGGTCCCTTGCGATTGGTGTGGCACGCAAGGGAACGTCCTGTACCCATGCGGACTGGAACGTTCGCACAAGTCAGGGACGTCCCAGGGAGCGGTCCGGGTATTTATTTCAAACTCACGTTCTCGATATCCCTCCAATCCAGTGGGACCAGATTCGCAGTGGTTATCGCAATGCGTAACCGACCCGACTTGTAGAAGACCTGCGAGATGGAAGTATCAGCATGTGGACCCAGTTCTGAAACGTATTCTTTCCCACCAACATGAACTACGCGTGCATTCTTAGACAGGCACTTTAAACGGCCGGGATGTGAGAGCGCACCTTCATATGCATACAACTATAATTGTACAACAGCTTTGGAGTAATCCTAATCCAATTTCGTTGGATGAACCGCGTGGACGGTTCTCTGTTCTCCGCGGCGGGGTGGGATACAATGATGACCGGTGTGGATGGAGGGAACATCTTGTAGGCGAACTCGTAATCGGTCGAGAAGGAAGAAACAATTGCAAAGGCTACATCGCCTCGCTACGGTTCGTAAGCTGGGTATCCGGGTCTAGAGGCTGGAAGAAAAGAGAGTGGGTCGTACCTCTCCGATAATTTCACTCAATCGGAACGTCGGTTTGACGTCCTTCTCAGGATCAACGTGCATATTCGCCGTCTGCCTTATCTCGCCCCTCCAAAATATCTGCGGCTCGTTCGCACTGGCATTCGAACTGGTAGTGGGTTTGGAGGATCCAGTGGTAACATTTCCCTCCCGCTTGGATTTGGACTGTTGAAGGGTCCTGCCCTGTCGCGGTGTGGCCAAATGTTGTCTCTTGGCTATAGGCCTTCCAATGTCACTGTCATCGGATTCACAATCTTCGGAGTCGGCAGTGGATGTGGATGGAGTCGGCCCCCTGGACGAGTTGCGACCATCGGCATCTCCCCGAAGACGCTTTTGACGAGCCAACCGCTCTTTTTCGAGTTTGGCACGTTCGGATAGGAAGCTGTTTGGTTCAGATGTGGTATTGGTATCCACCATTGGAGGTATATGTTGTGGTGGGGTGGATTGGGATTGGGATTGAGACTCTTGGAGTGCTCGTTGAAGATCGGCTTGGAACTGTTCCTCTGCAGTGGAATCCTCCAAACTGAAGGCGAGTGCCCTTGAGAGAAATGAGTTGGGAACAACAGGGGGAAATTAGGGGAGCAATACCTCTGGAGAGCCTCCTCTTGGGTGTCCATGACGCGCACTAGGAATTGATAAGACACGGTCGGTGCGGCCGTCGGCAAAATACAATAAGTCGCTTGTGTTTGGCATTGTTTCTGATGCTTTGGTGTGAGTTCGGGTGCGTTCGCTCGCCGGCACTCATGATCATGGGCAAAATTCCCCCACCGGTCTGGTGAGAGGCGGGACAGAACGGCGATGTATTTCGTATGGCAATATCCTCAAGGCGTCCGCGTCTTGCGCGAATTGTCCATCCTCGACTCGCACATCCTTGCCCAAGTCTACAAGGGAAGATGCGTGCTGACGGGCAACAACGTCAAGGTCTCCTTCTACCCTTTGGCGGATTTTGACGTGGTGAGTGCTTCCCACCGTTCCCTTTCCCCGGGTACTGAACTACAACCAGCTAACAGAGATGGCGAGCCGACTCCTCGTGTCTCCTACCTTGTCCCCGATCTCCCACCAGAATCTCGTTCCGCTCGGACCAACTGAGGTTGACTCCTTTCGCCTTGGTCTTTGGACCATGTACCCCACAGAGCGCGCTCTCCTCCGTTGCATTGAACTCGAAGAGCTCTCTCTTACATACCGACTCTGCCGTTCCCGCTTTGGTCTCCCCGACCACGAACCCTCCCATCACCAGAAATACGGTCACCCCGCAGACCCAGGGCGAGTACCCAGCTCATGGTTCGATATATGGTTCAGCGCGAACTTCCCTACCCAGACGATACAATACAGGAGGCACTATGACTTCGAGCGTTATCAAACGTACGATGACCCAGAGTCGCCTTACCCCGCCAGAGAACCTGTTCTACTGTGCGCAAATGTGAATGCTGTCGTTTGGTTGCGCACAGAGGTTCTGATGAACATCTATCCCCTTCACCCTCGCGCAAAGCGGCAACTGGAACTCGGGCAATATCTCATCGCACTCTGGTCGACCACACCACAAGATTTCCCCTCTCTTGAACGACCGACGGGACTCCCATCTCTCGAGTCAATTCAAGACCAGATATGCCCTCCAAACCTGAAGAATCCGGACGTCAAGGCGGCAAACTGGCATTCGGACTTGCTGTGGGCTCAAACCGCTAGCATGATGATCCCTATACGGATTGACGAGGAGGATAGGAACTATATCGTGTTCGAGCACCAGAATCCCGAAACCTTTCCCCCTGGCCAGTTTTGAATTTCCCTATAGGGGTCTTGGACGCACACTTCTTTCGTTTCCTCAATCCGCGGTCCGTTGATCTATGTTATGTTATCTATTACATTTGTTGTACTCTAACACTTTCTTCACCGCCTGCCCTATGCTAATATGTGCGCACTTCATGTTCATGTACTTTGGTCCCCCATCCCCCCATCGCGGATTACACCCCCACACACTTGTCGAGACACTTGTTTCTATACCTCCCAAAACTCTGCGTCTTCCATATCAAGCGACCTCCATTTAGAGTTATCCCACTATCAAACGCATCATCGGCGCGTTCCTTCCATAAGTAAAACTCGAGGTACCTCGAGGTTACGGTATTGACACTGTACACATCCCAGCAACCGCCAATCCTGAATCTCTGGTGTAGGGGGGGATCGCAGATTCACGGAGATATCCGACACCAGGAGGCCCCTGGTACTCCAATAAGTACTGGGGTAAGTACCCACAAGGTCCTCCGCGCTAGAGTCGCACTTGACGGCGGCCGGGCTAGAACCTCAATCACAGGGTCCATGGAGGAGCTCCAGACAAAGTCCCTCAAACGTATCGGAAAGTGAAAGGTTGGAGCAGCCCTCAATTCTATCCAACAGATCGACTAGGGGGGAGCACACGTGTGTATACAGTATTAAGGGTGGTCGGTCGGAGTGCAAGTGACAATGTAAATGGGGTGGGAGATGCGAAGATATGGACCGGGAGCGGTATATCCGAGGGAAGCACCGGCCCGGGGTATGGAAGATGCGACACCAAGATATCCATTGACTTGAGGCTTGTGTTGCTGGCGTCAAACAGGAGCTAAAGCTAAAGTCTGGGGGACCAAAGCGGGCGTGTATCGGTTTACCGAGTTAGACTTGCGAGAGATTCAAGTCGGAGGGACGATCCGGGAGTTTTCCCACTCTTGGACCGACCCACGCACAACGGCGATGACCCTCGAAGCTGAGCCACGTTTCCAAGTCACTGAACAGCGTCAGCAGCAAAGGGATAGGTGGTTGGGGTGGCCACGTGACCCCATCACACCTCACCGTTTTCCCGTTCCGAGGGTTCATACACCAGAGTCTGGTCATTTCACCATGTCCACCCTCGCTCGCCAGGCACTTTCTTTGACCGCGACACGACGCGGTTTGACCACTGCCGCAACCAACACCACAGAACCATTAACCCATTACAAAATCACCCTTCGCCGTTCCGCAATCTCCCTCCCAGAATCATTCAAAGCCACGCTGGTATCTTTGGGAATTCACCGACGGATGCAAACAGTCTACCATCCACACACTCCAGAGTGCGCTGGAAAGGTTCTCAAAGTGAAGGAGTTGGTGGAGGTAGAGAATGTTCCAGCCTCGGCGGTGAGGACAAAAACGGAGCAGAGGCAGGAGAGGAAAGCGAGCAGGGGTTATAGGGTTGTCAGGTCAACGATTTCGTAGCGTGGCTCCCTGGGCGGCACAAGATTCATTCTCGCGAAGAACGTTTTTTTTGTGTGGTGAGCGGTTCTCGATGACCGGCGTCTTTGGAACGGAAAATCTGATTATTGTGCGGCGCACGCTTGGCTAAAACGGTCCGGTGCTAGCTCGTTTTGCTTTTGTTTAGTACTATTCGTGTTCGTACTTTGCACGCGTACCATCGAATCAAATGGCAGATGACAGACAGCTCTTGGGTGAGAAGACCGGAGGTTCACGAGACCGATGCACGCTTTAGGGTTGTTCGAGTGCATGCTGTGAGTTTATTCCATTTGAGGCTTTGATGTCCTGAGATTTGATCTAGACCAATCTGAGACGACTGAGGATGTGGCCGATGCACGATGCGGGGATTCCAAGGTGATGTTGGAGAGAACAAATCAGAGGCTTTCGTTACTAGACTGTCACGGTGCCAGTAGATCTTTATTATCTGTGGCGAAGCGAAGAAATCCCTCGAATCCAACGCGGGCGAGGGGGAGCAAACGGATTTCGGATCAAGATCCGGAGGTGATCTCAACCCTCAACATTTTAATATTCCAACCTTGCGCTGGTGATATAAGAGAGCTCAGAATCCATTCGTCATCTTTCCTCCAGACTTGAACATCTCACCCCATCTCCCCTTCCCCCTTGCATTCAGTCTCTCTTTCCCAAATCCACCTCTCATCGTCTCATTCTTCCACCATGGTTCGTCTCTGACCCAGAAATCGCGATATACTCCTAGGTTTTAACCCTCGTCGTTATCTCTCGCTAGGGTGTCACTATCGAACGCATCTCTCCTGGCGACAACAAGACCTTCCCTCTGAAGGGAGGCAAGTCCAAGCTCGCCCTCTGATCAGCCCCAACCGTTTCCTGATCTTTCTCTAGATAAGGTCAAAATCCATTATGTTGGAACTCTCAGTGATGGCAAAAAATTCGATTCAAGCAGGGATCGGTACCCGTCGCGTCTTCGGTGATGCTCGCCTGCATTCTGACTACGTACACAGCGGCTCGCCATTCGAAACCTTGATAGGTGTCGGCAAAGTCATCAAGGGATGGGACGACGGTGAGTTGTTATCGATCAGGCTCATCAGCCCATATTACGACAGTCACCCCTTACCCCCCTTATGTTCCACGTATGCAGGAGTTCCACAACTGTCGCTCGGCGAAAAGGCCAAATTGATTGTCACTCCTGATTGTGTGAGTTCGGACCTCTGTCTCGTACGCCACACTGCAGGAGGTTCATCTGCGTTTTCTCCAAACAGGCGTACGGTGCTCGTGGATTCCCGCCGGTCATTCCACCCAACGCCACTCTCGAGTTCGAAGTCGAGCTCATCGCTATCAATTAACGCCGCAGGTAATCGCGACGCGTTGCGTATTCTGTGTGCCAATTTATTTGCACGCGACATGGATTCCGTTTTGTCTGTATTACGTTCCTGTATTGCATGTGATTTCCTCATCTTCATACAACGCAAACGACCTCGGTTGTGCCCGAACCCTGTTTCAGCGTGGTGAGCATGGATTACCCAAGATTTGTCGAACCCTCCATTGAGAAGTCAGCGTGGACTCGCCTGAGGGAGACTCAAAGACATGCCGAACGAGAGGTCGTAGATCGTGGAAGATAACCCAGGATGTCGAGTCGGAAGTCTCCAGATGTGGGAAGGTTGGAGACCAAGTCAAATAAAGCCAACCTCCGGACAATCTCATGAAGATAACGCGGTCCATCCATCTGGGACACCAGGGGCGGTCGAGACCTTGGTAGACCGGATTTTACTCTAATCCGCATACGCTGATCCTGATCTCGTCCATGTCCTCGATAAAAGGACTGAATGCACATCCCATATCTGGAAGTGCTGAATTGCACGAGCGAGGCTGTAAAGTTAAGGGCAACGCCGTGGTGGCATTTCACTTCCCTACGGATCACCTCTTCGGCGAGGCACCAACCTCGTGAAACAAACGTGGCAGGTTATCTGATTCGGACTTGCGAAGGTATCGCGCAATTATACCCTGGTGGGGAAAGTGAAAAAAAGGGGGGGATAAATCAGAACACGAGCACGAGTTCTGGTCATCGACACCGCAGACCAGATCTTGTCAGGATAGGCAAATCCTTTGTCACACCGGATATCGATCTCGTCTTCTGTACAAATATTACTTTTTTCTTTGGGTGCACCCTGTATGTATCACTGTATGGGCGGAGGCAGGCGTAAGCGTAGGTGGATCGTCGCCCTTTCCTAACTGCTCGCGACGGCAACTCCGCGGCCCACGGCAATTGCCGACCTGCCGGCCGACGGTGTGCTCTGGAGATGTAGCCCTCAGGGCGGTCGACTGCATCCGTCTGTCCCAGCCTCCATCTCCCATATCTTTATTTTCTTTTCCGTCAGTATCAAACCCTTCGTCATACCGCGCCCTATGTCACTTAATGTCCGCTTCTGATACGCCAGGATCTCGTCCGAGCCGCCCAACCACATCCGCTGGCTCATTAGACCTCCGGCGGTCACTTCTTACCCGTTCAGCCACTCTGGATTTCCAACTCTCCTAACCCCACCCCTCGTTTTAGAGGAGCCATGGCGTCGACCAGCAGGCCAGAGCCTATGAATGCCTCTCCACACCATCCAAAGGTCAGGGTCGCATGCAAATTATCCGACCCTCTCTACGTCGCGGGAGGCTTCGTTGCGGGAAAAATGGAGGTTGAATGCAGGACTGACAAGGGGCTCGGCCTCGGCGTCATAATGGTCGAGCTTTTTGCCATTGAAGGTCAGCTCCAATGTCAACCCCCCACATCTCTATTCCCTTGCGCTGATCTCGCACCTTCCCGGTTACGTCGACTCGGTTTTTGTCCACCCCCGTGAAATGTCCTGTCAGAGTTAACATCGAGGGACCACTCCGCGACCTCCACGTTCTATCACACTCGAAGGCTGTTTCAGGGTCCAGGACTTCCACCATCTAATTCCGTTCATACACACCCCCCAGCAGGAGCACCCCCACTCTCCACAAACTACTATCATGCCAGAAAGGGAATGACGACATTCCTGTTTAGATTCCCACTGCCCCCGTCATGTCCTTCCTCGATCAATTTCGGTTCGGGCCTTGCCACGATCAGATATGAAGTCCGCGCCACCGTAGGAGTAGCATACAAGGGAGAGAACAAGTTGGTGTTCGACAAGAAGGGGGTAGACGTTGTTGAAGCATTTGAACCTGATTTTTCCTCTGCCGATCCCGAGGCTGTGGTGGTTGGGGAGAGTGGCAGGATCTGGCTTCAAGCGAAGCTACTCGGTGGAGTCGTGGTTGCCGGTCAACCTGCTTGCGTGGAACTCACCGTCAAGAACCATTCCTTGAAAAAGGTGAGCGCATCCCTTGGCGGCCAATCTACGTTTGGATTAACCCTTGGTTCTTCTAGAACACGAGCCTTAACCTTTCACTGTCGCGGCACCTCCACTTCCCAAACGTTCCTCCGTCACAGAAGGCGCCATTTCAGATATCGGACACTCTTATCACCATCCCATTCAAAGGTCCCGACTATGTTATTCATCCTGGCACTGAGGGTGTGGCAAACCTGGTGTTCGATGCCCCCAAGAATTCGAGAGGCGTCAAAGGCTATCAGAGGCCTGGAAATGAGGATTCCACGAAGCAGTTAGCACCGTTGTTTGAAGTAAAATGCATTGTCACCGTTACGATGTCTATGGGGCTAGGAAGGTTGGTAATTGACTTTCGCCTAAAGTGTTCCCCCTTCTAATTTCGGAATCCTAGCAAGGACCTGGTGGTCGAGATCCCCGTTCCAATTCTTCACCACAAGGCCCTCCATACATTGCCTCATGAACTGGAGCCATCTCAACCCCCGATTCAGACCCACATGGTATACGATCAATCGTATCCGCCGGCCACGCCGATACCAGTGATGTACACTGGACGTCCCATGTCACCGTACGATTACACCCCGCCACAGCCCGTCATGTCTCCCCATCCAGGACTTCCCTATGCGGATCACGGTAACATGTGGCTTCCATATGGTGTTGTCCCGCAACAAGTGCCCTATTACCCCCAACCGCAGCCCGCGCAGCAGTGTTACTACCCGCCGCCACAGTCCAGTTTGATCCCCCTTCATACAGGAAACGAAATGCTTCCCATCAGACCTTCTAGCGCAGAACCGGCACCATCCCAACCGCTCCACTCATTCTACGAAGCGCCCCCATATGTGCAACCGCCCCAACAACTGTTACCTTTTCCTGTGACTACGGAACCACAACAGCATTATGCTGATGGAGGCGTGGGAACGGAGGAAGGAAAGGGTGAACGTGCGGAGAGGGTGTCTCGTCAGCTGCGAATGTCGATGAGAGCACGGTCGTCGTCTCCTTCTCACCACAGGTTCCCAACCCATCCTCCCCCCGCCCAGATCCAACCACCACCATTCGGGTCCCCGCCACAGGATCAGCCGATCTCCCCGAGCAGTCCTCCAATCACGAGGAAACCTTCAGTTCACCTTACACTCCAAAACCTGCCGCCACTATTGACTCAACAGAACACAGGTGGAAGTGGGGAGTTGCACTCGCCCCGACCAGTTCTCTCGCCCAAAACTTCCTTCACAGTGGACCCTTTCACGAACGAGATCAGGGGTATTACTAAGGACGAGAGGGTCGAGAACCTCGAGAAGATGGCTGAGGAAACTGTCAGGGAGAACGGCGATCTATCCGGGTCGGGTGGATTCAATGCTGGCGTTGCGACCGGTGTTTCCCCGAGGCACCGACCTCTGGAAATCGAGAAAACACTACCTCTACCTCCTCCTGTGGAAGAGTCTGCTAGGCTTGATAGATTGTTCCCTTCCGCCTCTTTCGTTCCAGAGGAAGAGGAGATCACACCAAAGACCCCTACTTTAACCGCAGTCACACCGTTCAAGCTTGGGAGGTCCATGCATCGCCACTTGGACACACCCAATCCTGGTCGTGGCGGAGGTGCGACCTCAGGTCTGAGCGGTCTGGACGCACTCGAGGCTCGCTTGGTCGCCGAAGTTGGGACTAGGAAAATCGACAAGGACGACGCGAAGCCAGATGTTCGATCGGTCTTGGTTACGCCGATCGATATCCCGAATCCTCGAGGACGAACAATAAGCAGTGGTGGCGCCCACGCGAGGAGTCCGGGGGAGAAGAACGCCAGTGTATGCACACATGGGATCTCGGAGGACATTAATGATTCCGCGATCTCGAGCCTCACCCTTGCTGGGGAAGGTAGATCACCAGTAGCCAACGCGTTGCGATATGAGGCTGGAGGAAATGGGCCCAAGACGTTGAGAACGGGAAGGAGCATGAGCCGCGGTCAACTTGATCCCCTTACGGATGACACCGTTGAGAAAATTCAGACACCTCGAAACAGGGCGAGGGAAAGGAAATCGAGCACTGGGAAGAAGTCTGCCGGGTCTGGACACAAAAATGGAGGAAAGAACGAGGGAAGGAAGATGAGGAAGGCCGCAGTAGGTCGGGTGGCAGATTGGTTGGGGAAGATTGATCCGGATGTTCCTCCGCCTCAAGTCAATACTCCTCCGACCAGTCCGCTCACTGGTGCCGGTTCCCTGCACCCGCTGGACTCGGCGTTCAGCCCCGTCTTTACCCCAAGCCACGGTTCACCAGAGATCTCAAGCAAGCCTGTGCTGTCGGAGGTTGAACTTTCCAAGACGCCTGTTTCGAACCGTACCCCAGAACCAGACAAGGAAAGGCTCAAGGAGGCGAGTGAAGAAGTAAGGACTGGAACGGAGCAGGAAGTTTCCGCGTACCCAAACCCTCGTTCCTCAGGTTTCATGCCGATTCACTCCATCAAGCTGAGGGGATTGCCGAGCCCCGGAAAAGACGACGCCGCCTCAACGCCGAAACCTTCCCCTGTCCATTTACCTTGGATGCAGAAACTCGAAGCGACAGGGTCGACCCCCGCCGACCTGAACCACATCCCAAGGTTCAGGAGGGGTGCCATCCCCTCCGATCTAGCTGTCAAGTATGACGTTCGGTCTGCGAGGGGTGGAAAAGGCGGTCGCGTCACTGCGGTCGCGGCGATTTGGGCAGCGGCTGAGAAGCAGACCGGTTCTACGGATCTTCCAACGCTGAAACATTGGACCAAACCTGACGCTCCTGAAAAACCTGTTATCTCTCCAAAACAAACCGAACCAACCGTTGTGCCGAAACCAGCTGGTCTCAGTGTCACCAAGCCTACTCCTTCCACCAAGCCCGTGGTAACCAACCTCGCTCCCAGAAAGATTGATGTGGGGAAAGTCAAACCGACGCAGGGTGTTTCGAACCCACATACGGACCAAGAGGATGAGGAGGAACTCCCAGTCAAAGGAGCTAATCACACCAGAGCGAGGATGATCAAGAGCACTTCGGTTCCCGCTGTGATATCTAGTTCGACGGCGATCCCCATGATATCTTCTACAGCATCTCTCGTCAGACCCTCTGGGAGCTCACCTCTCCGCGAACGACCTGGCAAGATCAGTCGCGGACTCACCACGAGGATCCCAACCATCGAGGAAGGCGTCGTTTCGGATTCGACCTCGGTCGGGGCTGGGCGCACGAGGGGAGGGGAAGGGAGGCCACATGTTGTGGGATCCCCAACCAAGACAGACCTTGCGTTCGGACAAGCTAGACTACGGGACCTCATTAGGAAGTATCAAAGTTGAACACACCATCAAACCCTGCACGCACGTCCTCTTTCACACCCACATGCATCACATTCATACCCCCTCCTCCCTCAGACCGTTCTGTTCAATTTTGCAAGTGACTTATTGCATCTCTTCCGTGCGTTCCTGCCTGCTTTCGGTTCTTTGGGTTGTTGTCACTTAAGTTTCGCCGTCTCCCATCATTGTTGAATTTTTGCATGTATTTCTTCCTCCGTCCCTCATCTCCGTTCTCTCTAGTTACACTGTATTGACGACCATTCTACTTCTTCGATCATGCATCATGACTGACCTAACGAAACATTCTACGATACTGACGATGTATCCTTACTCCCCCCCTAATATGCGTTGTTTTGCGAATTCGAGTCGTGCGTCCACCCTCTCGGCATCAGAGGTGTAATATGTAAAATTATCGAGTGAGAAGTTGGCTCGGTGCATTCGACTTCTAATGCGAAAGTTTGCCTTCGGTTATAGCCCGAAGAGAAGGAAATCTTGGACGAAGTCCCGAACTTACCCAAGGTTACCTGGCATTCTGGCTCCAAGGGGAGTTGTATAACCCGCCTCGAAGCTGGGAGTGCCTGTGCTGGGCGGAGAACGCATACAGGTCGTAAGGGCGGGGTGGGACGTCTGGGAACGCCGCTCTTCATCAACGATGGTTGTCAGTGATTCCGCGCATGGGAACATCAATCCGGAAACTACAAGCGTGACCAGATGGCGACAGCTTTCAGCCGTGAATCAAATCGGTCGCGAGCCGGGTCTATAACAGAAACAGATACAGTACCACTTACTAGGCCAAGTTGTCCCAGGCCTCCTCGGTAGCTCCGGAGTCCGACGCGGGAAGATAAATGGTGAGCCCACCGCAGTAAGGAACAGGAACCTTCGAAGGTTACGAGATGGGGCACTTGTACCCAACATTCCATATCCTTCGTCGGCCCAGTAAGGCTAAGGTTTGCCATTGTTAAGAATAAGAGGGTGGGGCGCCGCCGACGACCCGAGAGTTGTATCAGTCTTTGAGATATACATTGAATGGAAATCTTCCACTCCCCTGCCACCATCCTGATAGGAGACAGGCCGGGCGGTCGCACAAAAAACGGCAACAAGTCTAGAACCATAGGAAATGTTTACATAACATTCCCAACGGAAAAAAAAACCCCCCTCCCTTCATCTGACCTGTGGTTTCTGATCAGCCCAATTTTTTTTTCGTTTTGGGGGGGCGAGACGACCGGCACTAAATATTTTTCTGAGCAAGGAATGCAGGATCGGCATTCGGGCTGAGGAAAACGATCTCGCAACCTGTTTCGGTTGTGGGCCGGGCCCGTTCCGAAGGAGGCAGTGTGGAATCCGACCGTACCTCCGAGAGCCCGCACACTCCTGCGCCAAACGTCCTCCACGCGCATCTGACGTGCTCTATCCCATCTCACTCGCTCTCGCTGATCCTTCGACTTCGGCGTCGACATGGCTCCCAAGTACTCCCATGTAAAGAAGCGTGGGTCAGCCCCTCCAACCACGACCTCTTCGAAAAAACCGACGACAAAGCAAGACAACAAGAAACCGAGCCCTCATACGGACAGAAACATCTCTCAAGCGATGACGGCAGTTGCCCAACTCGAACGATCCATCTCCCGGATCCTCCTGATCCGTTATGAGCAGGACATGGCTCGACTGTTTTCGACACATTTATATTCGGTCGCCTTATGCCATCTACCGTCACTCGTGATGCGCTGTGCTACCCTAGGAGGGCCAGGATGGGTCGCCACGAATGCTGACGGAGAAGAGATTAAAGAGTTCTTCCGGTCTGTAATTGCAATGGACCTTCGTGAGGCGGGAGAGCGCGTAGCAACCAAGAGCGTCCTCTGGTCCTACACCGCCCTCAGACAATTCGTGAGTGTTGCATTCCTTTATCGCGTTCATACGTGCTAATTTTTAGGAGCGCGCGTTCTAGGCTATGTCAAACGATGTGCCGATATGTCAAAAGAAAGGGCTGCATTCGTTGCGATTGCTGCCACACTTTACGGCGCTCAAAGCACATTTGGATTCCCTGGAAGCTATGCCTCCGGCGTCTTTCGCCAAACCTCCTCATCTCGGACCCTTGACCGAAGGTTACACTGCCCTCGAGGATGCGTGCAACCTGGCCTTCGGTGCATTGACGAAAGGAAAGGGTTCTTCACGCGGCGGTAAAGAGGACCAAGACGAGCGGAGGCTTAAGATCAGAGTTGGGTACGAAAGGCTCACTCAGAGCCTTTGGAGGGTTGCTCGAGAGTTTGACGTCCGCGGCTATGGTTCGATTCTGAGGGAGAAGCTGACCAACAAATGGTGCGACTGCGGCTGCTCTACGGATCACCTGAGCGAAGTGTGTGAGCGTACGGTTCGGGACGGTGAAGAAACTGCGGGATTAAGAGCCGGTAAGGGACGTGAATGGGATGGAAGAGGTAAAGCCCGTTGTTTCTGCCTTGTTCCTCTTAGTCAATCCCAACACAATACAGGTGTCGGCGTCTACGGCTGGGAGACCCACGAGGAGGAGGACGTCTGGGATGTTGAACTGGACTTCGCGAGCTTTGATCCTGATTCCCGTGCCTCAGAGACCGACATGACGATTGGAGAACTAATGGCCTGGAAGTACCTTCAAGCTGAGCGAGAAAAGGAGTTGGTCAGTAATTTATTTTATTTCCAACTCGAGGTGTTTATTAACCCAACCTCCATTAGGGTAACACTTCATTTAGGACTGGCGACTATAACTCGGCTATCCAGCATTATCAGCTAGCGCATGAAATCGAACCTGAGCTTCCTCGCTACCAGCTCAACCTTGCGGCAGCCTATATCAAATTAAGCGAGTGAGTCTACCGGCAATTCGGAGCGGACTGGATGCTGAGATACCGGTTCGGCCGGCCAGTTGGATGTCAACAGAGCAAGCTTGCAATGCTGCTCTCCTCCAACATAAGAGTAGCAAAGGCTACTGGAGGCGTGCAAAAGCACGGAGAATGCTCGGCAGAGCGGACGAAGCGATCAAAGGTCGGTTGAACCGATCCGTTTTTGGGATATGTATGTTCTTACGATTCCACAGATCTGCGGGCTCTGATCCGATTACAACCCCATAACACTGAGGCAATCTCCGAGTTGACGGCTTTGTTACCTCCTAATCCGATGTCCGCTCAACCAACAAAGGGTGCCATGGCTGGGGGCTCTTCATCATCTACGAACGGTGATTATCTGGACCTTCCCAAACCAAGGCTCCCAAAACCGCTTCCTTTCGAGACGACGGACGAAGACAGACAGAAGCTGAAGATATCGAATTTACCACTGACGGTGGACGTTCCATCGAACTTTGAGTTTGTGGCAGCCGCTACGGCGGCCACCGGCATGGGTGGCAAGACTCCTTCGTCAGGCAGAAAGGGGAAGCCCAAACGGAGTGGGCCCCGCGGAGGTAACGACACATCAACGGATCCTGACACGAAGAAGAGTGCTGGAAAAGGAAAAACGATGTCATTCACGTATCCGAACTGGGAGAGGTATCTTGTTAAGAAAATTACGGATTAGCCTCCGTCGTTCAATATCAATGGGGGCTAGCGTTGATGGATTATCGATTATGGCTCTGTCGACATCCCCGCTCCCGCTCTTTCACAGCGCAGGTATACCTATGCACTTATTATTATGTTGGCAGGGGTTCCCTGTACCTTCTTCACGTCTTTTAGTATGTGCGTATGGTACAAGAAGCCGGTTAAACCTTTTATTTCGGCCCTTGCGTTCACGGAGGCGCGATTGAGACCGGACCCCCGTCGGGCCTGGAGCTGCAAGTGCAAGCCCAACGCACGGGTGCAGTTCGGGCACGCAGAGGCGGTGCAGTGAATTGTTGAGTACCTTACGGGCTAAAAGTACAAGATAAGAGCCGACGGCAACCTCTTTTCTCCCCGCTCCTTGTAGCAGAACACGTGGATGGGCCACGTGAGGTATACTAATCAGTCTGTTGGAACAAGCGGGTCCAGCTTGGTGACGAAACCAAGCTAACGGTTCTGGATATTCTCAATCGAACGCTCATGCAATTCCCTTCCGTATGATTGTTTCTTACGACACCATTGGATTGCTGAACTTCCCTCCGCCTATTTTCCAATTCGGTTGACCCGGTTGACCTGATGCACAGACAGGATGCACTCAAATCCATCCCCGTTACTGATGTTTATATATCCGTATCCACCGTGTCAAGTTTTCTTCAGATCCCCTTTTTACCTCTCCGACGATGACTTCAACAACCCCGAACAAACCTCACCAAACTGCAGTTGCGCTCGACTTCCTTGTCATCGGAGGTTCTGCCGCCGGCTTGTCTGCAGCTTACGCTCTGCGACGCGTGGGTCACCGAGTCCTGGTCCTCGAACAAAATGCGGATTTCTTCGACGTGAGTTTTTTTTTCGTCCGTCCTCCGTCATTTCACGGGCTCTAACTTTTTCGATCCCAGGAGCGCCGGTGTGGCGGATACAGAATACCACCCAACATGTCGAAAGTCTTCTACCACTGGGGTCTGGAGGAGCGCGTCCGCAAGCTTTGCCTCAAGTCCAACATGACATATTTCAACCGCTGTGAGTGCTATGCATCGTTTTACCTAACGCGGTTTGAGGGTTCAAATGCGCAACCCCACCGCATTGATTCTTTGCCTCCGACCAATCACCGTTTGCTGATCGATCATCCCGTCACCCCCGTACCTTGACTGTCCCTAAACAGATGAGTCTGGCGAGGATCTTGGCAAACACGTCTGGATTGATGAACTCATGAAAGAAACCGGCGGTGATTTCTTGTTCGCGAGGGTGAGCATCAGTCTCATCGCTTCTTTCCAGCATTTTTCCGACATTTCTCCCGCTATAGCTCGCAGATATCAGAAAATTTCTCTACCAACTCGGCTACGAAGCTGGAGCCCGATATAGGGTGAATGCCAAAGTCGTCTCTGTTGACGTACCTGGACAGTCCGTCACTCTTGAGTCTGGAGAGGTGCTTACGGCCGACGTCATTATTGGCGCTGACGGCCGAGACGGACTTTGTCGTGAACTGCTGCTCGAATGTCAGTCAGCGCCCAAATCCTCTTACACCGGGATGTCCATGTATAAGTAAGTTATCATTCAATTGTAATGATTGGGAAAGAGTTCTTACACGTTTACGTCTAGCGCTCTCGTTCCAGGGTTCAAGGTCAGAGCGGATCCAGACTTGTCTAAATTTTTGGGCAATGGGGTGGGTTTATAGGATTCGCCTTTTGCCCAGCGCACCTTTTTACTGATCTTGTTGCAGGCACAGCATGTGTGGTTCGGCAATGGCTGCGCTGGTATGCTCTTCGAAGCGGTAAGTAGGAATTAATTGATCGGTCGAAAATGGGCGCTACAACTGGCACCATTCGCAGGGAAATAACAATGATATGGGTCTCCATCTCTACGTCCCTGACGCAGAGGACAGGGGAATTGACTGGAATTGTACTGTGGAGGAGATGCTTCGGTACGCAACTGGTGCTGAATCACAGCAAGTGTTAGCTCCTACGTTTTTCATTTTTCTCCTTCTGACTCCATGATTTAGACTCCAAAAATTCGCTCGCATGGCGGTAAACGTCTCTCGAGTGCCTGTCTACGACGAGTCAGATCTAGAGGACTGGGTACACGACGATGGCCCAATGGTCCTTATCGGCGAAGCCGCCCACCCAATGCCAGTAAGCCGCCCTTCTCCCTTGTTCCTATTCAGTTCATATTCATTAATACACCCATCCAGCCTGGTTCCATCCAAAGCACTTGTATGGCGATCGAAGACTCAGCGGTCCTTGCCAAGCTCTTTGGTCACCTCATCTCCGCAGATCAAGTCTCCAGTTTCCTGTACGCCTTCCCAGAACTCCGACAAGGACGTACGAAGTCGACGCGGGTAAATGAAATGGGTAATATCTATTTCATGGCGATGCCCGACGATGCTGGCGCCATTCAACGAGATGGGCACTTCAAGGCTCGAAGGGACAAACGCCTTAGTCCCCTGGAAGACGAGTCGGGTGATGCGTCGGGTGTTTGGGAGATGATCAAGGAGACTTGGTGCTACGATGCGGAGGATGAAGCGGACGACTGGTGGGTTGGATGGGGTATGCTGAGACTCAGATCTCAGCAGACGAAGTTGGATTTTGGTATGGAAGTTCAGGTAAGCCCACAGACTCAGCGTTCCAGAGATCACCCCAACTCAAGCCTTTGACAGAATACTCCACTGTCCTTACAAGTGACGGTGCAGTCGTAATCTTCGTTTCAAGGCGTCTCCATTTTTTGGGTAATATAATGGCTTCCGCTGTGTTTTTTCTAAGTCGACTTGCCACCTCCGCATATCCGATACCATTGCTTCTCCCCCTCATGTGGAATAGAGATAGTTCATCATGTTCGTTTACCTTGCATTCACATGTATCCTCGCACACCCTCCTGCATCCGCAATCGATCACGCGTTCACTTATCTTCAGCATGCTCTCTCTGGGGAATACGATCGGACTCGTTTGAGCCGAGCCTCGATGATCCCTTCCTCCCTGGAAAAGCGGCTGACGGCGGCCCTCGAATCTCGAGAGGCCCGGCACATCCGCCGGTCCCTCCCCCCGACAGGTGATGCTGCTTTGGTCGATTTCTCTTCGAACGACTATCTCTCCCTTTCAAAATCACCTGAGCTCAGGGCGCGCTTCCTCGAGAAACTCGGATCCACCAAACAGATCCTGGGATCTGGTGGTTCGCGACTTCTGATCAACGGTTCCCCTCACGTCGATCTCGAGGATCGTCTGCGGATCTTCTTCAGCGGCACCGATGCCGCCCCACAACCAGCCTGGCCATCATTTCCTATCCCAACTCTAGACGCCCTCCTCTTCAATTCCGGCTTCGATGCCAACGTCGGCTTTTTTGGGTGTGTCCCACAACCTGGGGATTTCATCGTCTACGACGAGTACATCCATGCCTCGGTCCACGACGGGATGAGGATGTCACGCGCCAGATGCGTCCCCTTCAAACACAACTCTGTCGAGGACCTCGAAAAAATATTGCACGGCCTGAAAGATGAACGCCCGGAGCTAGTCACTGGGAACAGTTCCGTGTTCATCGCTGTCGAAAGTCTTTACAGCATGGACGGAACAATGTCGCCTCTGGCAGATATCATTCAACTCGCCGAGTCGGCCTTCACCAACGGCAACGCTTACGTCTCTGTCGATGAGGCGCACTCCACCGGCATCTACGGACCTAACGGTCGGGGTCTCGTAAACCTGTTCGGCCTCCAAGATCGGGTGTTCGCGAGGCTGCACACCTTCGGCAAGGCCCTTGCAGGCACTGGAGGTGAGTTATTTTGCTCCCATACCGTCGACTCCATCCTAAACCACGGAATAGCCGTCCTGCTCGTTCCTCCATTGGTCAAGCAATACCTGATAAACTATGCACGGACGTTGATATATACGACCTCCCTGAGCTACGCGAACATCATCTCGGCTAACTGCTCTTTTGATATCTTGGAGTCTGGACGTGCGGATGAGGTGCGTTTCTGTTCTCGAAACACCCCCGGTATGTTGTTTAGTTAACGCTGCGGCGTTTATACAGCTATCGCGCCATATTTTGGCTCTTTGCAAATACCTAACTACGACTCTCACCGACCGACTTCGACATTCATCAACACCGATCATGCCAGAAATTCTTTCGCTACCGGAGCATCTGCAACCGTCGGCGTCATTATCATCATCCCCCCCACGACTGCCGACACCAATTGTACCCTTGATGACATCGCATCCCCATCCGTTGGCAACTCGTTTGAGGATGCTCGGACTGAACGCCCGTCCCATCACTTGGCCAACAGTCCCAAAAGGAAAGGAGCGGGTGAGGATTTGTCTCCATGCCGAAAATAGCTTTGGAGAAGTGGATGTGTTGATCCAACATTCGATGCAATGGGCGACAGAGATGGCCGTTGGATCTTCCGGAGGTGTCTTGTCGAAATTGTAAAAAGGTTGCGGATATTCATTTGGATTCATGTGTACAGCGTGACCTTACGGACAGTCACTAATGATTGGAAAAGAAAACTACTACACGCTGGTTCAAACTCCCTCCAAAATATGCTCCCAGTGGCTCTTCGCAAGAGTCTTGAAAGCGAGAAAACGCTTCAGAGCGAGCTTTCTGTATTCCGTATCGTCCATCCCAATGCTGGCGCGCGTTGCGTGGGTTGCTACGGTCGCACACCGCAAGACCTGAGTTTGAGTGGTGGGATATTGGCCACCTATGACAGCGTTGCTCAGCTCTGTGGTGACCGGGACGAGATAGAAGGTAGGGCAAGTGGCAGACATTGTGATGCAAGGGATGGTCATGGCATCCAGGGGGGGGAGGTCATGATCGCTGCGTTTGCGGTTGTTGAATTGAAAGGCCGCTATAGCCTCCGCGACGACGTGAACCTCTGGGTGAGCCTTGCCGGCGAAAATCCTGTCCTCAGCGAGCACCAGGAGGACGAAGGTTGGGCGATGGAGAAGGCACACGTCCGGCTGAGCAACACGATTGATTTCGCCGCAAATGATGAGAGGGATGGTGAGACGCGTAGATACAACGGCGGGGCGCTCGTTGAAGTCTAGAAGCATCAGTGTCTCGGCGGCGAAGTCGACAACGAAATTCTCTTGGACGCCTCTGGCGGCGAAATCGAGGTAGCCGAGGTATTTGGTGGCCACATCGGAAATGGCGGGATCAATGTCACCAGGAGGAGAGTTGAGAATGGCAGGATCGATGTGGTCGAGCGACGGGTCTGGGATAGGGAAGAATTGGCCTGGTGAGATACGTGAGATTGTGATGTTGTACGCGATGAGCTCGTTGTTGGACCAGTCGCTGGCCGACTTGGCAGACCGAATGGCATTAGCCATAGCAACGTTGAAATCTGAAGATGGGATTAGGGTACGTGCACCGCCAAAGACACCGAGGTCCTCACATAAACAGTCGAGATGGTTATGGCTGAGGCTGCAATGTTGAGCCACCAGGGCTCAAGAGCTCAATCTATAGGGGTTCCCATTTTCAGGGGTCCCCTCTGAACTTGGGAGGACAGACTCAACCGGGACAGGATATTCCCACGATGGCTCATCATAGCACTGTGGGTCTGACGACAGAACGGTAAAAATCCGGACAACAAATAATCACGCTGAAACACAGAAGATGACAAAACGTAAAAGTATATCTCCCAAAAATCTCCCGCCACCTGACCTGCCAGAGGCGAGGATGGGCACCAACAACTCTGCATCCTTCCGCGCCCCCTCCCCCGCGATCCAGCGGCAGAGCCGGTGACGACGGGAGGCCAAGATCTCTTTACGATTTGCCCCTTCCGCACCGGTAAAGCTGATGGCAACCTCTCCAACAACCCCTCATCCTTGTCATCCGTGCTGTCCTCAACTCGAACTGTGACGTCCCTGGTATGCCTTGAGATAAGGACCATCGCCAACTTCTCCTAGTTTAGTGGTCGGGCAGTCCCTCATCCTCACTGTACTCCGCACCGATCGCATAACCCAAGCCCATGTGCACTGGTGCCCCGGCTGCCCCACCACCTTTCAAGAATCCCCGCTTCTTGCCCCTCGTTCCGACGCCAATGAGGACGCAGCTGTCAAACGACACACCATTCTCAGCGACCCAAATTTCTTCGTCTAGGGTCTTTCGCCTGGCATGTCCATTTGATGGAATACCAGTCGGTCTTTGGGGTAGGGCGTGACGCCAGCGGAGTTTTTCTCGTTCAAAAAGGGTAACGTGTGTATGGTCACTATCCCCTGAAGTAAACTGGGTGGCAGTAAGAAAGGTAAATACGGCAAGCACTTCGCGGTTTCTTCCCGCCAAGGCGTATGTCCTTTTTTGAGGAGTTTGCGTCAACATCGAAAAAAGCCACGTGCGCCACCGAGTAAATAAGGACACCTGCACCAACAGTGTTGCGAAGACGAGGGAAGCAAACTGGGTGATTGCGGCCTTCGCAACTAGGGGTTTAGGCTGATGAGACACAGACCGATAATGTTGAACTCATCCCGGTCGATGAGGATTACAGGGGAGCGACAATTTGGCATGCACCTTTCCTGTATAACCAGGGTAATCAAATGCTACCACGCTGGTAAGCAGCGGGCGGGCACTCTTGAGGGGCCGGGAGACATGCCCACTGTGATCCAAACCTCATAGATTATGGGCACATAACGGGAACATGCTCAAGTGATAACATGATACTCCACCCTCTCCACTTGCCGTCCCACGATAAAAACCAGATAGAAGGCTGAGATCGTGGGGGAGATTTTGGCGGGTAGGGGATCGAATAGTTCCGGACTTACCCCTTGATTTCTTTCCTCCCCAGGCATATCGGGCCTGCATTAGAAGACCTTGCAGAGCGAGTAGGCAGCTATAGAACAATGGTGTCGTTGCTGCGGTTGAATAGTACTAGAGTCGTCAGATTCTATCGCGCCTCTTCCGTGTGAAATTTGGGGTAATACCTTGGTTGCCATACTATTGAAGATTCCGACAAAAACAGTTTAGTACCTCAGTACGGGCCTGATACAGAGAACAAGTGAAGTCATATTCCCTGGGTCCGACCAGGTTAATCGTGCTGGGCAAGACGTCTCCATGCTCCATTGAGGGCGAGACGGAGGGGGGAAAAGTGTCGTCCACTACTGAGGCGGGTCGCCAACATTCACCTGACACCATACCAACGGGGACACACATGTGCAGCCAGTTGAATTGGAAACCTTCAGTCGTGGGGTCTCTTCTTGGTTCAACCTGCGTGATCACCTGGAAGCTGTGCACAATCCCTGGAAAGGGGAGTATGTCTCGCATGAGATGAACGGCAATCCATACACCAATCCCCGTCTATCTTGGGGTTTCGGCAACGACCCAGTGCAGTGTAATCCGGGAGATCGGGTGGACAATGGGAGAAGTTGAGCCTGGCTGTGACTGAGAGCAATTCCCCTGGATTGCGAAGGATGAGATTGTGTGAACTCAGACAGCTAGATTTCTTCGTGAAAGGCGTCTGAGCGGTAGCTTCAGTTCTGACCGGCTGACCCCCCGTCCACTGGGCAGGGAAACCCGGGTGTGTATCGGTGGAAACAAGTTCCCTGATGGTCACTTCTGCGGTGCGTCAACGGCCCGAGTTCTTGCCGATCTTTCTCTCTTCCGCTCATCCCTTTCGAGTTTGCCCAAAATCCCGCTTTCACTTCAAATCGGAGTTTCCCTTTTATCGCCCCCATTGCGAGATTGTTACCTATATGGACCACAATGCTCACTCTGCGCTATTGTCTGCCCCTCGAGAGCCCCACCCCGTTGCTCACACACGGTCTCACATGACAGTCCACGGCCTTTTGCTATAGTTGATGGCGTTCCCGTTGGCCCGTCGAACGGTCGTTGTAGGCCACCGGCCACCCTGTTTTTCTCTCGAACGACATTGACCACCGCATGGTGCGACTCAACTCCGCTATAATAAGGCGGACAAGTCGGTACCCGCCATCTTACCCTCGCTTTTGCACTTGCGAGTTCGCGACGTCAACGTTCTCCGTCTTCCTGAAACCCATTGCCACTACTATGTCTCTCCAAGCCCGGGAACTTATGGTGTGCATTAACCTCATCGTCTTCGTTCGTGGCTCACCGTACATTAATAGAACAACCTTGATAGCATCTACCGAGCCGTCGAATATGGAAGAGATGAAGAGGCTACCAGGACCAAGACCCTTTCAGTGTTTGCTGACTGGACCCGGGGAACCTACGGCTCGGAGCCTGACACCGACATAGTCATCATCTGTCCCAGGGCAACTGATGGAACGGTCATGTTGGAAGGCAACGATACGCGACTGATGAATTTCCTCGCCGAACCTGGGGGATCACAAGGTGTGATGGTATTCGAGGCAACCTTGGACTACGCTCGGAAGGGAATGCCGATTAATTTGGAAGCCTTCACCCCACCATGGGTGACCATTCAACCTCTGGGCGAAAGGACGGTTTATATATTCGACAAGGATACAATGTACAAGCAACACTGTGTGCTGAGGAACATCTACGACTGCGATGGCCATCACATATGTACGGTTTCTACCGCGAAAAAAAGAGCCATTCTCCCGCGCAACGCACTCACTTCACAGCCGCCGGACCATGTTTTCTTCAACCAGAAGTTCATTGTAAGTATACTCGTGCATGTGCAATTCCGGGGGCTACCGTTCACTCCAGTAAATCAGGGCGATTGGTACAGAGGAACCATCACAGAGGGTGAGCCGGTAGCCGTTTCGTGAATCGTGCTCATCCGCCGTTTTAGTATACGCTCTACGTGCAGTGGTACTCATTCCGAAGAACAGGATAAGAAGCGCCCTCGAATTCGGAGAGGACATAGCGGACGCGATATCCGACCTCAAGTGCGCAGAGCCGGACGGCCCTGAGTGGGAACTACCCGTTTGCCTCAAAGATTTCGCGATCGAGGCGGATTGCGAGCATCTCCTGGAAATTTTGAACATTTCAATCAGTCGGGGCAAGTTCAAGTTGTGGGAAACGGTTATGAAGATCCTATGTCGCTTTAAGACTGTCGATGAAATCGGAACGTCGCGGATTTTTGCGTCTACCAAGGAGTTCTCATTCAAGAAAGTCAAACCTTTGTAGGTTTATCCCTAGTCGGGGGTTTCGGTGAACACCGCTGATACTCCGGCAGCCTTGACACTCTAGTCACACGGTTAGCGACGGTGGATGACGTTACTTCATTCACCGCCGGAATAAAGAAATCTTCTTCAGGGCAAGACCAAAACGAGGTCGGCCAGTGGTGTACCGTTCAAGAAAATAGTTGTGTTATCAGAATTCTCGGCTCCGACGAGAAAACCCTTCCGTCACTCGTGCAGTATGGGTTCGTCAAGGGTTTTCCACTGCTATCTGACTTGTGAGTCTGTGTGCATGACGCATCTCTGCGCCTCCTGGTTGAATGAGATCCTCTCCTCTCCTAGCATCGAGGCGCTTTCACAAGACAGGGCAGTGAGCTTCACCTTCTGGCTTACGCTGGTCAGCCACTTGGATCGTCAATGGCAGTCCATAAACTCCTCGTCTTTCACCGGTGCTCCCCTCCGCGAACTTCATTCCATGTTCGATCAATGTATATCCGCCATGACACCTCTCATAAGCGAGGGCGTCGTTTACACCCTGGTGGCCCCAGACCTCACAGATGACATCCGTCATAACGCAGAAGTCCACGTCAGGAGGACTGTGATTATGACCGAGATCTGCTTGCGGTTCTCGTCCGCCAGGTGTGTGGACGTGCTGTTTGAACTTTTTGTCCTCCCCGGAGATGTTCAAACCAAATTCGATCTCTTCTATCATCCTCTCGCGCGGAGCTTACGTTCACTGCTGGAACAGTACAAGCTTACGGTGCTCCGACCACCGTTCTTCGTATTCTACAGGCTCCTCGTTGGGATGTACCTTAGCTTCTACCTTGGCGGCGAACCCGCTCGAAGGGGCAAACCACCACTTGCCACGATATTTTGTACGAAGAAAGTGGTTTGTGACCGCTGCAAACTGATTGACGAATTCCTGTCCTCCGGGGATAAATCAAGAGAACTCGTCATCACGAACAAGGAATGGACACATCTGCGGTACATCATTCCGAAGCTCAGGGATAGAATTTTCCCTCCGACTGTGACCACGGGGGAATTGTGGAAGACGATACGGATCACCAAGCGCTCACAACCACATATAGAGGCGGCGAAAGATTTCTTGCGGGTGATAGGGGATGAGGAGGAAATTTCGAAGTTGATGGAACCGCTTGACGAGGAGGTGCAGAAGGCTCTAAACGACGAGGAGCAGTTCGATTTCGAGCGTTGCCTGCGACTCCCCCCTCCTGCTCCGGGTGGATCTAAAACTGCCTAGTGTTTCGTTGCGTTTTATTTCGCCGTACATTATTTTGCTGTATTTCCGGTCATCTGCAGTTTTACCTCGTACTTGGATCAATACACGTTGGCATCACCGGCGCTCGTTCCTGACTCTTTCGATCTCTTCACCTCCTTCATCCCTCGAATCCTACAAGATGCTACGACGAACAGTAGAGGACATTTCTACCGGCTCTGACTCGGACTATTCAAAGTGAAATCCATTCCCCGTCTTTATCAGCTATGCTCGCTAATACCCATGACTGGAATTTTCGGTTATCAGCTCGGTAAGTTTAGGCTTCCAACCCAGGCTTTTTGTTCTCTACAAGAACTGACATTTGTGTCACCGCGCCTGCGGCATCGCAGTGGATCTCCTGGTTTCTTTCATCGAAAGGCAATGAATATTTTTGCGAAGTAGAAGAAGACTACATCCTAGACAGGTTCAATCTCACCGGATTGAACACCGAGGTAGCGAACTACTCTCAGGCTTTGGACTTGATTACGGATAACCTCGGTGTGTGATGCTGCCTTGCGATGGCCTTCCTTATGTTCCGGATCTTACTATATGTGGTCGATAGACGACGAAATCCACGACGAGTTGAGAGGCACGTTGGATGTTCAAGCGAGGTTACTGTACGGGCTGATTCACGCTCGATGGATCGTCACCGCCAGGGGGCTCGCTAAGATGGTATTTTTCATTCGCTTCATCTGTAATAACCCACCTCACAGACACCCTATTGTTGCTGTTATCCAGCTCGAGAAATACAAGAAAGTCGATTTCGGGCGCTGTCCGCGCGTCCTTTGTCAATCTCAACCACTCCTTCCCGTCGGCTTGACCGACGTCGCATACGAAAAATCTGTCAAGCTCTATTGCGGTCGATGCGAAGATATCTACTCTCCCAAATCGTCTCGCCACGGTTCGATAGATGGGGCCTACTTCGGAACTTCTTTCCCGCATCTCCTGTTTATGTGTTACCCCGCACTGATTCCCACAAAGAATGGGCCAATGGATGGCCCCGGGTTCAGAGGAGGTGCGCCAGAGAGTACTGAGAGTTCCGCGAATGGAGGAAGACGGCCGAGGAGGGGTAGGGAAGACAGTGGGACGGGTGAGACGGTGGGAAGCGAAGTGACGAGCACTGCAGCGGCTGCATTGAAGGCAGAGAGGTATCGACCCAGGATCTTCGGTTTCCAAGTGAACGAAATTGCCAAATTACAGAGGTGGCAGGAGGCTGTCAGGGATAGGTTAGAGTCTTCCGTGTTCAAAAACCTCATCACTCACGGAAGCCTAGACAAATCGCACGGCTGGAAGATTGGGAAGAGAACAACGAATGACCGACCCGCTGACCCTATGCACCACCGTTTCCACTCCCATCTACCACGCGAGGGCACACCTGGTCACTCGATTCCCTTCGTGAAAGCTCGAGGTGTTCGGGCCGCTTTGTCGTCATCGTCCGCATACCACGGCCTATACGACTCGAAAGATGAGAAACCCTCGAGAAGAAAACGACGAACGAAACCACCGACCCTTGTGTGTCGTTTATGTACCTTGTGTACCAAACTATGGTCCATAGTTTACAATCGAATCCGCCTCGTCAACAAACATCTGGTGATTCTGGACGTTCATTTTGTGGTGCGGAAGTAGTTGGAGCAGCGCCTGTGCTGGATAGCTTCCTTTTCTTGCTGTACTTCCCGGTGAGGTTATACTTTCCCCTGGTACCTGAGGGTGCCAGTCAGAAACCAGCGCTCGAGAAGGAATGAGAGTTTTACCTTTCTTCCGCTTCGTAGCAGGGACCTGTATGGTTAAGAAGTCCTTGTCGATAGGCGAACACAATTGCAGCAACTGGTCGTGTGACTCCTTCATCAGTCGAGTCCGGTGGACTGAGAGGTCTATGTGATGGAAATAAGGGACGATCTCGTGCGAAGCTATCCAAATACACACACACCTGCCTGCTCGTTGGTTCCATAAACACCCTTCAAGCATTCCGAGACTCGCTCCATAGAACTGTACGGATAATCAGTCGCCACGAACCCGGCGTGGGGATACAGAACCCACACCTTGGATCGATAAGACCACTAGCCCCAACGATCGCGAGGATATTCTCCCAATTGAACGGTCTAAGCCGGTTTTGCATGCTCCCCTTCAACATAGGGACATGCGCAGCGATTGAGGCAAAGAGATGTGACAAATATTCGGTGGTCTCAAGAGTGAGGTGTTGCACGGCTACGGATTCGATGCGTTCCTCTGCATCTTCCTCCGTTTCTCGCTCGGAGTTGCTCGGAGGTTGAAGGAACCTGTTGGACAGACGTTCAACTTCGTCCTGGAGAGTCCATTCCGGTATCGGTACGTCCTGGATCAAGAGAGGCCAACGAGTCCAAACGTCTTTCGGCTTGCGTGAACCTGAGTTGGACCCTGAGTCTTCTGCGGGTGAAGTAGATGATAGGTCGCGTGCATCGTCGCAGTCGAGAGTTTGAGAAGAACCCGCGGCGCGTATGAGCTGGGAGGAGAGGTCGAGGGTGTCGTTGGTGCGAAGAGCGCGGAGGAGGAAGGAATACTCTTCAAGCTCTGATCGTAACGCAGTCGGAACAGCTTTCCGCTTTCCTTTCCCCTTCTTCTCCACTCTCATCGCCATCTCCGCAGGCGCAGGTGCAAGAGCTCGAGCGAACAGGCACAAATGGTGGTCGTAAACTGCGATCAAGATCACAGACCGGATATAAAGCCGATACCTGTGATGACGGTAAAAGCTGAACCTGATACCCCGGCTTTTGCTGCCACCCGCATGTCGACCCCCACGGACACGCCGAACGAGAATACGAATGCGAGTGCGACGAAGAGCTCGACGAGCGCCGTCGTTGACGCTGCCGTTTCTGAAGTTTGGTATCTCAAGCCGGTTACGTTTTCCGGGAGACGTACCAAGGTTATCACACAGAATTTCAACGGGTCAGTGAGTATCACCTTGCCGTCCCAGTATGCGTCACTGAATACCTAACCTCCGTTCCGTAGGCCGTGCTCATTTATAGCGATTTGTGATTACGCATTTCAGCCATGCGCCGCTGTATGCACCCGCTGACGACTCGGCCAGG
>Ga0307515_10001585_pt1 | contig 50742 bp, 45 predicted proteins | sample 17_EM_MG_FD_194513 | JGI IMG/M metagenome (GOLD analysis project Ga0307515, IMG submission 194513) | Populus trichocarpa ectomycorrhiza microbial communities from riparian zone in the Pacific Northwest, United States - 17_EM | ecosystem: Host-associated > Plants > Roots > Unclassified | place...
AGGCCGAGGACGGTGGGTACCGGGCGCAGCGAAGTAAAGGAGGAGGCCCGGCTTGCGCAGCAAGCCGGGCCGGGGGACATGAGCGGAGCCCGGTACCCAGCGGCCTCGGCCCGCTACGACCATTCGAACGAATGTCCGCAATGGGCCGCAAGCAGCCGCTCGCCACTGGAAGCCACTGAGACGGCCGCCGCGGCGGCGCCGGTTGCGCTACGCTCGCACCCTCACCCGCCCCACGCCAAGGCCGATGCAAACACTGCTCGACGCCCTGCTGACCCGAGACCCGCTGCAGCGGGCGCGCCTGTCGCAGGCGCTGTTGGCGATGGTGTTGATGTCGGCCGGCATCGTGGCGATGCACTACTTCGTCTGGATCGGCGTCGCCTCGTCGCGCGGGGTGGCGGTGTGGACGGTGCTGGCGCTGGGCGGCATGCTGCTGGCGTTTGTGCTCATCCGCAGCGGCTGGTCGCAGCGGCTCGAAGACCCGTCGATGACTGTCGTGCAGATGATCTACGCCGTGACCTGCAGCGCGCTGGCCTACGCGCTGGTCGGCACCGGTCGGGGTGGTGTGTTCCCGATCGTGATGGTGATCCTGATGTTCGGCATGTTCATCGCCACGCCGCGGCAGATGGCGCGTGTCAGCCTGTACGCCGTGGTGGTGTTCGGGCTGACGATGGCGCTGATGGCCTGGCGCCAGCCGCTGGTCTACACGCCGGCCATCGAGTTCGGCCACTTCCTGATGGTGGCGACGATGATGCCGGCGGTCAGCATCCTGGCGACGCGGCTGTCACGCATGCGCCAGCGCGCCCGCGGCCAGCGCAGCGAGCTCACCGCGGCGCTGGCGCGCATCCGCGAACTCGCCACGCACGACGAGCTTACCGGCCTCATCAACCGCCGGCACCTGCAGGAGCTGATGGAGCAGGAGCACCAGCGCTGCATCCGTTCCGGCCACACCTTCTGCGTTGCGGTGCTCGAGATCGACGACTTCGACGCCGCCGTGTCGCGCCTGCGTGAACACGGGCGTGGCGAGCTGCTGCGCGGTGTGGCGCAGGAGAGCCTGCGCTTCGTTCGTGTGGCCGACGTGCTGGCCTATTGGGGCGGTGAACGCCTGGTGCTGCTGATGTCGGACACGCGCGCGCCGCTGGCCCGTGCCGGGCTCGACCGGCTGCGCGAACGTGTCGCGGCCTCGCGTGTGGTGGCTTTCGACGACGAGCTGCGCATCACGTTGTCGGCCGGCCTGGCCGAACACCATGCCGGCGAGACGGTGGCGCAGACGCTGGCGCGTGCCGAAGCCTGTCTGCACGACAACACACACGAGCGGCTGCGCGAAGCCGTTCGGGCCTGAGCCCCTGCGACAGCATCAGTCGGGCCGCAGTCCCTGCGGCCACAGCGCCCACAGCCGCAACGGCTGTTTCATGCGCCCGGCGCGGGCTTCGGCGTCGTCACCCCAGCCCCAGAAGTAGTCGGCGCGCACGGCGCCGGTGATGGCGCTGCCGGTGTCTTGCGCCAGCACCAGGCGGCGCAGCGGCGTGCTCGACAGCGGCTCGCTGGTGTCCAGCCACACCGGCGTGCCGTAGGGGATGCTGCCGGGGTCGACCGCGATCGAACGCCCCGGCGTCAGCGCCACACCCTGCGCACCGCGGGGGCCGACGCCGGGGTCGGGCAGCGGCTCTTCGCGGAAGAAGACGACACGCGGGTTGGCCCACAGCATCTCCTGCACCCGCTGCGGGTTCAGCTTCGCCCAGGCCTTGATGGCGGGCCAGGAGGCGGCTTCGAGCGTCATCTCGCCGCGTTCGACGAGCCAGCGGCCCACCGACTTGTAGGGCTGCTCGTTGTGGCCGGCGAAGGCCAGGCGCACGACGACGCTGCTGCGGCCGTCGGGCGCGATCAGGCGCAGCCGGCCCGACCCCTGGATCTGCAGCACCAGCGCGTCCAGCGGGTCGGCGACAAACGCGATCTCGCGGCCGCGCAGCGTGTGCATCGCCGCCGGCAGCGTGTCGAGCTGCTGGCGCGTGTAGAACGGCTTCGCGGCGGCCAGCTCGGGCGGCGGGCTGTGCAGCGGCACGCGGAAGGCGCCTTGTGGCCGGCGCATGGCGTCGATCAGCGGTTCGTAGTAGCCGGTGACCAGGCCGTCGGTGTTGCCATCGGGCGCTTCGACGCGCCAGGGCTGCAGCCAGCGCATCAGCCAGTCGCGTGTCTCGGCGTCGCCGCTCGGCGGCGCCAGTTGCACACGGGCGCAGGTTTCGGCCCAGCCTGCGGCAGGGCGGGCGCAGCTCGCTCGCAATGCCGGCCAGGCCTGGGCCAGCGTGTCGTCCTGCCAGCCGGGCAGGTCGGCCCAGTCGACACGCACCCAACGCGAGCGTGGGCGCGCCGCGGTCACGCCAGGGGGCACGGGCGGCGCCGGCTGTGGCAGCGCCAGCGGTGGTGGTGTCGACGGAGCAGACGGCGGCGGCGAAGGGCTTGGTGGTGGCGGTGGTGGCGGCGGCGAAGCACAGCCCGAGAGGATCGCCGCCACAATCAAGACAAAGACAAATCCCGAGGATCCCGACATGTGGTTGATTGTGCTGGAGGCGCTGGCCGCCCTGGCCGTGCTGGTGCTGATGGTCTGGTGGACGATGTTTTCCGGCCGCCGCGGTGGCGAGCCGCCTTCGCGCGACGATCCGAAGTAACCGACACCGTCCATCACAGGCGCTGACGGAACTTCACGCGCCGTCGATGTATCAGTCCCTTCCGTAGAAAATTGAGGAGACACGATGGTGGAAGCGCTGGCCGACTATTTGCAGATCGTGCCCTGGCCGCCGGCCCCCGGCGCCGCCTTCTGGGCTGCACTCGCGCTGGTTGCAGCGGCGCTGCTCGGTGAACTGATGCGGCGGGCCTTCGGCGTGCCGCGCATCGTGGGCTACAGCATCGTCGGCGGCGTGCTCGGTTTCTCCGGCCTGGGTGCGGCCGCGCTGCAGGGCACGGCGCGGCTGATCGTCGACCTGGCGCTGGCGCTGCTGCTGTTCGAACTGGGCAGCCGCGTGCGCCTGCGCTGGCTGCGCGACAACCCGGCGCTGCTGCTCACCAGCGCAGCCGAGGCGCTGGGCAGTTTCTTCGCGATCTACTTTGCGCTGCGTGCCTTTGCGCAGCCGGTGAACGTGGCGCTCACCTGTGCGGCGCTGGGCAGTTGTGCCTCGGGCGCGGTGATCGCACGTGTCGCCGGCGAGCTGAAGGCCGCCGGCCAGGTGAGTGAACGCATGATCGTGCTGACCTCGCTGAACACGCTGTTCGCCGTGTTGGCCTACAAGCTGGTCTCGGGCTGGTTGCACCTGGACGTGGCCGGTGACTGGGTGCGTGCCGTCTCGCAGCCGCTGTGGGCCTTCGGCGGCTCGGCCTTGCTGGCGGCGCTGCTGGCGGCGCTGGTGGCGTGGATCGCGCAGCGCCTGGACCTGCGCGATGAAAACGCCGCCTTGCTGCTGCTCGGCCTGGTGGTGCTGGCGCTGATGGCGGCCAAGCAGTTCAACCTGTCGACGCTGCTCGTGCCCTTGCTCGCCGGTGTGGCGCTGCGCAACAGCAGCGAACGGCCCTGGGTCTGGCCGCGCCACTTCGGCACCGCGGGTGGGGTGCTGGTGCTGATGCTGTTTGTCATCGTCGGCAGCGCGGGCTCGGTGCCGGCCTTGCTGGCCGGCGGGCTGGCGGCGCTGGTGCTGCTGGGCGCTCGTGCCGCCGCCAAGACGACCGCCGTGCTCTTGCTGGCGCGCGCCAGCGGGCTGCGGCTGCGCCAGGCGCTGGGCCTGTCGCTGGCGCTGACGCCGATGTCGGCCACGGCACTGGTGCTGCTGGCCGACCTGCAAGGTACCCACCCCGGTTTTGCGCCCCAGGTCGCGCCCATCATCGTCTCGGCGATCGCGTTCACCGAAGTGCTGGGGCCGCTGCTCGTGCAATGGGGTCTTCGCCTGGCGGGTGAACAGCAGCCGCTGGACGAGCCGCCACTGAACCGTGTGGTGGCCGTATGAGCTTGGAGGCATTCACCCAGTCGCGCGCGCTGACGTTGGGTGTCGAACTCGAACTGCAGATCGTCAGCACACACGACTACGACCTCACGCCCGCCGCTGCCGACCTGCTGCGTGTGTTGGGCAAACACAAGTTGCCCGGCGCCGTGGTGCCCGAGATCACCGACAGCATGATCGAGCTCTCCACCGGCATCTGCGAAGACCATGCCGACGTGCTGTCGCAGCTGACGCAGATCCGCGACGCGCTGGTCGCTGCGGCCGACAAGCTGGGTGTGGCGCTGTGTGGCGGCGGCACCCATCCGTTCCAGGACTGGAGCCAGCGCCGCATCTTCGACAAACCGCGTTTCCAGGAGATCAGCGCACTCTACGGCTATCTGTCGAAGCAGTTCACCATCTTCGGCCAGCATGTGCACATCGGCTGCCCCAGTGCCGACGAAGCGCTGTGGCTGCTGCACGGCATCAGCCGCTTCATGCCGCACCTGATTGCGCTCTCGGCCTCGTCGCCGTTTGTGCAGGGCACCGACACGGCCTTCCACTCGGCGCGCCTGAACTCGGTCTATGCGTTCCCGCTCTCGGGCCGGGCGCCGTTTGTGCTGACCTGGCAGGACTTCGGCATCTACTTCGACAAGATGACGCGCACCGGCGTCGTCAAGAGCATGAAGGACTTCTACTGGGACATCCGGCCCAAGCCCGAGTTCGGCACGATCGAGGTGCGGGTGCTCGACACGCCGATCACCATCGAGAAGGCCGCGGCGACGGCCGGCCTCATCCAGTGCCTGGCGCGCTGGCTGCGCGAGGAGCGGCCTTATGAACCGGCCGAAGACGACTACCTGCCCTACACCTTCAACCGCTTCCAGGCCTGCCGCTTCGGCCTCGACGCCTTGTTCGTCGACCCGAAGAGCGGCCAGCATTGCACCTTGCGCGACGACCTGTTGTCGATGCTGGACAAGCTGGCGCCGCATGCCGCGGTGCTGCGCGCCGAAGCCGCGCTGCAGTTCGTGCGCGAAGAACTCGACGGCCTGGGCAACGACGCCACCTGGATCCGCGCCGCGCACGACCGCGAACGCCTGCTGCCGGAAGTGGTGCGCCAGCAGACACAGCGCTGGGCAGGAAGAGGCTAGGCCTTCGGCGGCAGCAGGAACGACAGCGGCGCCCGGCGCAGCCGCGCCCGCAGCGCCGCCCCGATGCGCCGGCGTTCCTTCAACTGGATGCCGCGTGAACGCAGCGCAACGCGGAAGGCCAGCGCAAAACTCACGCCCAGGTTCAGCACGGCGGTGACGCCGATGCCAGCCACGCACCACCAGAACACCGGCATCTGCAGCACCGGCCAGCCGATGGCACCCGCCGCAGCGGCCAGCTGGCCGGTGCCCAGCGTCACATGGCGCACGTCCAGCGGCAGCGCGAAGAAGGCCGCCAGCACCGGCACCAGGCCGAGCATGAAACCGAGCGAGATGTTCGCCGCCAGGCCCGAGACATTGGCGCGCCACCACAGCGCCCAGCGCTGCGCGCGCGCCACGCCCAGCCGCGCGACAAACCGCGGGTTCCAGGCAATCGCGCTGTCGAGCCGGTGGAAGACGAACCAGTTCTCGGCCCAGCCGGCGATCAGCGAGCTGGTGAACAGCAGCACGCCAGTGAACGCTGCGTAGAGGGCCGTCGGGCCGAGCAGCGTCAGCGACTGCAGCACGTGCCCGCCTTCTTTCGCGCTGACCAGCGGCGCGCCGAAACCCGCCTTGCAGGCCAGTTGCACCGCCAGCACCAGCGGGCCGCAGACCATCAGGTTTCCAACGATGCCGGCCGTCTGCGAACGGATGAGCTGGGCGACGCGGTCGACGAAGGCTTCGATGTGGTCGTCGTCCACCGTGCCGGCGAGCGTGGCGGCCATCGCCGGCGCCGTCATCGCCGGCTGTTTGGTGGCCAGCGTCCAGTGCAGCAGCATGATGACGAGGAAGCTGCCGGCGTAGTTCACACCCGCCCAGAAGCCCGACCAGAACGCAGTGAGGCCCAGCGCCATCAACGCGAACTTCATGAAGGTGGTACCGGCAACCACGGCGCCGCCGCCGCCAGCGCGCAGCAGCATGCTGCGGTACTCGCTGCGGTCGCGTGTGATGTAGTGGTCGCCGGTTTCGGCGTTGCGCTCGGCCACCTGGCGCGCCAGCAGCCGGTAGTGCTGGGCCAGCAGCGCGCGCAGGCCACGCTGTTCGTCGGCCACCTGCAGCAGGTGCAGCGCCAGGCGTTGCAGATCGGGCAGCGGCGCGTTCGACAGCACGCAGTCGAGCAGCAACTCGATGCGCTGTGCCCGCTGCTGCATCTGGTCCATCTCGTAGACGATGTCGACCGAGATGCCGAACTCTTCCAGGTGCTGGGTCACGCTGTCGGCGGCGCGCCGGCAGGCGTCGAGCAGCGCACGCAGGTAGCTGGCTTCACGCAGCGCGTCGTCGTGGCGGCCTTCGGTGACGGCGGTGCGCAGGCTTTCGGCAGCGCGTGCGAGCTGGCGGAACGGTTCGTCGGCGAGCTGGGCGCGGTCCATGCGCCGGCGCAGCGGCGGTGCATAACCGCCGGCGTGTACGGCGCTCACGAGGATGGTGATGGCGTCGAGCATCGCCGCGCGCCAGGGTGCGTCGTCGTCGGGCGCCAGCAGCGCCGCCACACGGGCCAGCGTGGCGGCGTCGAACTGCGCCACCCAAGTGGCATCGGCGGCGTCGAACAGCAGCTGGAACAGTTCCGCCAGGTCGACGGTCTCGGGTGTGCCCGGCAGCAGGCGCAGCCGCGCGCGGCGCGAGATCTCGCTGAACAGCGACTGCCGTGCACCGAGGCCGAAGTCGGCAAACAGCGCCGGTGCGTCGACCTCGCGCCAGAAGCGGCCCACCATCAAGCGCAGTTGCGCGCGGATCGCCGGGTGGCCGTCGAGCAGGTTCAGCAGATGGCGCAAACGCACCAGCGGCCGTGGCGTGCGCGCTTCGCCAGACGTCGCAACCGTCGGCGCGTGGCGCAGCCACTCCATGAGCCGCACCCACCAGAGATGGCGTTCACCCAGCGAGGCCTTGGGGTCGGCGGCGTTGACCAGCGCCGTCAGGTCCCACGGCGATGGTTTCTTCAATGCAGCAGGCCGGGGAACACGAGCTGGAACTCGGGCACCGGCGCGTCGAAGGGATAGGCTTCTTCGGTCATGCAGAAGAAGGTGCCACGCATCTGGCCATGCGGTGTCGCAATGCGTGTCCAGCTCGTGTATTCGAAGGTTTCGCCGGGCTTCAGCAAAGGCTGGTGGCCGACGACGGCGAGGCCGCGAACCTCCTCGGTCAGGCCGTTGGCGTCGCTGACGAGCCACTGGCGTGCAACCAGTTGCGCGGCGATGTCGCCGCTGTTTCGGATGCTCACCGTGTAGGCGAATGCAAACGGCCCATCGGGCGGCTGGGACTGCTCGGCGAGGTACTGCACTTTCACCTCGCAGGTGAACTCGGGCTTGGCCATCGGGGCATTGTAGGGACGGCTTCTAAAATGACCCCATGACGACCTACCGCATTGCTCCCAGCCTCTTGTCGGCCGACTTCGCCCGGCTCGGCGAAGAAGTGAAAACCGTCATCGATGCCGGCGCCGACTGGATCCACTTCGACGTGATGGACAACCACTACGTGCCGAACCTGACCTTCGGCCCGATGGTGTGCCAGGCGCTGCGCAAGCACAGCACGGTGCCGATCGACGTGCACCTGATGGTGCAGCCGGTGGACGCGCTGGCGCTGGCGTTTGCGAAGGCCGGTGCCGATGTCATCAGCTTCCACCCCGAAGCCAGCGCCCATGTCGACCGCACGCTGCAGTTGATCAAGGCCGAAGGCAAACAAGCCGGCCTGGTGTTCAACCCGGCGACGCCGCTGGACGTGCTGGAGTACGTGATCGACAAGGTCGACCTCATCCTCGTGATGAGCGTGAACCCCGGTTTCGGCGGCCAGAGTTTCATAGACAGCGCGCTGCGCAAGGTGGAGAAGGCGCGCAAGCTGATCGATCAGACTGGCCGCGACATCCGGCTCGAAGTGGACGGCGGCATCAAGGTCGACAACATCCGGCGGGTTGCCGATGCCGGGGCCGACACGTTTGTTGCGGGCAGCGCGATCTTCGGGCAGCCGGACTACAAGGCGGTGATCGGCGCGATGCGCGCCGAGCTGGCGCGCTGAAACCAACGATACAGACACCAGAACCCCGCGAAGCGCGGCTGATACAGCCGCTGCGCACCATGCCTGACCGGACCAGCATCAGGTCCAGATTCAGGAGCTGACCATGTTCATCGACGCCTTCCGCCTCACGTCACCGCTGTTCGCGGCCTTCTCGCTCGGTGTGCTGACGATGGCCGCCGCCAGTGCGGTGCCCGAGTCGACACCGTCGAAGCCTGTGCCTGTGATGTCGTCGGCGGTTGCCGAACGCGCCAGCTCGGTGCCGCTGGCGTCGGGTGTGCAGTTCGCCGACGAAGAAACCACGCCGTCGCCGACGTTCTGAAGCCGCGCAATCAGGCTTTGCGCCGGCGCTGCTGCCAGGCCAGCAGTTCACCGACGAAACCGCGCCGGAACGCGACGACGCAGACGACGAAGATCACGCCGATGATCACCGTCACCCACGAGCCGACACGGTCGGCCAGGAAGTTCTGCAGCCCGATGATGGTGAACGCACCCAGCACCGGCCCGGCGAAGGTGCCCATGCCGCCGAGCAGCGTCATCAGCACCACTTCGCCCGACAGCGACCAGTGCGCGTCGCTCAGCGTCGCGAAGCCCAGCACCAGCGTCTTCAGCGAGCCCGCCAGCCCGGCCAGGCCGGTGCTCAGCACGAAGGCAAGCAGCTTGTACCTGTCGACGTCGTAACCCAGCGAGACGGCCCGCGGCTCGTTTTCGCGGATCGCCTTCAGCACCTGGCCATACGGTGAATGCACGACGCGGATGACAAACAGGAACACCGCGACGAAGACCGCCAGGACGACGAAGTACATCACCGTGTCGTTGGCCAGCGGCAGCAGGCCGAACAGCTTGCCGCGCGGCACACCTTGCAGCCCGTCTTCACCGCCGGTGAACGGTGCCTGCAGGAAGACGAAGTAGATCATCTGCGCCATCGCGAGCGTCACCATCGCGAAGTAGATGCCCTGGCGGCGGATGGCGATCAGCCCCACCACCAGCCCGGTGGCGGCGGCGATCAGCGTGCCGGCGAGCACACCGAGTTCGGGGCTCCAGCCGGCGCTGCGCACCAGCCAGCCCGTGGCGTAGGCAGCGGTGCCGAGATACGCCGCATGGCCGAACGAGAGCAGCCCGGTGTAGCCCAGCAGCAGGTTGAAGGCGCAGGCGAAGATCGCAAAACACAGCGCCTTCATCATGAAGATCGGGTACAGCCCGATGAAGGGCGCCGCAATCAGCAGCAGCAGGCCGGCGATCCAGGCCATCCTGGCAAGGCGCGCGGTGTCCATCACTTTTCCTTCCCGAACAGGCCCGCCGGCCGGATCATCAGCACGATGGCCATGATCACGAAGACGACGATGTTCGAGGCTTCGGGGTAGAACACCTTCGTCAGCCCTTCGATGATGCCCAGCACCAGTCCGGTGAGGATCGAACCGAGGATCGAGCCCATGCCGCCGATGACGACGACGGCGAAGACGACGATGATCAGGTTGCTGCCCATCAGCGGCGTGATCTGGATCACCGGCGCCGCCAGCACGCCGGCAATCGCCGCGAGGCCGGCGCCGGCGGCATAGGTCAGCATCACCATCACCGGCACGTTGATGCCGAAGGCCTGCACCAGCGCCGGGTTCTCGGTGCCGGCGCGCAGGTAGGAGCCGAGCCGTGTGCGCTCGATCGTGTACCAGGTGCCGAAACACACCAGCAGCGAAGCCACGATGACCCAGGCGCGGTAGTTCGGCAGCACCATGAAACCGAGGTTGGTCGCGCCTTGCAGCAGTTCGGGCACCGGGTACTGCTGGCCAGAAACGCCGAACTGGTCGCGGAAGATGCCTTCGGCAATGAGCGCCAGGCCGAAGGTCAGCAGCAGGCCGTAGATCGGGTCGATCTTGTACAGCTGCTGCAGCAGCGTGCGTTCGATCAACACCCCCAGGGCGCCCACCACCAGCGGTGCGATCACCAGCGCCGCCCAGTAGTTGAGCCCCAGGTATTCGAGGCTGCCCCAGGCCACGTACGCGCCGATCATGTACAGCGCGCCGTGGGCGAAGTTGACGATCCCCAGCAGCCCGAAGATCACCGCCAGCCCGAGGCTGAGCATGGCGTAGAACGAGCCGTTCACCAGGCCCAGCATCAGCTGGCCCAGGAAGGCTTGCAAGGGGATGCCGAAGATCTCCACGGGGTCAGCCCAACATCACCTGCACGTCACTTCCAGGCCGGGCACTTGGTGTCGGCTTTTGCTGTCCACGCGGCTTCGCCCTTGATGGTCTCGACCACGTTGTAGTAGTCCCAGGGTTCGGTGCTCTTGTCCGGGCTCTTCACCTGCATCAGGTACATGTCGTGCACCATGCGGCCGTCTTCGCGGATGAAGCCGCCTTTGGCGAAGATGTCGTTGACCTTGCTCTTCTTCATCTGTGCCAGCACCTTGTCGGCGTCGTCGCTGCCGGTGGCCTTCACGGCGGCCAGGTACTGCGTCGTGGCCGAGTAGTCGCCGGCCTGCAGCGAAGACGGCATGCGCTTCATCTTCTCGAAGAAGCGGCGCGCCCAGGCCCGTGTTTCGGCGTTCTGGTTCCAGTACCAGCTGTCGGTGAGGTACATGCCCTGGGTTGTCTTCAGGCCGAGCGAGTGGATGTCGTTGATGAAGACCAGCAGCCCGGCGAGTTTCATCGTCTTCGTGATGCCGAACTCGTTCGCCGCCTTGATGGTGTTGATGGTGTCGCCGCCGGCGTTGGCCATGCCCAGGATCTGCGCCTTGCTGCTTTGCGCCTGCAGCAGGAACGACGAGAAGTCGCTGGCATTCAGCGGGTGTTTGACCGAGCCGACGATGGTGCCGCCGGCAGCCTTGACCACGGCGCTGGTGTCGTTTTGCAGCGCCGCGCCGAAGGCGTAGTCGGCGGTCAGGAAGTACCAGCTCTTGCCGCCGCTCTTCACCACCGCGCCGCCGGTGCCTTTGGCCAGCGCCACGGTGTCGTAGGCCCAGTGCACGGTGTACGGGCTGCACTGGTCGCCGGTGAGCGCCGAGGTCGCGGCGCCGACCACGAGGAAGGGTTTCTTCTTCTCGGCCGCCACCTTCGACATCGCGAGTGCGGTGCCCGAGTTGGTGCCGCCGATCAGCATGTCGACACCCTGCGTGTCGAACCATTCGCGTGCCTTGGCGGCAGCGACGTCGGCCTTGTTCTGGTGGTCGGCGAAGACGATTTCGATCTTCTTGCCGTTGATGGCACCGCCGGCATCGGCGATGGCCAGCTTGATGGCCTCGACACCGCCGGCACCGTCGATGTCGGCGTAGACGCTGGACATGTCGGTGATGATGCCGATCTTGATCGTGTCGCCCGAGATCTGGGCTTGCGCCGGTGTGCCCAGCATCGCGGCGAAGGCGAGCGTGCAGGCGGCGCTGAGTTTCTTGAGTTGCATGTGTGTGTCCTTCGGGTGTGAGGGTTCGGGCGTGATCAAACGCCCAGGTACTCGTGCAGCCGCTCGATGCGCGACGGCAATTCGGCCTGCGTGAACTGCTGGATCACCTGGCCATGTTCCATGACGAGAAAACGGTCCGCCAGCGGGGCGGCGAAACGGAAGTTCTGTTCGACCATCACGATCGTGTAGCCCTGCCGGCGCAGCGCCAGCACCATCTCGGCGAGCTTTTGCACGATCACCGGCGCCAGGCCTTCGCTGATCTCGTCCAGCAGCAGCAGCTTGGCGCCGGTGCGCAGGATGCGCGCCACTGCCAGCATCTGCTGTTCGCCGCCGGAAAGCCGTGTGCCCTGGCTGCTGGCACGTTCCTGCAGGTTCGGGAACATGGCGTAGATCTGCTCGACCGGCATGCCGCCCGGCGCCAGCACCGGCGGCAGCAGCAGGTTTTCTTCGCACGACAGGCTGCTGAAGATGCCGCGTTCTTCCGGGCAGTAGCCGATGCCCAGGCGCGCGATGCGGTGGGTCGACATCTGCACCACTTCCTGGCCCAGCACCTGGATCGAACCCTTGCGGCTGCCGGTCAAGCCCATGATCGCGCGCAGCGTGCTCGTGCGGCCGGCGCCGTTGCGGCCGAGCAAGGTGACGACCTCACCTTCGTCGACATGGAAGTGGACGCCGTGCAGCACATGCGACTCGCCGTACCAGGCGTGCAGGTTCTTGACATCCAGGAAGCGGCGCCGTTCCGGCGCCGGGTCTCCCGGGCCGGAACGCGCCCCCTCGGGGGGCCGCGAGCGCAGCGAGCTTGGGGGCTGCATCAATGCGCTCCCTTGAGTTCGACGTTCGCGCTGCCCATGTAGGCCTCGATCACCGCCGGGTTCTTCGAGACCTGCTCGTACGGGCCTTCGGCGAGCGTTGCGCCACGCTGCAGCACGGTGATGGTGTCGGCGATGCTGGCGACGACGCTCATGTTGTGTTCGACCATCAGGATGGTGCGGTCGGCGCTGACTTTCTTGATCAGCTGCCGGATGCGGTCCACGTCTTCGAGCCCCATGCCTTGTGTCGGCTCGTCCAGCAACATCAGCTGCGGGTCCATCGCCAGCGTGGTGGCAATCTCGAGCGCACGTTTGCGGCCGTAGGCCAGCTCCACCGCCAGGTGGTCGGCGTAGGCCGAGAGGTCTACCGCGGCCAGCAGTTCCAGCGCACGGTCGTTCAACGACGCCAACGACGCTTCGCTACGCCAGAAGTGGAACGAGGTGCCGAGCTTTCGCTGCAGCGCGACACGCACGTTTTCCAGCACGCTCAGGTGCGGGAACACGGCCGAGATCTGGAACGAGCGGATGACGCCGCGGCGCGCGATGTGCGCCGGCGTTTCTTTCGTGATGTCGACACCGTCGAAGACGATGCTGCCGGCGGTGGGCGTGAGGAACTTGGTCAGCAGGTTGAAGCAGGTCGTCTTGCCGGCACCGTTGGGCCCGATCAGCGCATGGATGTGGCCGCGCCGCACCTGCAGGTTGACCTGGCTCACCGCGACGAAGCCCTTGAATTCCTTCGTCAGGCCACGGGTTTCGAGAATGAACTCGCTGCTCATGGGTTTCCCGCCCTGGCGCCCAGCCGCGCCGACAGCCGCTGCGCCGCCAAGGTCACCACCTGGCGCTGCCGCTCGTGCTGTTCGGGGCCCAGCGCTGCCTTGTTGATGCAGACGGCGATGCCGGCCACAGGCCGGCCGCCGGCGTCGAGCACCGGCGCGGCCATCGAATACACACCTTCACGCACGCCACCATCGTCGACGGCGTAACCACGTTCGCGTGTCAATGCGAGTTCGGCGGTGAAGGCGGCGTTCGCGACGCCGCGGGGCAGCAGCGCCCGCATCTCGGCCGGCGGCAGGCAGGCCAGCATCGCCTTGCCGGTGGCGGCCAGGTGCGCCGGCAGCCGCATGCCGATGTTGAAGGCCATGCCGAGCGGGCGCGCGCTGTTGCGCACCGCAACGTAGACGACCTCGGCGCCGTTCAGCACCGAGAGGATCAGCGTCTCGTCGGGCGCGCCGGCATCGCGCCAGAGCGCGTCGAACTCGGCGGCGACGCTGGTGTTGGCAACAAACGCCTCGGCCAGGCTCATCACGCCAGGGCCGATCTGCAAGGCGCCGCTGTCGGCGCGTTTCAGGTAGCCGAACGACAGCAGCGTGTTGCACAGGCCGTGCACGCTGCTCTTGGGCAGGTCCAGCGCCGCGGCCACACCCGCCATGTGCATCGGCCGGCGTTCGCGCGCCAACAGGTCCATCACGGCCAGCGCGCGGGCCACCGCCGGCACCAGGCCGGGGGCACGCGCAGGCGGGTCGATCAGAGTGGGATTCACGGCGTCAGAAGTTCGATGGGCTGAACTGAATTCAGCAAACTGAACCTCCAGTCTAGGCGGCCGAAAGACCCTGCGACACGGCGTCCCCGGGAAAGCGCTGTTGGGGATGACCCGGGGCCGGCACCGCGCAGGCGAGAATGCAGCATGCCTTCGCTGCGCACCGTCACCGCCACCCGCTACGTCACGCCGCTGCGTGAAGGTGGCTCGTTGCCGGCGCTGATCGAAGCCGACGACCTGGGGCTGTACGTGCTGAAGTTCCGCGGCGCCGGCCAGGGTGTGAAGGCGCTGATCGCAGAACTCGTGGCCGGCGAACTGGCGCGCGCCGTCGGGCTGCCGATGCCGGAACTGGTGTTCGTGCAGCTCGACCCCGACCTGGCGCGCACCGAGCCCGACGCCGAGATCCAGGACCTGCTGCGCGCCAGCGCCGGGTTGAACCTGGCGCTGGACTACCTGCCGGGTTCGGTGACCTTCGACCCGCTGGCGCATCCGCCGCCTGCGGCGCTGGCGTCCAGCATCGTCTGGCACGACGCCTTCGTCAGCAACGTCGACCGCAGCCCGCGCAACAGCAACCTGCTGGTCTGGCACAAGCAGATCTGGCTGATCGACCACGGCGCGGCGCTGATCTTCCACCACCAGTGGGGCGACCCGGCCGCGCAGGCGCTCAAGCCGTTTGCGATGGTCAACCAGCACGTGCTGCTGCCCTGGGCGCGTGAGATCGAGGCGGCCGATGCACGGCTGTCGGCGCTGGTCACGCCGGAGGTCGTGGCCGGCATCGTGGCCTTGATCCCCGATGCCTGGCTCGCCGACGAGCCCGCGTTCACCAGCGTGGCGGAACACCGCGCGGCCTATCGAACCTACTTCTGCAGCCGGCTCGCCGCGCCGCGTGTTTTTGCCCTGGAGGCCGTCCGTGCCGCTGCGCAGCACCTATGACTACGCGGTGGTGCGTGTGGTGCCGCGGGTCGACCGCGGCGAGTTCATCAATGCCGGCATCATCATCGCCTGCGCTTCGCAAGGGGTGCTGACGGCGCGCATCGAACTCGACGAACCGCGGCTGCTGGCGCTGGACCCGGCCGCCGATATCGAGACCTTGCGCGCTGCGCTGACGGTGATCCCGGCGGTCTGCGCCGGCGGGCCGGCGGCGGGCGCTTTGGGCAAACTCTCGCTGCGCGAGCGTTTCGACTGGCTGGTGGCGCCACGCAGCACCAGCGTGCAGACTTCACCGGTGCACACCGGGCGCTGCGGCGCCGACTTCGAAGCCACGCTGCAGCAGTTGCTGGACCGCATGGTGCGGCTGCCGCGTTAGACCAGCGTCAGACCTGGCTCGCGCCGGGCGCGTCGATCACGAGATCGGCCACTGGCATGGCCACGCAGGGCAGGATGAAACCTTCCACCTTCTCCTCGGCGCTGAGGCCCGGCCATTCGATGGCGTAACGCACCGCGCCGCTGCGCAGCAGGCACAGGCAGGTGCGGCAGGTGCCGTTGCGGCACGCGTTCGGCAGCTTCACGCCGGCCGACAACGCGGCTTGCAGCAGGGTCGATGTTGCCGGCGCCGCAAACTGCAGTCCTGCGGGTTCGACGCTGACGGTGAAGCCCGCTTCCACGGCGCTCAGCGCCAGAGCAGCGCGGCGGCGAACACCAGCACGCCCAGCACCAGGTTCACGACGACGAGGCGGCGGATGCCGTTCAGCGCTGCAGCAGCGGCAGGCAGCGTGCCGGCCGCCAGCGCACGCTGCAGCCGCCGGTACAGCGCCAGCCGGATGTGGCCGAACAACGCCATCATCAGCAGGCCCAGCACGAACATCAGGTGCACACCCGGCCGCTGCGCGCCGAAACCGCCGCTGCCGAAGACCATCGCCAGGCCGCTGAGCAGCAGGACTGCGATGGCGGCGGTGACACCGGCGAAAAAGCGCTGCAGCACGGCGGCCATCAGCGCCAGCCGCTGCGGCGGCGCAATCAGCACGGCAGTTGCTGCCGGCCGCACAGCGAAGTGCATCGTCGCCATGCCGCCGACCCAGAAGGCCGCGGCAAGCAGGTGCAAGGTCAGCCAGACTGCATGAAACGTCATGCGGCGGATGCTAAGCCCAGCGGCTACTTGACGGCGACAGGTGCGCCCGGCGCAACAGGTTCCGGCACCCGGTTCTTCACCGCCGGGATCGACTGCAGGTAGGCAAAGATCGCATCGAGGTCGGCGTCTGTGAAGTTCTGCACCACCGGAATCGGCATCGGCGGCAGCAAGGCCCGGCCGCGGCCGAGGTGGCGGCCGGTGCGGATGGTGGCGCGGAAGTCCCTCGCGGTCCACTGGCCGAGGCCGGTGTCGGCATCGGGCGTCAGGTTGGCGGTGTAGCTCACGCCCCAGGGGCCGGACCAGGCAGTCATCGTGGCGCCGACGCTGGCGATCCACGGCCCTTCGGGCAGCACCGGCGCCGGCGGCATCTTCAGGCCTTCGGGGTGGCCTGACAGCATGCGGCTCAGGTCGGGCTCGGGGCCGTTGGCGCCCATCTTCACCGGCGTGTGGCAGTCGGTGCAGCCCGAGGTGCTGACGAGGTATTTGCCTTTCGCCACGGTCGCCGCCGTGGCCTTGGCCGGCGCGGCGTCGGCGGCGCCGGCGGGTGGTGTGGCGGCCGCCAGTGCCGCAAAGACCGCGATGGCGGCGGTGCAGGCGGAGAGGCGCAGGGAGGTGTCGGCGGACATCATGGTGAAGCTTCCTTTCGAGGCGGTTGTGGCGCGAGGTCGTGCTGGATCCAGCGGTGGACGAGGGCGGAACCCTCGGTGTCGGGCACCTGCGTGCCCAGCGGCGGCATCTGCACCTGCGGGTGCCGCGATTGCATGCGCAGCGTGAGCACGCTGCTGTCGGGTTGGCCGGGGCTGACGACCTGCGGCGCGCCGCCCAGGCCCGGCGGGCGGTAGCGGCTGGGCGCGCCCAGCAGCGATGCGAGCGCCGCGTCGCGGCTGGCCACCGGCGCGGCGACCGACTGCGCCAGCGTCAGCCGCAGCGGCACGCGGTTGTCGCTGCCGTTGTGGCAGTGGCCGCAGTTGGCGTGCAGGTAGCCCAGCGCGGCGCGTTCCACGGGCGTGTCTGCGGCGATGCGCGGCGGCGTTGCCAGCAGCGCCGGCGGCAGGCCGCGCACGAGGCCGCGGCGCACCAGTGTGTGCAGATCGACGTCACCGGCGCGTGGCAACTGGCCATGCGCTGCCAGCGGGTCGCGCTCGGGTGACAGCTGCAGCGCGCCGACGCCCAGCACCGGCACCGCCGCGCTGCCGTGGCAGGCCTGGCAGTCGTCGCGCGACGGCACGCTGTAGCGGCCGCCCAGCGCGCTGGCGCCACGCGCCGGGGCCAGCGTGGCGTCGCTGCCGTCGGCATTCCAGACATAGGTGGCGTAGGCCCAGCGGCCGCTGGCGCGGCGTTCGATGTACCGCGTCTCGACCGGCTTGCCATCGACGGCGAACTCTTTCCACAGCCGGGTGCCGGGCGGAAACTGCCAGGCGTCGGGGTTCGACGCGTCGATCGAACGGCCCGGCGGCAGCCAGAGCCAGCGGCGTTTGTCGGCGCCGTCGGACCACAGCGTGTACTGCGGCGAAAACGGCATCACGCCGCGCGCGCCGAGCCCCGTGTCGCGCAGGTGCGGCGGCGGTTCGCTGTCGGCCGCGTGGCTGGCCAGCATCGCGCAGGCCAGCAGCGCTGCGGCCAGGTGGCGCAGCGGGGTGGCGAGGGGCAGGGTGGCGCGGTTCACGATGGGGTGAACTGTCCGCGCCCGGGTGTTTTCGGGCATCGCCCGGAGGAGCCATCGGCCAGGCCCGCGGCGGGCCATCGGCGCATGGCCCGAGGTGCGTCGTGCGCTGCGCTATGCCGTGCGGTCGATGCGCAGCGCCAGCACCACCGAGGTGGTGGTTTTCGTCACGCCGTCGATCTCGCCGATGCTGTCGAGCAGCATGTCCAGCCGCGCCGTCGACTCGGCACGCAGCAGCGCGATGTAGTCGAACTCACCGCTCACGGAACAGAGCTGGCGCAGTTCGGGCAGCCGCGCCAGCCGCGCCGTCACGTCCTTCGCAGATTTCGGGCTGATCGTGATGCCGACGTAGGCCTGCACGCTGCGCTCGTGGCTGTCGGCGCCCAGCCGCGCGGTGTAGCCGACGATGGCGCCGCTGCGTTCCAGCCGCGCCAGCCGGGCCAGCACCGTTGTGCGTGCCACGCCGAGCTTGCGCGCCAGGTTGGCCGTGCTGTCGCGTGCATTGGCTTGCAGCAGGGTGATGAGCTGGCGGTCGAGGTCGTCGCGCGGCATGGGTGATTATGGCGACATCGATCGACGAAACGTCAGGAACAACGCTGAGTTCGTCGAACTCACGCTTTCTTTCGTCGCCGCGCTTTTTTAGACTGGGCCCTGCTCAGGAAGGAACCATCACCATGCGCATCACACTGCTTGGCGCCGGCCACATCGGCCAGACCATCGCCCGCCTGCTGTCAGCCAGCGGCGACTACCAGGTCACCGTCGTCGACCGCAGCGCCGACGCGCTGGCCAAGCTGGCCGCAGAGCCTGTCGCCAAGCTGCAGGTGGAAACAAACAGCCCCGCAGCACTGCAACGTGCGCTGCGCGGGCAGGACGCGGTGATCAACGCGCTGCCCTACCACCTGGCCACGCTGGCGGCCACCGCGGCGCTGGAAGCGCGCTGCCACTACTTCGACCTCACCGAAGACGTGGCGGCCACGCGCGCCATCAAGCAGCTGGCCGATGGCGCGGCCACCGCCTTCATGCCGCAGTGTGGGCTGGCGCCGGGTTTCATCGGCATCGTGGCCCACCATCTGGCGCAGAGCTTCGAGACGCTGCACGAAGTGAAGATGCGGGTCGGCGCCTTGCCGGCGTTCCCGACCAACGCGCTGAAATACAACCTCACCTGGAGCGTCGACGGCCTCATCAACGAGTACTGCCACCCGTGTGAAGCCATCCGTAACGGCCACAGCATCGACGTGCTGCCGCTCGAAGGCATGGAGCACTTCTCGCTGGACGGCACCGAATACGAAGCCTTCAACACCAGCGGCGGCCTGGGTACGCTGTGCGAAACGCTGGCCGGCCGGGTGCAGACGCTCGACTACAAAAGCGTGCGTTACCCCGGCCACCGCGACCTGATGAAGATGCTGCTCGAAGAGTTGCTGCTGAAGGACGACACCGAGACGCTGAAGAACATCATGCGCAAGAGCATCCCGAGCACGATGCAGGATGTCGTGCTGGTGTTCGTCACCGTCAGCGGCCTGCGCGGCGGCGCGCTGGTGCAAGAAGTGTTTGCGCGCAAGATCTTCGCCGACCGCAACGAAGCGGCGCCGCTGTCGGCGATCCAGATCACCACCGCCGCGGGCATCTGCGCCGCGGTCGACCTGTTCCGCGAAGGCCGGCTGCCACAGCGCGGTTTCATCCGCCAGGAGCAGGTGGCGCTGCCCGACTTCCTGGCCAACCGCTTCGGCAGCGCCTACCAGCAGTCGCGCCAGGTCGAGAGCATCGGCTGAGCTGTCAGGCGACGGCCAGCATCGGCTGGCTGTTGCACGATGTGGTCTGCGCGGTCTGCGCGGTCTGCGTGTAGTGCGCCACGGCGCTGAAGCGGATCGACACGCTGTTGCCGGACGTGGTGGACGCGGTAGACGGGTCTGCCTCGTCCGCCGCTGCCGGTGTACCGCTGGCGGCAGCGCCGGCAAACGACTGCGCCAGCGCGCTGAGGAAGGTCGTCAGGCTCGGCTGCGAACTGCCGTTGCTGGGCGCTGCCGACAGCATCTGGCTGAAACGTTCGGCCAGGTCGCCGAACATCGTGCCGATGGCCGGGACCTCCTCCGCCACACCCGGCTGCGCCAGGCGCTGCGTCAGCGGCCCGAGCTGGCTGTCGAAGCTGGTGTAGGCCAGACGCAGCCGCACCGACACCGAACCGGCGTTCGATGTGGCCGGCGCCGCCGGCGTTGCCGCCGCGGGCTCGGCCACCACCACCGGCTCGGTCGTGACGGGCGCGTCGGGCACGCCCGGCACCTCGGGCAGTGCGACCGGGTCGGTGCTGGCCGTGTTCAGCGCATCTGTCAGCACCGCGGGCGACGCGGTGGGTGCAGACATCTGCGGTTCGGCGCCATACAGCGTCTTCAGCGCCGAGAACAGTGCTTCGGAAAAGCTCTGCAGCGCGCTGGAGAAGTCGCCGTTGCCTGCGTCGTCGCTGCTGGTCTCAAGGCTGAGCTTGAACTTCGCGTCGACGCTGCCATTGGGGCCGGAGACGTGGATTTGCGCCCGCAGTTCGACCTCGAATTCGGTCGACGGCGCGGCGGCTTCTTCGGGCACGTCGACGGCGTTGTCGGTGGCCTGCGTCAACCCGCCCAGCGTCTGTTCGATCTTCAGCTTCAGCTGCGACAGGGCCTCGTGGCGGTCTTCACGCCTGTCTTCACGGCGCTCTTCGCGGCGTTCGGTGCGGCGTTCGTGGCCGTGGTGGTAGCGGCGCACCGCGCCGCTGCCTTCGGCGCGCTCGCTGTACGGGGTGCCAGCCGTGGCCGTGGCTGCAGTGGCGATGCTCAGGGAAGTGTCCATGGCCGGACTCCGGTTCGATGTGGCGTTGACCATGTTTTCGTCGTCGCGGCCCCGCAGGTTGAGTTGGAACTGTCGAGGCTTTGTTCGGGTTTGTCAGCGAACGTGTGTGTTGCGGCGACACTGGCGGCATGACAAAAAGCAAGTCCCCTCCCGCCCTCGACGTCGACACCCTGTGGCAACTGCAGCGCATCGGCGGTATCGCGCTGGCGCCCGGCGGTGCCCAGGCCGTCTGCTCGGTGAGCAGCCACGACATGGACAAGAACAGCGCCGCCAGCACGCTGTGGTTGCTGGACACGGCGCGCGACGCACCCCGTGCGCTGACCCGCTGCGGCGACAAGGACGGCCAGCCGGCCTGGTCGCCGCGCGGCGACCAGATCGCCTTCGTCGGCCGGCGCGAACAGCAGGGCGCGCGGGACAAGACGCCGCAGCTCTACCTGATCGCCCCTGACGGTGGCGAAGCGCGCCGCGTCAGTGAATTCGCGCCCGGCATCGAGTCGTTCAAGTGGTTGCCCGACGGCCGCCGCATCGTCTTCGCCGCCTGGGTCTGGCCCGAACTGAAGGGCAGCGCCGCGCAGGTGAAGCGGCACAAGACCTTCAGCGAACGCAAGGAGAGTGGCTACGCCACCAGCGAAGCCTTCTACCGCTACTGGGACGACAACGTGCCGATGGGCCGGGTGCTGCACCTGCTGCTGCTGGACACCACCAGTGGCCGCATCACCGACCTGTTCGAAGGCACACGCTTGGAGTTGCTGCGCGACAGCGGCGGCAACGAGTCCTACGACGTGCGGCCCGACGGCAAACGCATCGCCTTCGTGCACGACCCGGCGCCGGTGCAGGTGACGGGCAACCGGGCGGTGCTGGCCGAGATCGAACTCGGCTCGCGGCGTGTCACCCCGCTCGTCGACGACGCGGCCTGGGACATCGGCCTGCCGCGCTATAGCCCCGACGGCCGCCAGCTCGCCTTCATCGCGGTGAACATCGGCGCCCACCACACGGCGCCGCAACAGCTGGCGTTGCGCGGTGGCGATGGCCGCTGGCGTGCGCTGGGCGCCGCCTGGGACCACGAGGTCGCGTCGCCGCTGTGCTGGGCTGCCGACGGCAGCGCCGTGTTCTTCACCGCCGAGGAACGTGGCCGCTGCCACCTTTGGCGCTGTGGGCTCGCTGCCGAAAGCTTCGAGCGTGTGCACAACGGCGGCTGGGTCCAGGACTTCGATCTCGCCGGCGACACGCTGCTGCTGGCGGTGGACTGCGCGCTGCACCCGGTGCGGCTGCTGGCGCGCCGTGGCGATGCACCCACGCAGCGCATCGAACATTTCAACGACAAGCTGCTCGCCGGTGTGCAGCTCGGCGACGTGAAGGAGGTGACGTTCACCGCCGCGCTCGGCGACGAGATCCAGATGTGGCTGACTTTCCCACCCGGCTTCGATGCCAAGAAGAAGAAACAACCGGTGCTGCACGTCATCCACGGCGGCCCGGCGGTGGCCGTGGGCGACAGCTTTGGCCACCGCTGGAACCCGCATGTGATGGCCGGCGCCGGCCATGTCGTGGCCCAGGTCAACTACCACGGCTCCAGCGGCTTCGGCTGGGCTTTCAAACACAGCCTGATCGGCCGCCAGGGCCAGCTGGAGTTGCAGGACATCGAAGCCGGCACCGACTGGCTGCTGCAGCAGCGCTGGGCCGACAAGAAACGGGTCTACGCCACCGGCGGCAGCTACGGCGGTTTTCTCGTCGCCTGGATGAACGGCCACGTCGCGCCGGGCCGCTACCGCGCCTACGTCTGCCATGCCGGGGTGTTCGACCGCATCGCCACCTTCAGCGCCGACTCGTACGCGGTGCGGCCGAAGGACCTGGAAGCCAAGTACTGGGAGGACATGCCCAAGGTGCTGGCGCAGAGCCCGCATGCCTTCGCCGCCAACATGCAGACGCCGACGCTGGTGATCCACGGCGCCAAGGACTACCGCGTGCCCGACTGCAACGGCCTGGCCTACTACAACACGCTGAAGGCGCGCGGTGTCGATGCGCGCCTGCTGTGGTTCCCCGACGAGAACCACTGGGTGCTGAAACCGCGCAACTCGAAGCTCTGGTATGGCGAGTTCCTCGGCTGGCTCGCCGCACATGGCTGAAGCACTGGCATCATCGCAACGAACGCTGAAGAGGAACTAGAGGATGTGCGCCAGCAAGGTGGCCGAAGGCATGGAACGGGGCTGGATCGTCCCCATCGGCGGTGCCGAGGAAAAAGAGAACTCGCCGCAGATCCTGCGCCGCTTCGTCGCGCTGGCCGGTGGCGATGCGGCTGACATCGTGGTGATCCCCACCGCGAGCCAGTTGCGCAACACCGGGCCGCGCTACGAACGCATCTTTGCCGAACTCGGCGCCGAGCGTGTGACGGCTATCGACTTCGACACCCGGCGCGACGCCGAAGAACCCGGCCGGCTCGAACGCCTGGCGCACGCCACCGGCATCTTCTTCACCGGCGGCAACCAGCTGCGGCTGTCGACGCTGATCGGTGGCACCTCGGTGGCGAAGGCCGTGCGCCAGCGCAACGCCGCCGGTGTGCCGGTGGCCGGCACCAGCGCCGGCGCCGCCTTCATCAGCGAACACATGATCGCTTTCGGCGACGAAGGCAGCACGCCGATCGCCGGCAGCGTGCGGCTGGCACCCGGCATGGGGCTGACCAACCGCTTCATCATCGACCAGCACTTCCGCCAGCGCGACCGGCTCGGGCGGCTGCTCACCGCGCTGGCCTACAACCCGTTTGCCGTGGGCATCGGCCTCGACGAAGACACTGCCGCCTTCATCGCGCCCGACAACACCGTGCATGTGGAAGGCTCGGGTGGCATCACGGTGGTCGACGCCGCCGAGGTGCAGTTTTCGTCGATGGACAGCGTGCAGGAAGGCCGGCCGGTGTGCCTGCTCGGTGTGAAGCTGCACATCCTGACGCAGGGCGCCACCTTCAATCTGCACACGCGGCAGGCCGATGCCGGCACGCTGAACCAACCCAAGACCTGAAGGACCGTTCTCCATGCGCATCGTCGAACGCAATGTCTACGTCGGCCCCTCGCTGTACGCGCATTTCCCGGTCATCAAGGTGCTGCTCGATCTGGGTGAACTGGAGAACTGGCCGACCGGCAAACTCGGCGCGGCCTATGTCGACGGCCTCGTCGCCGCGCTGCCGACGCTGCAGGAACACGGCTGTTCGTACCGCACCGCCGGCGGCCTGATCCGCCGCATGCGCGAAGACGAAGGCACCTGGCTCGGCCATGTCTTCGAACATGTGGCGATCGAGCTGCAGAACATCGCCGGCGAAGACGTCACGTTCGGCAAGACACGCAGCACCGACACGCCGGGTGTCTACACCGTGGTCTACGAATACGCGCAGCGCGACGAAGGCATCGCCGCCGGCGAGCTGGCGATCCAGTTGCTGTGTTCGCTGCTGCCGGTCGAACTGCGTCCTGCCGACAGCGTGCCCGGCGACTGGAACTGGGAAGACAAACGCGACGAATACATCCGCTACGCGCAGCGGCGTGCGCTCGGCCCGTCGACCGCATCGCTGGTGAAGGCGGCCGAAGAGCGCAAGATTCCGTGGCTGCGGCTGAACGAACAAAGCCTGATCCAGCTCGGCCACGGCAAGTTCCAGCAGCGCATCCAGGCGACAGTCACCGGCCGCACCAGCTACATCGCGGTGGAGCTGGCGCAGGACAAGGAAGAGACGAACAAGATCCTCGCCAACTGCGGCCTGCCGGTGCCGAAACAGGAACTCGTGCGCTCCGCCGACCGCGCCGCGCGCGCCGCGGAACGGTTGGGGTATCCGGTCGTGACCAAACCCTTCGACGGCAACCATGGCCGTGGCATCTCCATCGGCCTGAAAACGCCCGACGAAGTGCGCGCCGGTTTTGCGGTGGCGGCAGAACATTCGAGTTCGGTGATCGTCGAGACCTTTCTCGAAGGTGAGGACCACCGGCTGCTCGTCGTCAACGGCGAGCTGATCGCTGCGACGCGGCGCACGCCGGGGCGTGTCATCGGCGACGGCAGGCACACCGTGCGCGAACTCGTCGAGATCGTCAACCAGGACCCGCGCCGCGGCATCGGCCACGAAAAGGTGATGACGCGGCTGGCACTCGATGCGCAGGCCGAGATGATGCTGGCGCGGCAGGCACTGAGCGCCGACTCGGTGCCCGCGGCCGAGCAGAGTGTGCTGTTGCGCAGCACCGCGAACCTGTCGACCGGCGGCACCGCCACCGACGTCACCGACGTGATCCACCCCGACAACCGCGAGATGGCGGTGCGCGCAGTCACCGCCATCGGGCTCGATGTCGGCGGTGTCGACTTCCTCTGCCCCGACATCACCGAAAGCTACAAGAGTGTGGGTGGCGGCATCTGCGAGATCAACGCCGCGCCAGGTTTCCGCATGCACGTGGCGCCGAGTGAAGGCACGCCGCGCGACGCCGCCGGGCCGGTGATCGACATGCTGTTCCCGGCCGGGGCGTCGTCGCGTGTGCCGATCGCCTGCATCACCGGCACCAACGGCAAGACGACGACCTCGCGCATGCTGGCCCACATCACGAAGATGGCGGGTTACACGCCCGGGCTGACGACGACGGACGGCGTCTACATCGACGGCCAGCGCACGGTGGAAGGCGACATGACGGGCCCGGTGGCGACGCGCATGGTGCTGGCCGACCCGAAGATCGACATCGCCGTGCTCGAGATTGCACGCGGCGGGCTGCTGCGCGCCGGCATGGGCGTGCCGTTTGTCAACGTCGGCGCGGTGCTCAACGTGCAGGCCGACCACCTGGGCATGAAAGGCATCGACACGCTGGAGCAGCTGGCCGAGGTGAAACGCATCGTCGTCGAGGTCGCACGCGACTGCGCGGTGCTGAACGCCGACGACGACAACGTCATCCGGATGTCGGCGCACACCGAGGCCAAGCACCTCTGCTACGTCACCTTGAACCCGCAGCATGCCGTGGTGCGTGAACACATCCGCGCCGGCGGCCGGGCGTGTGCGCTGGAGGCCGGTGTCAACGGCCAGATGATCACGCTGTACGACAAGGGCCGGCACATCCCGCTGATGTGGACCCACCTGATCCCGGCCACGCTGGAAGGCCGCGCGATGCACAACGTGCAGAACGCGATGTTCGCCGCCGCGCTGGCGTTCAGCCTGGACATCAAACTCGACGCCATCCGCCAAGGCCTGCGCACCTTCGACAGCACGTTTTTCCAGGCGCCGGGGCGCATGAACGTCTACGACGAGCATCCGTTCAAGGTGATCTTCGACTACGCGCACAACGCGCACGCGGTCAGCGTGATGGCCGACCTGGCGCAGCGGCTGGACGTGCGTGGTCGCCGCATCGTCGTCGTCGCCGGCCCGGGCGACCGGCGCGACGAAGATATCCGCGCCATCGCCGAGACGGTGGCCGGGCGCTTCGATCACTACATCTGCCGCCGCGACGACGGCCTGCGTGGGCGCGAAAGCGACGAGGTGCCGAAGATGATTGCGCAGGTGCTGCGCGACAAGGGTGTGCCCGAGAGCGCGATCGAGATCATCCCCGACGAACAGGAAGCCATCGACGCCGCTTTGCGCATGGGCCGGCCGGGCGACCTGCTGCTGGTGTTCGCCGACGCGCTGACGCGGTCGTGGAAGCAGGTCATCAAGTTCAAGCCCGAAGGCGCGCTGGTCGCGGCGCCGGTGGTGGCGGTGGCCGAGGCCGCCGATGAAACCATCGAGCCGGCGATGTCGGACGACGGTGCGCTGGAGGCTGCCGGTTTCATCCGCGACGAACGTGGTCTGCGTTTCGTCGGCGAGGCGGCCGATTGAGTGGCGACGACCGACCCGAGCCGAACCATGGTTTCGACGACTCGCGCCGGCTGACCGGCGCCAACCGCTGGTTCGGTGGGCCGGCGGTGACGTTGACGCCGCTGGGGCCGGCGGCCGACGACCCGCAAGTGCATGCAGTCTGGGCCGAGCGGGTGCGTGCGATGTGCGGTGCACTTGGCTGGCCCGACGCGCAACCGGTGGTCGAACGCCATGCCGCCGGCACGCTGCTCGTTTTCGCCGCGCCCGAAGACCTGCTGTTCACCGCCACCGAAGTCAACGAATGGGCCTGGGAGCGCGCCGCTGCCGAGGCGGGAGATACGGCGTTCGATCTGGCGCAGGACCTCGGCGAGCGCGCCGTGCCGATCTTCGCCGCCCGTGCCGCGGCCGAAGGGCTGCCGGCGCTCGCGCATCTGCGCGCTGCCGCGCAGGCGCACGGCCTGCCGCTGCTCGAAGACGATGCCGAGGTGTCGCTCGGCGCCGGCAGCGGCAGCCGGCGCTGGCCGCGCGCGGCCTTGCCTGCCGTTGATGCCGTGCCCTGGGGGACGCTGCACGATGTGCCGACCGCGCTGGTCACCGGCAGCAACGGCAAGACGACCACCGTGCGTTTGCTCGCGGCCATCGCCACCGCTGCCGGCCTGACGCCGGGGCTTTGCAGCACCGAGGGCGTGCTGGTCGGTGGCCAGCTCGTCGCGCCGGGCGACTACGCCGGCCCCGCCGGCGCCCGCGAAGTGCTGCGCCATGCGCAGGTGCAGGTGGCCTTGCTCGAAACCGCGCGCGGCGGCCTGCTGCGCCGTGGCCTGGCGCTGCGGCGCGCCGATGTCGCGGTGGTCACCAACATCAGCCCCGACCACCTGGGTGAATACGGCATCGAAGACGCCGACGACCTGGCCGAGACCAAGCTCGTCGTCGCGCACGCGGTCGTGAATGGCGGCACGCTGGTGCTGAACGCCGACGATGCAACGCTGATGGCGGCAGCAGAACGACTGCCGCATGCCGCCACGACACGCCGGGCGCTGTTCGCTTTCGATGCTGCGCATCCGGCGCTGCTGGCGTTGCGTGCTGCGGGCGGCAGCAGCTGCGGCGTGTCCGACGGCCAGCTGTGTCTGCACCACGGCGGTCAGCGCCACCTGCTGGGCGCCGTCACCGCGTTGCCGCTGACGCTGGGCGGCGCCGCACGCCACAACGTCGCCAATCTCGCCGCCGCCGCCGTTGCCGCAGCAGCACTTGGCTTGCCGCTGGCGGCGATCCAGGCGACGCTGCAGACCTTCGGCGCGGCGCCGCAGGACAACCCGGGCCGCCTCGAACGCTGGTCGCACCGCGGCGCCACCGTGTTGATCGACTACGCCCACAACCCCGACGGCCTGGCGCAGCTGCTGGCCGTGGCGCGAGCGCTGCAACCGAAGCGGCTGCTGCTGCTGCTGGGCCAGGCCGGCAACCGCGACAACGCGGCGATCACCGAACTCGCGCGCACCGCTGCGGCAGCCGCGCCCGACCTCGTTGTCATCAAGGAACTGCCGCTGATGCTGCGGGGCCGCGCACCCGGCGAGGTGACGGCCTTGCTGGCGGCAGTGCTGCCGGCCGAGCGCACCGTGATCGAGCCCGACGAAGAGGCGGCGGCGCTGCTGCTGCTGGCGGCCGCCGGCCCGGGCGACGTGGTCGTGTTGCCGATCCACACGGCTGCAGTGCGTGCCAGCCTGGCACTCAAGTTGGGGTCTCCTGGGGGCTGACGCCGCGGCGGCCGAGGCGCAGAATCGCCCGACCTCGCGCTGCCCCGGAGCCGCCCATGACCGCAACACGCACCCGCCGCCAGGCGCTCGGCACCTTGGCCACACTCGCCGCCGCGGCCAGCCTGCCGGGCACCGGCCATGCCGCCACGCGCCGCATCGCCGTCGTCGGCGGCGGCATGGCCGGTGTGGCCTGCGCCTGGCTGCTAGACGGTGCCAACGACGTGGTGCTGTTCGAAGCCCGCAGCAGCCTCGGCGGCAACGTGCGCAGCGTCGATGTCGACGTCGCTGGCACGAACTACCGCGTCGACATGGGCGCGCAGTTTTTCCACCCGGCGCCGTACCCGCTGTACACGCAGCTGCTCGAACAGCTGGGCCTGTACCCGCCGGCCACCGGCGGTTCACACGCCTTCGCAGCGTCGATCACGCTCGGCGACCCGGCCGAAGGCCAGCCGCGTTTTGTCTCGCCGATCCTGCCCGGCCGGCTGTGGCCGCTGGCCGCGCCCTGGAACCGCGCCGGCGTCGAGGCCTTCAACACGGCATTCAGCGCCGCCAAACGGCGCGAACGGCTGAACGCGGCGTGGAGCCTGAGCCTGGGCGACTGGCTGCCGACGCTGGGCCTGAGCCAGCCGCAATGGGAAGGCATGGTGCTGCCCTGGGCGGCGTCGATCTTCTCCGGTGACATCGAGCAGACCCGCAGTCTGTCGGCGCGCGCGGCGATGGTCTTCGCAGCGAAAGCACTGCCCGACCGGCCCACCGACCCCATCGTCTACTACGTGCTCGAACAAGGCATGATCGAAGCGCTGAACCGCATGGTCAGCCAGTTCACGAGTGTGCAGGTGCAGGTGGACGCGCCGGTGGCGGCGGTCAGCCGCACGGCGGCGGGCCGCTTTCTGGTGCAGACGGCAGGCGGGCTGCAGACCGAGGTCGATCACATCGTTTTCGCCGCACCCGGCGAGGCGACGCTGGCGCTGCTGGGCGGGCTGGCCGGCACCGCGGCGCAGCAGGCGGCGCTGCAAGGCATCGAGTTCTACGACTCGCGCCTGATGCTGCACGCCGACCCGCTCTACGCACCGGCAAAGAACCTCCACCACTCGTTCCTGAACTGCGAAGTGCAGGGCGGCCTGTGCGAAGCGTCGATGTCGCTGGCGCGGGTGCTGACGGGTGCGCCGGCGCTGTGGAAGAGCTGGGTCACACACCGCACGCAACTGCCGGCGCAGGTGCTGCACGACGTGAGTTACCGCCACGTGCTGACGACACCCGCGACCATCACCGCGCAAGACAGCTTGCGTGCACTGCAAGGCCAGGGCGGCATCTGGTTCGCCGGCGGCTGGACCGAACCTTTCGATGCCCAGGAAACGGCGCTGCGCTCGGCGATGGCCGTGGCAGACGCCATCGGCACAGCGCCGGCGCGACGCGCTGCCTGGCCTACTGCTGGCCGGGTGAAGTGACGGGCCGGGCAGCCTCGCGGCCGAGCAGCGCGTCTTTCAGCGCACCATCGGCCGGCTGCGGGCCGAGCCAGATGCGCAGCAGCGCGCTGTAGAACTCGGGCTCGCGGATCGGCTCGGCCGTGGCCTTGCCGTTCACCACCACCGTCGTGCCCTGGCCGGGCACGTAGTCGACATAGAAGTGGTCGCCGGCCTTGAGCTTCTTCTGCTGCGAAAAGATGTCGGCCAGCTTCAGCGTGCCGGGGATGAACTTGCTGAACTCTTCCTTCGGCGCGTTGTCCTGCATGCCGCGGGTGAAGAGCTTGCCGAGTTCGTTGGCGTCGATGTCGCGCAGCATCACCACGTGCATGCGCTTCGGGCCCGTCTGCGCCAGCAAAGCCTCGGGCGATGTCGACTTGCTGCCGACATACAGCGCCGCGGTGTAGACCTTGACGACGAACTTGTAGCGGATGCCTGCGCCGTTGAGCTGCAGCGTGCTGCCGGCCAGCTGCGCCGTCGGCGGGTATTTGACGCCGGCGAGTTCCACCCCCTGCGCGCTGGCCGGCAACGCGGCGGTGGTGATGATGAGGGCGGCCAGCGATGCGGCCAGGGCACAACGTCGTTGCATGGAGAGTCCCCCGAAGGCGGGTTCACGAGGCGCGCAGTCTGACACGGGGCTTGTCGGAGCGTGAGGGGGTGCTGCTAAACTCCGGCACATGTTCACGGCCCGCAAACTGACTGCAGGTTCCCGCGACCGGGGAGCCTGGCCCTGGCGTCGCTCGCCCAGTCTCGCCTGACGTTCATTCACGTCGGGTTTGCCGCCGGACGCACTTGCGCGTTCCGACCACGACACCTCCACGCAGCAAGCGCCGCACAGCGGCCGCTGCGACAAGGGCCAAGAAGTGATCACAGAACTCGAATTCAAGAGCCTTGCCACGCAAGGTTTCAACCGCATTCCGCTGCTCCAGGAAGCTTTTGCCGACCTGGAAACACCGCTCTCGCTGTACCTGAAGCTGGCGGGCGGGCGCAAACACAGCTTCCTGCTGGAGTCCGTCGTCGGCGGTGAACGCTTCGGGCGTTATTCCTTCATCGGCCTGCCGGCGAAGACGCTGCTGCGCGCCAACGGCTTCAGCACCGAGGTCGTCACCGACGGGGTGGTCGTCGAGACACACGAAGGCAACCCGCTGGACTTCATCGCCAGCTACCAGTCGCGGTTCAAGGTGGCGCTGAGCCCGGGGCTGCCGCGGTTCTGCGGTGGCCTGGCGGGCTACTTCGGCTACGACGCGGTGCGTTACATCGAGCCCAAGCTCGCGCACACCTGGAAGCCGGGTGGCATCGATACACCCGACATCCTGCTGCTGCAGACCGAAGAACTGGCGGTCATCGACAACCTGTCGGGCCGGCTCTACCTCATCGTCTACGCCGACCCGCGTGCACCCGAGGCCTACTTCAACGGCAAGAAACGCCTCTCGGAACTGGGCGACAAGCTGCGCTACAGCGTCACCGCACCGCCGGTGAAACGTGGCAGCAGCCATGCGGTGCAGCGCGACTTCGAGAAGGCTGACTACCTGGCGGCGGTCTTGAAGAGCAAGGAGTACATCGCCGCCGGCGACATGATGCAGGTGCAGATCGGCCAGCGGCTGAAGAAGCGCTACACCGAAAGCCCGCTCAGCCTGTACCGCGCCTTGCGTTCGCTGAACCCGAGCCCGTACATGTACTTCTACGACCTGGGCGACTTCCAGATCGTCGGCGCGAGCCCGGAGATTCTGGTGCGCCAGGAACACACACCCGAAGGCGACAAGGTGACGATCCGCCCGCTGGCCGGCACCCGCCCGCGGGGCGCCACGCCCGAACAGGACAAGGCGCTGGAAGCCGAGCTTTCGGGCGACCCGAAGGAACGTGCCGAACACCTGATGCTGATCGACCTGGCGCGCAACGACATCGGCCGCATCGCGAAGACCGGCACGGTGAAGGTGACCGATGCGTTTGCGATCGAACGTTATTCGCACGTGATGCACATCGTCAGCAACGTCGAAGGCCTGCTGCAGGACGGCATGACCAGCCTCGACGTGCTGCGCGCCACCTTCCCCGCCGGCACGCTGACCGGCGCGCCGAAGATCCGCGCGATGGAAATCATCGACGAACTGGAGCCGGTGAAACGCGGCATCTACGGCGGCGCCTGCGGTTATCTCAGCTTCGCCGGTGACATGGACCTGGCGATCGCCATCCGCACCGGCATCGTCAAGGACAACATGCTCTACGTGCAGGCCGCGGCCGGGGTCGTCGCCGACTCGGTGCCCGAACTCGAGTGGAAGGAAACCGAGCACAAGGCGCGGGCGCTGATCCGCGCCGCTGAGCTTGTGGAAGAAGGGTTCTGACGCTGCCGGTGACTTGCGCCTCCGCAGAAGCGTGGCAGGACTCCGTTCGCTCCGCGTTGCCGCCATGTTCCGGCGCAACTTGGGGTTAGTCGAGTTCACCTGCCACGGCAACCTTGAAGCCGTTGTCGGATGGCGCGCCGCTGGTGGCGCTTCTTCTAGAAGAGGCTGGGCTGAACCTGGTGGGCCGTGGGCAAACGTTCAGCATCGAAGCTGCCGCCGCGCAAGAGCAAGGCCCAGACGATGCGGGCATTCTTGTTGGCCATCGCCACCGCGGCTTTCTGCCAGCCGACCCGCTCCTTCAGCTGGACGGCCCAGCGCGAGATGGCGTCGTGTCGTTTGTGGGCTGTCATGACTGCCCCTTTGGCACCTTGGATCAACAGGGTCCGCAGGTAGGCATCACCGCGCTTGGTGATGCGGCCCAGCCTGCTCACGCCGCCAGTGGAGTACTGGCGGGGCGTCAGGCCCAGCCATGCCGCGAACTGCGGTCCGTTCTTGAACACGCTGAAGTCCCCGACGCCAGCAATGAGTGCCGAAGCGCCGATCGGACCGATGCCTTGCAGCTGCGCCACCGCCTTGACGCGCTGGTCGGCTCTGCAGTGAGACCCGATCGAGCGGTCGCACTCGATCAGGTGGCTGTCCAGCTGAGACAGATGCAGCGATGCGTTCTTCAGACCCAGCAGACCGTTCCGGTCAACAGCATCCGGGCTCAACGCAATGACGCCGCTCAAGCCACTTCGCAATGCCTGGGTGCCTTTCGGGAAGACCAGCCCGAACTCGGCGAGCAGGCCGCGGATGCGGTTGATGCACGCCGTGCGGTCCTTCTTGATGCCCTCGCGCAAACGATGCAAGGTCATCAGACCCTGCTGTTCCGTGGTCTTGACCGGGACGAAGCGCATGCTGGGCCTGGAGGCTGCTTCGCAGATAGCCGCGGCGTCGTTGGCGTCGTTCTTGCCCGCAAGCCCTTGCAGGCGATACATGGCCGTGAACTTGGCAGCGATGAGCCTTGCGTCCAGGCCCATGGCCCGCAGGCAACGCGCCCAATGGTGGGCGCCCGAACACGCCTCCATCGCGACGATGCTGCCCTTCGGCAACTTTTCGCACCAGCCGAGAAAGCGGTCGCGAGCAAGCGGCCTGTTGGTCACCACCTGCCCGTCAGCGGCGACGGCATGAACGTGGATGACTTGTTTTGCCAGGTCGACGCCGACGCGGACGACTTTCTCCAGTGCCAGGGACACGCGCTCACCTCTTGGTTTTTTTGGAGGCGCGATGATACGCACGGACCACGCGCTGGCCGGATGCTTTGGCAGGCAACGGGGCCGCAATCCAGAGCACGCCGCGCAGCCATAATGCGCGCATGTCTGCGATCCGTCCGATCACCGTCGCGCGCTCAGTCTGGCGTTGGCGCAAGCCATCAGCCTGACCAACTCCTACGCGCCCTCAGCGGGCGCCTGAAGTCCCCACCCAGCACGTTGCGCCGGCCTCGCCAGCGCCCAGAAAGCGGGTATCAAAGCGGGTCTGATGTCCACCAAAACATCCAATGGAATCAACAGGGTAGAGCGCATATGCTGCTGATGATCGACAACTACGACAGTTTCACTTTCAACCTGGTGCAGTACTTCGGCGAACTCGGCCAGGACGTGCGTGTGTTCCGCAACGACGAGATCACGCTCGAAGGCATTGCCGAACTGCGGCCACAGCGCCTGGTGCTGTCGCCCGGGCCCTGCTCGCCGGCCGAGGCCGGCATCTGCGTCGAGGCCATCCGCCACTTCGCCGGCAAGCTGCCGCTGCTGGGTGTGTGCCTGGGCCACCAGGCCATCGGAGCGGCGCTCGGCGGCAAGGTCGTGCGCGCACAGATGCAGATGCATGGCAAGGCCAGCACGATCAGCACCGATGGCAAAGGTGTGTACCAGGGGCTGCCGCAGCAATTCAGCGTCATCCGCTACCACTCGCTGGCGATCGAGCGGGCGTCGCTGCCCGCGGTGCTGGAGGTCACGTCGACTTCGGAAGACGGCGAGATCATGGGCGTGCGCCACCGTGAACTCGCCGGCGGCCCGGCGCCGCTGGAAGGCGTGCAGTTCCATCCCGAGTCCATCCTCAGCGAACACGGCCATGCGATGCTGAAGAACTTTCTGCAGATGGGACCCACGCAATGATCGACCTGCGCAGCGATACCGTCACGAAGCCGACGCCGGCGATGCGTGCGGCGATGGCGGCCGCCGAACTCGGCGACGATGTCTTCGGCGACGACCCCACCGTCAACGCGCTGCAGGAGCGCATCGCCGCCATGCTGGGCAAGGAAGCGGCGCTGTTCACGCCCACCGGCACGCAGAGCAACCTCTGCGGGCTGATGAGCCATTGCCAGCGCGGCGACGAATACATCGTCGGCCAGATGGCGCACACCTACCGCTGGGAAGGTGGTGGTGCCGCGGTGCTGGGCAGCATCCAGCCGCAGCCGCTGAACCAGGCCGCCGACGGCACGATGCTGCTTTCCGAGATCGAAGCCGCCATCAAGCCCGACGACGCGCACTTCGCCGTCACGAAACTGCTGGCGCTGGAAAACACCTGGGGCGGCAAGGTGCTGCCGATGGGCTACGTCGAGCAGGCCACCGCGCTGGTGCGGCGCCGCGGGCTGGCGACACATCTCGACGGCGCGCGGCTCTTCAATGCCGCGGTTGCTTCGGGTATGCCGGCGCCGCAGATCGCGCAGCACTTCGACAGCGTCTCGGTGTGTTTCAGCAAAGGGCTGGGCGCGCCTGCGGGCTCGGCGCTGGTCGGTTCGAAGGCCTTGATCGCGCGCGCTCACCGCGTGCGCAAGATGCTCGGCGGCGGCATGCGTCAGGCCGGCGTGCTGGCGGCGGCGGCGCTGCACGCGCTGGACCACCATGTCGAGCGGCTGGCCGAAGACCACGCCCATGCGAAGCGCCTGGCCGAAGGCCTGCAAGGCCTGCCGGGTGTGACGCTGGAAGTGCCGCAGACCAACATCGTCTTCGTCGACCTCGCGCCCGAGAAGGCGCCGGGTGTCGTCGACCGCCTGCGCGCCGCCGGCGTGCTCTGCACCGGGCTGTACAAGCTGCGTTTCGTGACCCACCTCGATGTCTCCAGCGCCGACATCGACCACGCGATCCGCGTGCTGCGTGAACATCTGTAGGAGACAGGAATGGCCATCGGCAACAACGAAGCGCTGACACGTGTCATCGACCACCGCGAGATCTTCCACGACGAAATGCTGGCGCTGATGCGCCGCATCATGAGCGGCGAGATGTCGCCGGTGATGATGGCGGCGCTGCTGGTCGGCCTGCGCGTGAAGAAGGAAACCATCGGCGAGATCACCGCCGCCGCGCAGGTGATGCGCGAGTTTTCGACCAAGGTCGATGTCGCCGACCGCACGCACCTGGTCGACATCGTGGGTACGGGCGGCGACGGCTCGCACACCTTCAACATCAGCACCTGCTCGATGTTCGTCGCCGCGGCCTGCGGCGCACGTGTCAGCAAACACGGCAACCGCGGTGTTTCCAGCAAGAGCGGCAGCGCCGACGTGCTCGAGACGATGGGCGTGCCGATGACGCTGACGCCGGCGGCGATTGCCAGGTGCATCGCCGACACCGGCATCGGTTTCATGTTCGCCCCCAACCACCACCCGGCGATGAAAAACGTCGCGCCGGTGCGGCGCGAACTGGGTGTGCGCACGATCTTCAACATCCTGGGCCCGCTGACCAACCCGGCCGATGCGCCCAACATCCTGATGGGGGTGTTCCACCCCGACCTCGTGGGCATCCAGGTGCGTGCCTTGCAGCGCCTGGGCGCCGAACACGCGGTGGTGGTCTACGGCCGCGACGGCATCGACGAGGTCTCGCTCGGCGCGGCCACGATGGTGGGCGAATACAAGGACGGCGGCATCCACGAGTACGAAATCCACCCCGAGGACTTCGGCCTGACGATGGCGAGCGGCCGCGCCTTCAAGGTCGAGACGCCGGAACAGTCGCGTGCGATGTTGCAGGCGGTGCTGGACAACGAAGCCGGGCCGGCGCGCGACATCGTGATCCTCAACGCTGGCGTGGCGCTCTACGCCGCCAACGTTGCACCGACGATGGCCGAAGGCGTGGCGCTGGCGCGTGAGGCCGTCGCGTCGGGCAAGGCGCTGGCGAAGATGCACCAATTCGTCGCGCGCACCAAGGAGCTTGCGGGAACATGAGCGACATCCTGGACAAGATCGTCGAGGTCAAACACGACGAGGTCGCGGCCGGCAAGAAGCGCCGCAGCCTGGCGAGCTGGCGTGAGGAGGCGGAAGGCAACCGCGACGTGCGTGGCTTCGAAGCCGCGCTGCGCAACAAGATCACCGCTGGGCGTGCCGCGGTGATTGCCGAAGTCAAGAAGGCCAGCCCGAGCAAGGGTGTGCTGCGCGAACACTTCGTGCCGGAGGCCATCGCCGAGAGCTACGCAGACCACGGCGCCGCCTGCCTCAGCGTACTGACCGACGAGAAGTTTTTCCAGGGCGCCGCGGCCTACCTGCAGCAGGCGCGAGCCGCCTGCGAACTGCCGGCGCTGCGCAAGGATTTCATGGTCGACGAATACCAGGTGTTCGAAGCACGCGCGCTGGGGGCCGACTGCATCCTGCTCATCGCCGCCTGCCTGGACGATGCGCAGATGGCCGACCTCGAAGCCTGCGCTTTGGCGCTGGGCATGGCGGTGCTGGTGGAAGTGCACGACGGCGGCGAACTCGACCGCGCGCTGCGGTTGAAGACGCCGCTGTTGGGTATCAACAACCGCAACCTGAAGACCTTCGAGGTCACGCTGGACACGACGATCGGCCTGCTGCCGCGTGTGCCGCGCGACAAGCTCCTGGTCACCGAATCGGGCATCCTCGGCTCGGCCGACGTGCAGCGCATGCGCGAAGCCGGCGTGCATGCCTTCCTGGTCGGCGAGGCTTTCATGCGCGCGCCCGACCCCGGCAAGGCACTGGCGAACCTGTTCGCATGACGGCCGACGATCTGCCGGCAGCGTTCAACTCGCTGCCCGCGGCCTGGCGCGCCGTGCTGCCGGGCTGGACGCCGGCCGCGCGGCAGGCGGTCAGCGATGCCGTGCGCGCCGCCTCGGCCAGCCGCGAGATCGCGCCCACCGACCCGTTCCGCGCGCTGCGCCTGATGCCGCCGGCGGCGGTGAAGGTGGTGGTGTTTGGCCAGGACCCGTACCCGCGGCCCGGCCACGCCACCGGCCTGGCGTTTTCTGCTGGCCACGGCAAACCCCACTCGCTGCGTCGGGTGTTCGACGTGCTCGAAGCCGACCGCCCGGGCTGGCGGCGGCCTGCGTTGTGGCAGCTGGACCATTGGGCGGCGCAAGGCGTGCTGCTGCTGAACCCGGTGCTCACGGTCGAAGTGGGGCTCGCAGGCAGTCATATGGGGTGTGGTTGGCAAACGCTCACATCCGAAATCGTCAAGATTCTGTGCGAACGAGAGGCGCCACCGGCCTTCCTGCTCTGGGGCAAGCCGGCGAACGCATTCTTCGACGCCGCGCGCCCGCCCGGCGCCGAGCCGCCGGTGTTGCGCACCCGCCATCCGTCACACGACATGAAGCGCGAATTCATGGCCGGCGGCAGCCACTTCGCCGCCACCGCGCATCTCGTGGACTGGTGGGGCGGGTCTACCCCATCCATCTGAATATGCTATAGTCGCCGGCTCTCCGGGAGGGGTGCCCGAGTGGCTAAAGGGGGCAGACTGTAAATCTGTTGGCTTACGCCTACGCTGGTTCGAATCCAGCCTCCTCCACCAAAGAGACGTTTCAAGAGATCAGCGGTTGTGCCAGGCGGGAGTAGTTCAATGGCAGAACCTTAGCCTTCCAAGCTAATGACACGGGTTCGATTCCCGTCTCCCGCTCCAGGCAAGCATGGAAGGTGCGTCGTTTTGGTAGCAGGGGAGAGTAGCAGGGAAGTCGTCGTTACGGGCCTGGCGATCAAGCGTCAGGCGGGTCGCCAGGCCCGTAACGATGCCCATGTGGCTCAGTGGTAGAGCACCCCCTTGGTAAGGGGGAGGTCGCGGGTCCGATTCCCGCCATGGGCACCACACATCGTCATCACTCGACTCGCTTGAGTTCTGCAGCCAGGAGCAGCGTAAATGGCAAAAGGTAAATTCGAACGCACGAAGCCGCACGTCAACGTGGGCACGATCGGTCACGTGGACCACGGCAAGACGACGCTGACGGCAGCGATCACGTCGGTGCTGGCAGCCAAGTTCGGTGGCGAGGCCAAGGCCTACGACCAGATCGACGCAGCGCCGGAAGAAAAGGCGCGTGGCATCACGATCAACACCGCGCACGTCGAATACGAAACCGCCAACCGCCACTACGCACACGTCGACTGCCCCGGGCACGCCGACTACGTGAAGAACATGATCACCGGTGCCGCCCAGATGGACGGCGCGATCCTGGTGTGTTCGGCTGCCGACGGTCCGATGCCGCAAACGCGTGAACACATCCTGCTGGCGCGCCAGGTCGGTGTGCCGTACATCATCGTGTTCCTGAACAAGTGCGACATGGTCGACGATGCCGAGCTGCTCGAACTGGTTGAGATGGAAGTGCGCGAACTGCTCGACAAGTACGACTTCCCCGGCGACAACACCCCCATCATCCACGGCAGCGCCAAGCTGGCGATGGAAGGTGACAAGGGCCCGCTGGGCGAACAAGCCATCATGAAGCTGGCCGACGCGCTGGATACCTACATCCCGCAACCCGAACGTGCCATCGACGGCGCCTTCCTGATGCCGGTCGAAGACGTGTTCAGCATCTCGGGCCGCGGCACCGTGGTCACCGGTCGTGTCGAGCGCGGCATCATCAAGGTCGGCGAAGAAATCGAGATCGTCGGCATCGCCGCCACGCAAAAGACCACCTGCACCGGCGTCGAAATGTTCCGCAAGCTGCTCGACCAGGGCCAGGCGGGCGACAACGTCGGCATCCTGCTGCGCGGCACCAAGCGTGAAGACGTGCAGCGCGGCCAAGTGCTGTGCAAGCCCGGCTCGGTGAAGCCGCACACCCACTTCACGGCCGAGATCTACGTGCTGAGCAAAGAAGAAGGCGGCCGCCACACGCCGTTCTTCAACAACTACCGGCCGCAGTTCTACTTCCGCACGACCGACGTGACGGGGGCTGTTGAGTTGCCGAAGGACAAGGAAATGGTGATGCCTGGCGACAACGTGAGCATCACGGTGAAGCTGATCAACCCGATCGCGATGGAAGAAGGCCTGCGCTTCGCCATCCGTGAAGGCGGCCGCACCGTCGGTGCCGGCGTCGTGGCCAAGATCATCGAATAATCAAGAAAGCTGCAGGGGTATAGCTCAATTGGCAGAGCGTCGGTCTCCAAAACCGAAGGTTGGGGGTTCGATTCCCTCTGCCCCTGCCACCCAGCCCTTCGAAGGCGCCTGGGTGGCCTTGTAAAGCCAGCCCGCCGGGAGCGTCGAAAACTCCAGCGGGCTTTGCTGCTGAATGGCGGCCACTGAAACCTGAACCTCATGTCCACCCAACCCCAAGTCGAAACCGTCTCCACGGGCGCCGACAAAGCCAAGCTGGCTGTTGCCGTGCTGCTGCTCGTCGGCGGGATCGTTGCCTTCTACGCCCTGGGCAGCAAGGATCTGTGGCTGCGCGTGCTGGCGTTGCTGGTGTTGCTGGCCGGCTCGGTGGCGATGTTCTTCACGGCAGAGTCGGGCAAGCAGCTCATCGCCTTCGGCCGCGACTCGGTCAAGGAAGTGAAGAAGGTCGTCTGGCCGACACGCAAGGAAGCGACGCAGATGACGCTCTACGTCTTCGCTTTCGTGATCGTGATGGCGCTGTTCATGTTCACCACCGACAAGACGCTCGAGTGGGTGTTGTACGACCTGATCCTGGGTTTCAAGCGCTGAGGTGACCGATATGACAGAACCCGAAGTCAGTCCCGTCTCCGCGGCCCCCGAAGCTGTGCCGGCCGCCGCGCCGACCACCAAGCGCTGGTACGTCGTGCATGCCTATTCGGGCATGGAAAAGGCCGTCGAACGCAACCTGCGCGAGCGCATCGACCGCGCCGGCATGCAGGACAAATTCGGCCGCATCCTGGTGCCGACCGAAGAAGTCGTCGAACTGAAAAACGGCAAGAAGGCCGTCACCGAACGCCGTTTCTTCCCCGGCTACGTGCTGGTCGAGATGGACATGGCCGACGACACTTGGCACCTGGTGAAACACACCAGCAAGGTCACCGGCTTCGTCGGCGGCGCGCGCAACCGCCCGGCGCCGATTTCCGAAGCTGAGGTGATGAAGATCGTCAACCAGATGCAGGAAGGCGTCGACAAGCCGCGGCCGAAGGTCGAATGGGTGGTCGGCGAACTGGTCCGCGTCAAGGAAGGCCCGTTCACCGACTTCAACGGCGCCGTCGAAGACGTGAACTACGAAAAGAGCAAGGTCAAGGTCTCGGTCACGATCTTCGGCCGCGCCACCGGCGTCGAACTCGATTTCGGCCAGGTCGAGAAGATTTGAGTTTTATCCGCGCAATCCGAGGCAGCCCCGGAATGCGCTTGTGTTGTTTGGGCTGAGTGACGAGGAGCCTGTCTGAACCAGCGGTTCAGGGGCGTTTGAACTCGATAAGGAGCCAGTCATGGCAAAGAAGATCGTCGGCTTCATCAAGCTGCAAGTCCCGGCCGGCAAGGCCAACCCCTCGCCCCCGATCGGCCCGGCGCTGGGTCAGCGCGGCCTGAACATCATGGAGTTCTGCAAGGCGTTCAACGCCCAGACGCAGAGCTACGAGCCGGGCCTGAAGCTGCCGGTGGTGATCACCGCCTTCGCCGACAAGTCCTTCACCTTCATCCTGAAGTCGCCCCCGGCGACCGTGCTGCTGAAGAAGGCCGCGAAGATCGAAAAGGGCTCGGGCAAGCCGCACCTCGAGAAGGTGGGCAAGGTCACACGCGCCCAGCTCGAAGAGATCGCCAAGACCAAGATCAAGGACCTCACCGCCGCCGACATGGACGCCGCGGTGAAGACGATTGCCGGCTCGGCCCGCTCGATGGGCCTGACGGTCGAAGGAGTCTGACCATGACGAAGCTGACCAAGAAAGCCAAGACCCTGCAAGGCCGTGTCGACAGCACCAAGCTGTACGCACTGGCCGATGCGCTGGTGCTGGTGAAGGGTGCCGCCACCGCGAAATTCGATGAATCGATCGACGTTGCGGTGCAGCTCGGCATCGACGCGAAGAAGTCCGACCAGGTGGTGCGTGGCGCCGTCGTGATGCCCAACGGCACCGGCAAGACCAAGCGTGTGGCGGTGTTCGCGCAAGGCGCCAAGGCCGAAGAAGCCAAGGCCGCCGGTGCCGACATCGTCGGCATGGACGACCTCGCCGCCGAGATCAAGGCCGGCAAGATGGACTTCGACGTGGTGATCGCCAGCCCGGACACGATGCGCATCGTCGGTACGCTGGGCCAGATCCTGGGCCCGCGCGGCCTGATGCCGAACCCGAAGGTCGGCACCGTGACGCCCGACGTTGCACAAGCCGTGCGCAACGCCAAGGCCGGCCAGGTGCAGTTCCGCGTCGACAAGGCCGGCATCATCCACGGCACCATCGGCCGCCGTTCGTTCGATGACGAAAAACTCGTCGGCAACCTGCGGGCGCTGATCGAGGCCCTGAACAAGTCCAAGCCGGCCAGCAGCAAGGGCATCTACCTGCGCAAGGTGGCGGTGTCGTCGACGATGGGTCTGGGTGTCCGTGTGGACACGCAGTCGATCGCGGCTGCCGCAGCCTGACATGAACAACGGGCTGCGTGCGGGTCTGGCACGCGGTTCTAGAAGTTTGGTGGGCCGTCTGTCCAAGCGCAAGCAAGGTGGACGGGCCATCCAAGACCGCTGGTGGAGCAGCGTCAGCCGCTCCTTAATCGCCAGCGCAGATGGCGGTCCCGCTGAAGAAGGGTCTCTCTTGAGGGTTCCAGAAAACAGCAGGTCGCTGATTCCCGGTGTGCCGGCGCGGCAACGCAATGGCACGTTTTGTGTGAGGAGCAGACCTTGAGTCTCAATCGCAACGAGAAGGCAGCCGTGGTCGACGGCGTGTCAGCGCAAGCTGCACGTTCGCAGACGTTGGCGTTGGCCGAGTACCGTGGCCTCACTGTGGCTCACCTCGATACGCTGCGCCGCCAGGCGCGCGACAAGGGCGTTTATCTTCACGTGCTGAAGAACACGCTCGCCCGTCGCGCCGTCGCCGGCACGCCGTTCGAAGTGGCCCAGGAAACCATGGTCGGTCCGCTGATCTACGGCTTTTCCGAGGATGCCGTTGCCGCCGCGAAAGTCATCGCTGACTTCGCCAAGGGCAACGACAAGCTCGTCGTCAAGGGTGGCGCCTACGCCGGCAAGGTTTTGACGGCCGACGGGGTGAAAGCCCTGGCCGCGATCCCGAGCCGCGAAGTGCTGATCGCCCAGGTCGCCGGTTTGCTGAAGTCGCCGATCCAGCGTTTGGCTGGCGTGCTGGCGGCAGTGGCCGAGCAAAAGGGTGGTGGTGCTGCAGAGGCGCAAGCCGAAGCCGCGCCCGAAGCTGCACCTGCAGCCGCCTGACGGCAGCGTTTCCCAAATCATTGAACTGAACTGTTTTCGAGGTAATCCAAATGGCATTCGACAAAGACGCATTCCTGTCCGCAATGGACAGCATGTCGGTGATGGAACTCAATGACCTGGTCAAGGCCATTGAAGAGAAGTTCGGCGTTTCCGCCGCCGTGGCCGCCGGCCCGGCAGCCGGTGGTGGTGGCGGTGCCGCCGCTGCCGTGGTCGAGGAAAAGACCGAATTCAACGTGATGCTGCTCGAAGCCGGCGCCAACAAGGTGCAGGTCATCAAGGCCGTGCGAGAACTGACGGGCCTGGGCCTGAAGGAAGCCAAGGACCTGGTCGACGGCGCTCCGAAGGCCGTGAAGGAAGCAATTCCGAAGGCCGATGCCGATGCTGCGCTGAAGAAGCTGCTCGACGCTGGCGCCAAGGCAGAAATCAAGTAAGGCAGTCGCTCCCGAAGCACCGTTAGGTGCCCAGGGAGCACTTTTGAGGGCAGCGTGCTGTCTTGAAAAGTGTTCTCTGATCCGACTGCAGAGAACGGGTTTGGTCGGACTCCGGTGCAACGCCGGGGTTGTCCGCCAGCGGTGGGTAGTGGCCCGCCACCAAGCTATCGAACGCAACGTTCGAGCAGCCAGTCGCCGACGAAATGGGCCCCCGGCCAGGGGCCTGTTTTCGACACGGAGAGTTCAATGGCGCAAGCAACCCCCTACACGTTCACCGAGCGCAAGCGAATCCGCAAGAGCTTCGGCAAACGCGCAAGTGTTCTCAACGTCCCGTATCTGCTGACGATGCAGCGGGAATCCTATGTCGCGTTCCTGCAAAAGGACGTGCCAGCGGCCAAACGCAAGCCCGAAGGGCTGCAAGCTGCCTTCTTGTCGGCCTTCCCGATCACGTCCCACAACGGGTTCGTGGAGATGAAGTTCCTGGAATTCAACATCGCGAAGCCCCCCTTCGACGTGCGTGAATGCCAGCAACGCGGCCTGACCTTCGCTGCCGCCGTGCGCGCGAAGCTGCAGATGATCATCTACGACCGTGAATCGCATCCGGCGAAGGTGGTCAAGGAGATCAAGGAACAAGAGGTCTACATGGGCGAAGTGCCCCTGATGACCGACTTCGGCTCCTTCGTCGTCAACGGCACCGAGCGTGTCATCGTCAGCCAGCTGCACCGCAGCCCGGGCGTGTTCTTCGAGCACGACAAGGGCAAGACGCACAGCAGTGGCAAGCTGCTGTTCAGCGCCCGCATCATTCCGTACCGCGGTTCCTGGCTCGACTTCGAGTTCGACCCGAAGGACATCCTGTTCTTCCGCGTCGACCGCCGCCGCAAGATGCCGGTGACGATCCTGCTGAAGGCCATCGGCCTGAACCCGGAAAGCATCCTCGCGCACTTCTTCGTCAACGACAACTTCCGCCTGATGGACTCGGGCGCGCAGATGGAATTCGTTGCCGAGCGCCTGAAGGGCGAAGTCGCGCGTTTCGACCTGACCGACAAAAACGGCAACGTCATCGTCGAGAAGGACAAGCGCATCACCGCGCGCCATGTGAAGCAGCTCGAGCAGACGGGCACCGGCTTCGTCAGCGTGCCGGAAGACTTCCTCGTCGGCCGCTTCATCGCGCGCAACATGGTCGATCCCGACACCGGTGAAATCGTCGCCAAGGCCAACGACGAGCTCACCGAAGCGCTGCTGAAGAAGCTGCGCGGCGCCGGCATCAAGGACATCCAGTGCCTGTACACGAACGAGCTGAACCAGGGCGCGTACATCAGCCAGACACTGGCGGCCGACGAAACCGCTGACCAGCTGGCTGCGCGTGTAGCCATCTATCGCATGATGCGCCCCGGCGAGCCGCCGACCGAAGACGCCGTCGAAGCCCTGTTCCATCGTCTGTTCTACAGCGAAGACACCTACGACCTGAGCCGTGTCGGCCGCATGAAGTTCAACGCCCGCGTCGGGCGTGACGTGCCCGAAGGCAAGATGACCCTGAGCAACGACGACATCCTCGATGTCGTCAAGATCCTGGTCGACCTGCGCAACGGCAACGGCGACGTCGATGACATCGACCACCTCGGCAACCGCCGTGTGCGTTGTGTCGGCGAACTGGCCGAAAACCAGTACCGCTCGGGCCTCGCTCGCATCGAGAAGGCCGTCAAGGAACGTCTGGGCCAGGCCGAGACCGAAGCCCTGATGCCGCACGACCTGATCAACTCGAAGCCGATCAGCGCCGCGCTGAAGGAGTTCTTCGGGGCGAGCCAGCTGTCGCAGTTCATGGACCAGACCAACCCGCTGTCGGAAATCACGCACAAGCGGCGTGTCTCGGCCCTGGGCCCGGGCGGCCTGACACGTGAACGTGCCGGCTTCGAGGTGCGCGACGTGCACCCCACCCATTACGGCCGTGTCTGCCCGATCGAAACGCCGGAAGGCCCGAACATCGGCCTGATCAACTCGCTGGCGCTGTACGCACAGCTCAACGAGTACGGTTTCCTCGAAACGCCTTACCGCCGAGTCATCGACGGCAAGGTGACGATGGAGATTGATTACCTGTCGGCGATCGAAGAAGGCAAGTACGTCATCGCGCAGGCCAACGCCTCGCTCGACGCACAAGGCAAGCTGGTCGACGAACTGGTGTCCGCGCGTGAAAACGGCGAATCCGTGCTGCTGTCGCCGGAACGTGTGCAGTACATGGACGTGGCGCCGGCGCAGATCGTCTCGGTGGCCGCCTCGCTCGTGCCGTTCCTCGAGCACGACGATGCGAACCGCGCGCTGATGGGCGCCAACATGCAGCGCCAGGCCGTGCCGGTGCTGCGCCCCGAGAAGGCGCTGGTCGGTACCGGTGTCGAACGTGTCGCTGCGGTCGACTCGGGCACGGTCGTCACCGCACGCCGCGGCGGCATCGTCGACTACGTCGACACCAACCGCATCGTGATTCGCGTCAACGACGCGGAAACGGTGGCCGGTGAAGTCGGCGTCGACATCTACAACCTGATCAAGTACCAGCGTTCGAACCAGAACACGAACATCCACCAGCGCCCGATCGTCAAGCGCGGCGACCATGTCGCTTCGGGTGACGTGGTGGCCGACGGCGCCAGCACCGACATCGGTGAACTGGCGCTCGGCCAGAACATGCTGGTCGCGTTCATGCCCTGGAACGGCTACAACTTCGAAGACTCGATCCTGATCAGCGAACGTGTCGTTGCCGAAGACCGCTACACCTCGATCCACATCGAGGAACTGGTGGTGATGGCGCGCGACACCAAGCTCGGCAGCGAAGAAATCACGCGCGACATTCCGAATCTGAGCGAACAGCAGCTCGCCCGTCTGGATGAAAGCGGCATCGTCTACATCGGCGCCGAAGTCAACCCGGGCGACGTGCTGGTCGGCAAGGTCACGCCGAAGGGCGAGACCACGCTGACGCCGGAAGAAAAGCTGCTGCGTGCGATCTTCGGCGAGAAGGCGTCCGACGTGAAAGACACGTCGCTACGTGTCGACCAGGGCACCAACGGCACCGTCATCGACGTGCAGGTCTTCACCCGCGAAGGCATCGTGCGCGACAAACGTGCGCAGCAGATCATCGACGACGAGCTGAAGCGTTTCCGCCTCGACCTGAACGACCAGCTGCGCATCGTCGAAGCCGACGCGTTCGACCGGATCGAGAAGCTGCTGAGCGGCAAGGTCGCCAACGGCGGCCCGCAGAAAATCGCCAAGGGCACGGTCATCGACAAGGCCTATCTGGCCAGCATCGAGAAGTTCCACTGGTTCGACATCCGCCCGGCGGAAGACGATGTGGCGAACCAGCTCGAAAGCATCAAGAACAGCCTCGAGCAGACGCGCCACAGCTTCGACCTGATGTTCGAAGAAAAGCGCAAGAAGCTGACCCAGGGCGACGAGCTGCCGGCCGGCGTGCTGAAGATGGTGAAGGTCTACCTCGCCGTCAAGCGCCGCCTGCAGCCTGGCGACAAGATGGCCGGCCGCCACGGTAACAAGGGTGTGGTCTCGAAGATCACCGCGGTCGAAGACATGCCTTACATGGCCGACGGCACGCCGTGCGACATCGTGCTGAACCCGCTGGGCGTGCCTTCGCGGATGAACGTCGGGCAGGTGCTCGAAGTCCATCTGGGCTGGGCCGGCAAGGGCATCGGCCAGCGCATCGGCACGCTGCTGCAGGAGCAGGCGCGTGTCAGCGAGATCCGCGCCTTCCTCGACGAGCTGTACAACAAGTCGGGTGGCCGCTCGGAAAACCTGAGCGAGCTGACCGACACCGAAGTGCTGGAAATGGCGAGCAACCTGCAGCACGGCGTGCCGTTTGCGACGCCGGTGTTCGACGGTGCTGCGGAAGAAGAAATCCGCGGCATGCTGAAGCTGGCGTATCCGGACGACATCGCCGCCAAGAAGGGGCTCACGTCCACGCGCACCCAGGCCACGCTGCACGACGGCCGCACCGGTGACGCTTTCGAGCGCCCGGTCACGGTCGGCTACATGCACGTGCTGAAGCTGCACCACTTGGTCGACGACAAGATGCACGCACGCTCGACCGGCCCGTACAGCCTGGTCACGCAGCAGCCTCTGGGCGGCAAGGCGCAGTTCGGCGGCCAGCGCTTCGGCGAAATGGAAGTCTGGGCGCTGGAAGCCTACGGCGCTTCGTACATCCTGCAGGAAATGCTGACCGTCAAGTCCGACGACGTGAACGGCCGCACCAAGGTGTACGAGTCGATCGTCAAGGGCGAACACGCCATCGAAGCCGGCATGCCGGAATCCTTCAATGTCCTGGTCAAGGAAATCCGTTCCCTTGGCATCGACATTGAGCTGGAAAAGAACTAAGGAGCAGATGCATGAAGGGACTACTCGACCTTTTCAAGCAATTCACCCCCGACGAACATTTCGACGCGATCCGCATCGGGCTGGCCAGCCCGGAGAAGATCCGTTCGTGGTCGTTCGGCGAGGTGAAGAAGCCCGAGACCATCAACTACCGCACCTTCAAGCCCGAACGTGACGGCCTGTTCTGCGCCAAGATCTTCGGTCCGATCAAGGACTACGAGTGCTTGTGCGGCAAGTACAAGCGACTGAAGCACCGTGGCGTGATCTGCGAGAAGTGCGGCGTCGAGGTCACACAGACCAAGGTGCGGCGCGAGCGCATGGGTCACATCGACCTGGCGGCGCCCTGCGCGCACATCTGGTTCCTGAAGAGCCTGCCGAGCCGTCTGGGCCTGGTGCTCGACATGACGCTGCGCGATATCGAACGTGTGCTGTACTTTGAAGCCTACGTCGTCGTCGACCCCGGCATGACGCCGCTGAAGAAGTTCAGCATCATGACCGAGGACGACTTCGAAGCGAAGCGTGTCGAGTTCGGTGACGAGTTCGTTGCGCTGATGGGCGCCGAGGGCATCAAGAAGCTGCTCGAAGAGATGGACCTGGACGTTGAGATCGACAAGATCCGCAACGACATGACCGGCTCCGAGCTGAAGATCAAGAAGAATTCCAAGCGCCTGAAGGTGATGGAAGCCTTCAAGAAGAGCGGCATCCGTCCCCACTGGATGGTGATGGAAGTGCTGCCGGTGCTGCCGCCGGACCTGCGTCCGCTCGTTCCCCTGGACGGTGGCCGCTTCGCCACCAGCGACCTGAACGACCTCTACCGCCGCGTCATCAACCGCAACAACCGCCTCGCGCGGCTGCTGGAGCTGAAGGCGCCGGAAATCATCGTGCGCAACGAAAAGCGCATGCTGCAGGAAGCGGTGGACTCGCTGCTGGACAACGGCCGTCGCGGCAAGGCGATGACCGGCGCCAACAAGCGCGCGCTCAAGTCGCTGGCCGACATGATCAAGGGCAAGAGCGGCCGTTTCCGCCAGAACTTGCTGGGCAAACGTGTCGACTACTCGGGCCGTTCGGTCATCGTGGTCGGCCCGACGCTGAAGCTGCACCAGTGCGGCCTGCCCAAGCTGATGGCGATCGAGCTGTTCAAGCCGTTCATCTTCTCGCGCCTGGAAGCCATGGGCATCGCCACCACCATCAAGGCGGCGAAGAAGGAAGTCGAGAGCGGCACGCCGGTGGTCTGGGACATCCTTGAAGAAGTCATCAAGGAACACCCGGTGCTGCTGAACCGCGCGCCGACGCTGCACCGCCTGGGCATCCAGGCGTTCGAGCCGGTGCTGATCGAAGGCAAGGCGATCCAGCTGCACCCGCTGGTCTGCTCGGCCTTCAACGCCGACTTCGACGGCGACCAGATGGCCGTGCACATTCCGCTGAGCATCGAAGCCCAGATGGAAGCCCGCACGCTGATGCTGGCCAGCAACAACGTGCTGTTCCCGGCCAACGGCGAACCGTCGATCGTGCCGTCGCAAGACGTGGTGCTGGGCCTGTACTACGCCACCCGCGAGCGCATCAACGGCCACGGCGAAGGCATGATCTTCAGCGACCTGAAGGAACTGCAGCGTGCGCTCGAGACCGGCGCGGTGGAAGTCACCGCGAAGATCAACGTGCGCCTCGTGGAGTGGAGCAAGGACAAGGACAGCGGCGAGTTCACCTCGCAGACCAACCTGGTCGCGACCACGGTCGGCCGTGCGCTGCTGTCGGAAATCCTGCCCAAGGGTCTGCCGTTCAGCAACATCAACAAGGCGCTGAAGAAGAAGGAAATCTCGCGTCTGATCAACGTGTCTTTCCGCAAGTGCGGCCTGAAGGAGACCGTGATCTTCGCCGACAAGCTGCTGCAAAGCGGCTTCCGGCTGGCCACGCGCGCCGGCATCTCGATCGCCATCGACGACATGCTGGTGCCCAAGGAAAAGCCGGGCCTGATCGAACGCGCCGAGAAGGAAGTCAAGGAGATCGAGCAGCAGTACGTCTCGGGTCTCGTGACGGCCGGCGAGCGCTACAACAAGGTCGTCGACATCTGGGGCAAGACCGGCGACGAAGTCGGCAAGGTCATGATGAGCCAGCTGGCCAAGCAGAAGGTCGAAGACCGGCACGGCAAGCAGGTGGACCAGGAGTCGTTCAACTCGATCTACATGATGGCCGACTCGGGTGCGCGCGGCTCTGCCGCGCAGATCCGCCAGCTGGCCGGCATGCGCGGCCTGATGGCCAAGCCGGATGGCAGCATCATCGAGACGCCGATCACCGCGAACTTCCGCGAAGGCCTGAACGTTCTGCAGTACTTCATCTCCACCCACGGCGCCCGAAAGGGCCTGGCGGACACGGCGCTGAAGACCGCGAACTCGGGCTACCTGACACGCCGCCTGGTCGACGTGACCCAGGATCTGGTGGTCACCGAGGTCGACTGCGGCACCAACAACGGCATGAACCGCCGTGCGTTGGTGGAGGGCGGTGAAGTCATCGAATCGCTGCGCGACCGCATCCTCGGCCGCGTCACGGCGATCGAGGTGCTGCACCCCGAGACGCAGGAGCTGATGGTCGTCGGCGGCACGATGCTCGACGAAGACCTCATCGACGTGCTCGAAGCAGCAGGCGTCGACGAAGTCAAGGTGCGCACGGCGCTGACCTGCGGCACCCGTTTCGGCATCTGTGCCAAGTGCTACGGCCGTGATCTGGGCCGCGGTGGTGAGGTGAACGTCGGCGAAGCGATCGGCGTCATCGCGGCGCAGTCGATCGGCGAACCCGGCACGCAGCTGACGATGCGCACCTTCCACATCGGTGGTGCGGCGTCGCGTGCGGCGGTGGCTTCCAGCGTCGACGCGAAGAGCGACGGCATCATCGGCTTCAACGCCACGATGCGCTACGTGACCAATGGCAAGGGCGACCTGGTGGTGATCTCGCGTTCCGGCGAAATCGTCATCAGCGACCAGCACGGCCGCGAGCGTGAACGCCACAAGCTGCCGTACGGCGCCATCCTCAACATCAAACCCGACCAGCAGATCAAGGCCGGCACGGTGCTGGCGAACTGGGACCCGCTGACGCGCCCGATCATCACGGAATTCGCCGGCAAGGCGAAGTTCGAGAACGTTGAAGAAGGCGTGACGGTGGCCAAGCAGGTCGACGAGGTCACGGGCCTGTCGACGCTGGTGGTCATCGACAGCAAGCGTCGCGGCGCCATCAAGGTGGTGCGCCCGCAGGTCAAGCTGCTCGACGCCGCCGGTGTCGAAGTCAAGATCCCGGGCACGGACCACGCGGTGACGATCGGCTTCCCGGTCGGCTCGCTGGTCCAGATCCGTGACGGTCAAGACCTGTCGCCGGGTGAGGTGCTGGCGCGCATCCCGATGGAAGGCCAGAAAACACGCGACATCACCGGGGGCCTGCCGCGTGTTGCCGAGCTGTTCGAGGCGCGTTCACCGAAGGACGTGGGCATCCTGGCCGAGATCACCGGCACCATCAGCTTCGGCAAGGAGACCAAGGGCAAGAACCGCCTGCAGATCACCGACCCCGAAGGCAAGGTGCACGAGGAACTGGTCGCCAAGGAAAAGAACATCCTGGTCCACGAAGGCCAGG
>Ga0307515_10001586_pt1 | contig 50740 bp, 65 predicted proteins | sample 17_EM_MG_FD_194513 | JGI IMG/M metagenome (GOLD analysis project Ga0307515, IMG submission 194513) | Populus trichocarpa ectomycorrhiza microbial communities from riparian zone in the Pacific Northwest, United States - 17_EM | ecosystem: Host-associated > Plants > Roots > Unclassified | place...
AAGGATGAAGAAGCTCAATTGTCTATCGATACAAGAGAAGGAAAACACTAGACTTATATACAGAGAAAAGACCATACTCGGCGAAGCCGAGTATCACAACCGAGTCCGAAGCCGACTACCAGTGCCGGAGCTAGGCCTCCTCCTCAGCATGGGGGCAGGCGAAGCCCATGGGGGCTACAAGCCACCGGCCTGATGCCCGCCGCCTTAGACCGATGGGGGCTGCAAGCCCCCATACGCCACAAAAGCCATCGGGCCAAATCCCGTGCCAACATGATCGAGCGAGTTTGGAGATGCACTGGGAGAGGCCATGATCGTGCGAACTTGGAGGCCGTAATCGAGCGTGTTTGGCGATACACTTGGAGGCCGTGATCGAGCGAGTTTGGAGATGCACTTGGAGGCCATGATCAATCGAGATTGGAGGAGTACTTGGAGGCGGTCGATCTGGAGGCGGTTGATCGGGAGGGAGGAGCGACGGGAGCTGAGACTCTATTCATTGGTTAACTCATAATTGTGAGAATGTAGAGAATTGAGTACAACAAGGTCCGCTGAGAGCTGAGAGATGAGAGACTGGCTGAGAGCGGGAGACAGTCGATCTTGGGATGATGCAGTACTCGGTGTATGCTGTACTCGGTGTTTACTCATGATCATGGCATGGAGCGATAGAGAAGGCTGTATACGACTGCCGCCCGTCGCAAAGTGACTCGCCCCCACGACCTCGTCCGGTGATGGAACTTGTACCCTCCCAATCCCTGTTCGTGCACTCTTAGTTTGAATCATCGTAAGCCCTTGCCCGCGCAGCATGTTGCTCTCAACTCCTTCCGATGATACAATGGAGCTCACTATCGTACCTTCTACCTACTTAATTCCGGTACACAAATGCTTGAGTCAATTCACACCGCATATCATAACGACTACGGCTACTCGTTTTTGCATACTCCATCTCGAGAGTCTACTACCAACACCACCAGCGCCTCGCCCCACAGTTGCCTCCTGCCAAATGGTGCCCTCCCGGGCCGAGACCCCGAAATCGTTACCTCTAGCTTGAACCGAAATTGTAAGCCTGCAGACGAACTCTGGCACGCGACCTCCGAGGCTGCAATCACCGCTGCTGTGTCGCGCATAACTCGCTGGTCATAGCAGCAACGGGCAAGCAGCACCTCTGCCTCTCACCCCCGGAACAAATTTTCATCCCCAAGCCCATTCCGCGTGTTCTCTGAGATTTTTGGCAACCTCAACTAGTTTACAAGATTTCTCCTTCATCACCGAGAGTGACAATGATCGCTATAAATCCATCGGCAGAGCACTCATACCCACATACTGCATTGGTCCAAATTGGTGTACAATCAGTCCGATGGAAGGTTGGCAGTGCTCTTCAACGCACCTCCGAGAAATTGCTGTTGCCAACTGACCCACATTATGAAGATCTCTGTATCATACCCGAAAGCTACCCCATGGTCAAGCCAGTTGACTCCAACCGCACTTGGCGATGCGAACTTGGATTGGTAGACGACTGTGTAGCAGTATGGAGGTAACCGTGTACATAGACTAAGATACAGAGAGAAGAGAAAAAGTCGTGACATATATACAGAGAACTTCGAGCTTATCTTTGGGTATCCACCGGATTGTAACCGTTTCCCGGCCCCTATGGCACCTGACACTGAATGCACTTCCCACCTTCGATATCACAGATGGCACTCAATTATAGGGCTCTAAACTCTATAGTATCATCTTTAGTAACTAACAAAACAAGCTATCTTTCCAAAAGTTGAATCCCAATTGTATTTTCCTTTTGCCAGCCCACATCCCCAGTTTTCAGCACCCCCCATACCAAAATTTCGCAACTTTGCAGCCAACCACACTCAGAGCTGATGAAACTCAGAAAAACAGTTCCTCTCATTGTTTTAACATAGTGGTGTATTGCACATGCTGTAGGCTCACGGCATTTTGGGCAAAAAACCCAATTCTGATTGTGCATCTGTATGGTGTTTCCACCTACACAGGCAGCAAACAAGGCGTTTGTCTTGATGTATTGGAAGGTGGCCACAATCACACTGTCGCCCTACTGGCAGAAAGGTTTGCTGTGTCACATTGGCCTGGCTGACTTCGGGTTTTTGTGGTTATTGAGTTTTGTGCCCTGCAAGGATCAATCCCCAGGCGCACTGCAATCAGAACTCCTTGTGTGAGATACCAGCACCAGTGGTCTGTGGCATATCCTGGTGGATAAAGTATGCATTTGTAGCCATCATATCGAGGGCCTATACAAGAATTGGCCACCAGGTACGAAAGAAGGTCAGTTGGGTGTCATAGTTGCTGTGCAGCTGGTTGACAATTACAACCCCTCCCCATATGTTGGTTGTAGTCATTGATACATTGTAGAATGGCCATTGCTTTCTCAGTTAAATCACAGAAGGTTTCGCTTGCCGTTTTCCCATTCGTGCATTTATTCCCAGGTCACTTTCTTATGCATCAATCTGTAGAGGCCAATTCATGAACAGTGGTCATAAATGTGAATGGTGCATTATGAAGCTACAACAGTGCACCCACCCCTTTGTGAACAACAGAATCACTCAGTGAGATAGTTGGGGTACTATGGTACTCCTGCTTGATGATATTTTGATTTGAAACTTTATGTTGTGGGGGAAATCCAGCTGAGCTGGGCCGGGCAGTACCACAGCCACCAATTTGGAAATCATTACAAAACCTTCTAAGCAGTGGCAGCAATGATTCCACCAGCCCAGCAATTGATCAGTCCAGTCCAAGTCAAGTCCAACAAATTTTTGGACTGGGATTGGACTGATCCCAGACTCTGACAGTCTGGACTGGGCTTGGTCTGGACAGATCCCTCACAGTGTCCAAGGTCAGGGTCTACTTTCACTGTGGTAAGTGTTTTAATGCGGAAAATATCTCTCGATGGAGCCGAATATACAGACTCAGTTGTTACAATTTTGATCACAGTGGGCATTCGGGGGTAAGTGATCATATAAAGTGAGGATGGGTTATGTTTTGGTAGTGCTTGGCAAAAAATTACAGTAAAAATTATATGCGTAAATGGATCGGTTCTGACCAAGCCCATCCAGTCCATGACTGCCATTCTGTGCATCAGGAAGATCCAACCTACCCATGTGACTGGACTGGACTGAGCCTGACTGTCAACCAGGATCATTTGGACTGCTGAAATCACTGAGTGGCAGAGTCGTTTTTTCGTAATCACAATACACGATTCAGTATTTTGACCTGGGAACATCAGCAACAAACCTAGTTTCCATCTGAAACACCAGGGTGTTCCAGAAGCCTCAGACGGCTCTGACAGAACTTCGTACTCTCTGACAGAGAATAATACACTTCCTGTCGCATACTCACCTCGATTTCTTTGCGCCTGGTATACGCAACGTCAGAAAGACCTGTGTGTTACACTCTTCGCAGGGGCTGCAGTTATGCTGGGGCCGTTTACACAACGCCTGGCGATGTTTATGCCTATCTCCGGCCGATTGCCACAGGATCCCTGTCCGCTATTGCTATGTATTGGATGCGCCACTCGCTCGATATATGTTGAGCATTGAGATTTGGCGTCGGATACATCGCTTGCGGTTGCATTTGCTTCCCCATTATCGTATTTTACAGGTCTGACATATACTGTTCAATCTTCACACTCACTAGTACTATGCCCTCAGTCTTCCATATTCTCCGTTGATCCATCATCGACTGGCGATACTTATTCCTCCTCATCCGCATCTACAACGTCGCCATGCTTGCTCTCTCACTCGTCGACATCACATACTATGAACGCATTCCTCCACATGCTGCGTTGATTCATCATCGGCTTACGATGCGTATTACTCATCGTCCGCGTCCGCATTGTTGCCCATGCTCGCACTCATACCCGTCAACATCACGTACCATGCCCTCAGTTCTCCACACTTTCCGTTGATACATCATCTGCTTGCGATGCTTCGTCATCCTCATCCGGATCCACATCATCGGCATCCTCGCCCTCATACCCTTTGACATCACTGGTTGCCAGGACAAACCTCTTGTGTGCATTCGTGTGTAGTTGTCCCCGGCTTGCGGCGGGGATGGGATTGCAAATGTCGCTTTCATCACCTCCATCTTTGTAATCCCTGCTGCCCCAGGGTATCGCGAAATGAAGTTCATTATCCGGGCAATTGTTGTCTATCGGGATGTTTGGGTCAGTGCTTCGGATCTCAGGCTCCTCAAGCGGAAGTTCTGAGGCCAAATACTCAAGAAAGATATGATTTTCACCATGTGCTGTTTCCACGCTGATCGCCACCACAGGCGTGGCGTTCTCCCGCTGCTGGACCTGACGCTTGATAGTAGCAAGAGTGTTGTTATTTACCACCTGTTGGTAGCTCTCCGGTAGTGTGTTCCCGGTATGCATCAAGAATCCATCGGTGTCTGCAACGCCAGGCAAGGTTACCAACTTGCGCACCTCAGCAGGATGTGTTCGTACCACCGTCATTCTTGTAATTGAAGTAGTTTGAGCGATCAGGTCCATCAGCATTCAGCTTTGACTTGGAAGCTGTCGGATGAACCCGTATGTTCTTTTGCCACTCCTGGCGAGCATGGTGCAACGCAGCGCAGGTCAACATGACCAGTGGCGAGGGTATATGACAGTCCTTGTCGTCAATCATCGAATCATAAAATGCATCAGCGTACTTACCGCGGTTGTTTGCCCGACGACACAATTTGATGTAGATACACCATCGGAATGCTTTTGCCAGGAAGTAATATGGACACTGGCCATTCGTTACCAGCTTTAGACACTCTTTGCGTTGGATTTGGTCCGCGTACACCACCTTACACTTGCTGTGCTACCGGAAACAGATACTTATTGGCTGCCAGATGTGAATCAATGAATTCCAAACGCTCTGCATCGGATTCAACGCAGGGGACATCATATAGCTCAGTTATATTGTCCCCTGCGGATGTAATAAAATGGGATTTAACCTTATCGACCAGTGGGCGAACCTGGTACCGGTTTGAGCGTGTAATACGCAACATGGGTCGTTGCTTCAGCATACCTCTTTCAAGATCTCCTATGTGTGTTCCTCGAATGCTATGTACCAAATGTTGATTTGCTGCATTGCGGTGTTCCAGCACGTCTCTGTTAACTGCCAGTGTGGGGCTTCAGCCAATGCATTCACACCACGTCGCTTTGCATACCTTACCATCTCCAAGTCCCTTGCACTCATAAATGGCTGTCAGTTTCTCATCTAGAGCTCCATGAGCCTGCCCATTGCAAATTGAAAACACGTCATGTCGGAGTGACCAAATCGATGGATACTGCAACTGGCGGAGACCACTGCTCGAGGTGTAAACACCGCCCGCGTTTGCACTTGCCACTGCCTCTGTCTCTGATTGCGTTCTGTAGCCCGGGTTCGCAGTGGATTTGTATTCATCGGGCGGGCTTCTGTATTATGGATAGGGATAGGCAGGTTTGCAAGACCACTCAGAGAAGTGGGAGTGCTAGCAATGCCGGGAGCCGGGCTGCATACAACGCGACGCGTTGAGTCTTTCTGTATGGTTTCGCTGGGTGCGGCTGTGTTATGACTGCTTGTACCTGGGGTGGCGGTTGGGGTAATTATCGCTGGTCACTGTGTAGTGGACTGAGTGGTAGTGACACGTTGAGTGAAATCTGCAATGCGAGAATTGTTCAGCGATGATGAGTTGTGGAGATCTGACCTTGGATTGTAGAGGCTACAGAACTCCCTCCTTGAGAGGAATACCTCTCGCCAGCCTGTATGGAAACGCGTCTCTTCTCAGAGTCAAGTTGAGAATTCTCTGAAGGCCCACGCTCTTGTTGATTTCGACGATCAGCAAGACTTTGAACATGTCGGACGACCTGAAATGTCACATGGTTAGGGGTATAGGGAGGCATCACCCGATATGGAGGTTCAACGTTAAGACTGTAGGAATAATATCCGGTGAATGCATATGCAACGGCAGGCAAGGGAGACTCCTATTAAAATGACCGTGCCTCTGGAGGGATTCAACAAAAATGGGAGGTGCAGTGTAGACCGCGCTAGACTCTATACTCTGACAATACTTGGGGACGAGATCCCTTCACAAGTATTCATCACGGGGTTATCTGCCATCAGATTACACTCAGATTAAACTCAGCAATGATATTCACTGTTACAGCAATGTCTGAGGGTCTATTTGCACCCCTTGAAGGGTGTTATGCCTTCTTGGCGTGATTATCATCGTATTGCACTCGTTCATGGCACAATACTTCGAACCATCGCTTGTGTATATCATCCACCTCTCCATGGAAATCCCCCCTTGGCAGAGCTAACAGCATCGCATAGCCAACAATGACGTATTCTCTATTCTATGACATCAGTTGCGTGTGCTATTTCCACTGCTAGGCATTGGTAGCTGAGTTGGATGGTTGCACAGTTGGGAGAAACTGAGAACTATTCAGTTTCCTCCGAAATGCAAATGGTCCCAGTGGTCAAACTGATGGGTGATGCAAACGCAACGCCCAGCGTTGTACACTGTCATCTCCGCGAGTACCAAATCTCGTTTAGAGGCTTGTCATTCATGAGGTGGAAGCTGGTGCTGCATAATGAATGGTGGGCCGTTTTGTGTTCGTTGACCAACAAAACTCACAAGCTGAACTAAGATATCGCCTGAACTCGACCATCTATATCCCTTCGTCCCGCCTCAACCTACTTTCTCTTTTCCTCCTGTATTATCCTGACCGACAGCATCCTGATCTTGACCTCACGCGTCTTGCACAAAACCACACCTCTCATTCCAATACTCACCCAATCGGCTACACAACTTTGCAGTTTCTCTCTGAGTTTCCTTCCGCAACATGGAACTATATCATAATGCTAACAGTATGGATGTAGATTCATTTTCAACTCACAGCGATGGCACCGGAGGGCAACAGCAAAGGAAAGGGGAACGCTCCGGCAAAAATGCCGACATCGGTTATAAATCGACTCTTGTCGTTGGATCGGGACCGTATAAAGGGATTCATCTCGGATCACATCCATACACTGATACGGATATACCCTGATTGCGGGGTCAAGGACGAGAGGACAAGGGACCGCTGTCATGATATAATGTTTTTTGATCCAGCCACGACTCGCCACTGCTCACCATTCCAGCTGATTTGGCCGCACCGCAGGGGCAGGAGATAGACTTTGGGAGGGGTGGGCTGCCTTCCGCTCATAGATGGGGCAGATGTTTGACAAAACCTGCGACCAGATGAACACTTGGACTTGGGACAACCCTCGTTCATCAGCAAAAAACATTTCTGTCCGGGCGGAATGGCTCCGTCAGAGTGGATCCGCTACGTCAGAGCCGTCAGAAAAACCCCGGTGGCGGATGACTCCGCGCCCGGCGTTGATCCCACGCGTTGTGTTGCATATCGCCCTCCGATCGCCGTTTCGCTGTTTCTTCTCGCTCTATCAATCTCCAATTTTAAACATACACTCTGGCGTTGTGGCCAACTGTGAGCATAGGTCGGAATGGGTTCATTGGGTACACGCTTGCTTCGGGATTGCAATGCAATGGGAGAGGCTGCGATAAACTCTCCTTGCGTTCCTTCTACATTAAACTCGAGGAGCGTAGGAAGAAGGTGAGAAGATGTGATACTACCCGGCCGTAAGTATCCACGCAATTGAGTGGGTCCACGAAATCTCGGACAGAGTGAGTGAGACCAAGAGTTGGGAAAGATAGAGTGTGAATTTTGATTGAATGATAAGAGGAGATGGAAATGAGATGATGTCTATCTACTCCGGGGTCTGCCCAATATATACTCCCCGTCACTCTGTCCCCCTCCGTTACACCTGTATCTCCGTGCAACCGCCGTCGCTCCTTGAAGATGTACTTGATCGAGGGTGCTTGAGAGGCACATGGAGACGGAGATCGAGTGAACTCAGAGATTCACTTGGATGCCGTGATTGAGGATATGCACTTGGCGACTGAGATCGAGTGAACTCAGAGATGCACTTGGAGGCCGTGATTGAGCGAGTTTGGATATGCACTTGGAGACTGAGATCCAGCGAGTTTGGAGATGCACTTGGAGGCCATGATCGTGCGAACTTGCAGGCCGTAATCGAGCGAGTCTGGAGATACACTTCGAGGCCATGATGGAGCGAGTTTGGAGATGCACTTGAAGGCCTTGATCGAGCCAGTTTGGCGATGCACTCTGAGGCTGTGACCAAGCGAGTTTGGAGATGCACTTGCAGGCTATAATCGAGCGAGATTGGAGGAGTACTTGCAGGCGGTCAATTTGGAGGGACGGAGAAACTGGCTGGAAGCGGGAGACCGTCGATCTTGGGCTGATGCTGTACTTGGTGTATGCTGTACTCGGTGTTAACTCATGATTATGGCATGGAGAGATAGAGAGGGACGACTTAACTTCGTGTTCTTAGGTGATGGTAGAGTTGATCACAAGACAGAGAGAGATCAGAGGAGATGGGGGAAATCATCATGAGAAACTGGTACTTACAGAATTTCTTGTGGAAGTCAATTGACCATCCCCAATACGGCAGGTACGAGTCCCAATCCGGCGGGTCATAACACCGATACGAGGTCATCTAAACTGAATCAGGCAGGTCGTACTCCTGATTTCTCATAGCTGCTCGTATCCTCCTCATCGTTCTCATCTTCATCCCCCATCTCTCTCTTCCTCGTCCACAACTGTACCATCATCGCAAGAACACAAAGTTAAGTCATCCCTCTCTATCTCTCTATGCAATCATCATGAGTTAACACCGAGTGCAGCATACGCCGAGTGCAGCATACACCTAAAATTGTCTGTCATCCCTTCATTCTCACTATTTCAAGTTGGCCTCAGAATGTAGCTTCAGCTTCCGGCGTACCTCCCTACCGATTGACTGCCACCAGCCAGTTCTCCATAAGAGGTACAAAGGTAAAGTCACCTTGTCATATTCCCACGGTTGCGAGGTAACTAACTGATGAATTGAGTCCCGGCGCGCCGTCCATCGACGGCTTCCAAGTTCTTGTCCAATCTCGCCCGATCGCGGCCTGCAAGTGTATCTCCAAACTCGCTCGATCACGGCCTCCAAGTGCATCTCCAAACTCGCTCGATCACAGCCTCGACGTGGATCTCCAGACTCGCTCGATTACGGCCTGCAAGTTCGCACGATCATCGCCTCCAGGTGTATCTCCAAACTCGCTCGATCACGGCCTCCAAGTGCATCTGCAAACTCGCCCGATCACAGCCTCGACGTGGATATCCAGACACGCTCGATTACGGCCTGCAAGTTCGCACGATCATCGCCTCCAAGTGCATATCTCCAGATTCGCTCGATCACGGCCTCCAAGTGTATCTCCAGACTCGCTCGATTACACCCTGCAAGTTCGCACGTTCATGGCCTCCAAGTGCATATCTCCAAGCTCGCTCCATCACGGCCTCCAAGTGCATCTCCAAACTCGCTCAATCATGGCCTCCAAGTGTATCTCCAGACTCGCTCGATTACGGCCTGCAAGTTCGCACGATCATGGCCTCCACGTGCATATCTCCAAACTCGCTCGATCACGGCATCCAAGTGTATCTCCAAGCTCGCTTGATTACCGCCTCCAAGTGCATCTCCAAAGTCGCTCGGTCACGGCCTCGGAGTATATCTCTGAGTTCACTCGATCGTCATTTTCAGGCGCACCTTGAATTGCTCTCAAGCACCGCCTGCAGCCAGTCCAGACATAGCGTGTGTAGATGGGTAGCTATATAGATACATGGATACATAGATCAGAATACAAACTGAATACATGACTGTGATTCGAGGTGTTCCCAGATATGTCGCCGGCGCTCTCAGGTGCTCCCAGACATGTTGCCGGCGCTCCCAGGTGTTCCCAGGCTTGTCGTCGGCTCTCCCAGTTACTCTGAAAGTCGGCAGGAATGCCCTCCTAGGGTCTGATACTCCCCTGAAATTGATGCATCTAAGTTTACACTCCACATCCTCTCAGACACTCCTGGAGGCTTGCAGTGACTAAAATACAGTTTGCTGATGCTATGCAACGCGACGCGTCTCCTGGCCGATGGGTAGTGTGTAATCCATCGTGCGAGGCTACGATGTTCGGTCAGAGCCGTCAGAGCCGTCCGGAACACCCGGGTGTTTCTGACGGAAACTAGAGTTGTTACTGATGTTCCTTCAGGGACTAGGTTGATCGCTCCATTCTGCAGACAACCCGCACAGTGAAGGTTAAACCCACAGGTGAGAGTTTCTCTTGGTACAGTTGCGATGATCTCAGGGTAAAGATGGAGCCGCCATCCTGCCGGCAGTACGAACCAGGCGACCTCCTGGCCGTGAGACCACTGAATTGGAATGTGATAATCGACGAGGTTGCTGATGATGAGAACTCGGCGGATCCCGGAGTGTAGAGCGGTGGAAGGAGCTGTCCTGGCGATGGCAATGACAATGACCACGGCGCGAGTGAGGAGGACACACAGGGCGGTGAGAAAGGAACCAGGAATGGACAGGGGACAAACTATGGGAGGGCAATGGGAAGTCGACCGAGGACGGGAAGGGGAAAGGGAAGGGGAGGGGGATGGGGACTAGGAAGGGGAACAGTAAAGAGAAAGATATTGTTAAGTAAATCCCAGGGGAAGATGATATCTCTCGTGCCGTTGCTTTGCACTTGAAGAAGGAAATGTCTGAGGCAGATGTGGACACGGGGGGCTAATAAGAGCTGGTATATTTTCCGCCGGAAGCGTGCCCCGGTGTGTCGATTTCCTCAGATGATGATGAGAACTCTACCGAGTCGCACAGAGAATATGACTGACAATGTGATTCTGCTGTGGATATGCCCATGGAGGATGATGTGGACACACCAGACAGCCTTGATTCAGATGGCGATGTGGATATGGAAAGGGACAGGGAAAAAAAGAATGATGAAGAGGGGGACGATGAGAAGGAGAAATAGGAGGGGGATGAGGATGAGGAGGAGGATGAGAATGAGAATGAGGATAATGGCAAATAACCTTGGACGATTGGCCAGGGAGAGATGGTAAATACATCTGCTGAAGATGCTGATACCATGGTAGACGATCAGCCAACCTTGCTACCTGCACAAAGCTGAGAGATGCGCAAGCATACCCCATGGCCACAACCTCTGGTACATGCCCCGCGGCCACAAGCCCCAGAGCCTCATCCATGACCACGAGCTCCGGAGACTCACACCCCCAGGGGGCAGCAGTTTTTGGTGCTTGTGAAGCGCAAAAACCTCGCCCAGCGGCGCCAACTCTGCAACAATTTGAGGCAAGCGGAAACACAACGGATGTCGATGTGGAGCTGCAGCTACTCCGCGAATTGGCAGGTGCCAACAGTGTCCATGATGTCCATCACCCAGATGTCCCTCTCGCCGATGTGCCTCTATCCGATGTCCGTCTCCCTTAGGTGGGCTCAGATGGCTCGGTAGGCGATGACAGAACCAGTCCTCGCGTTGCAGAGGCGGTGTGCATTTTGGTTAGGGTCAGGTCGTTGTTTTGTGAGTTTCCTTTGCTGAACTCTATTCATCTCAGGCACTGATTAAGGCCTGCGTGGAGGTGTTTTTTTTTGTTTGGGTTTGGGTTGTGGGCTTGTTCGTTTCGTTTGTTCTAATCTATTTATCTCAGTCATTGATTATTACACGCGTCGCTTGGTGTTTGGATTGCTCATTGTTGATTTTTCAATCATTCATAGTATTATGGGACATCGCGCATGCAGTGATTATGCAACTCCTGGCGTGTGAGGAACCTCCTTGTGATGGTGGTGTTGAGGCTCGATATGTCTCCTAACTATCGTGTGCTTATACCCACACCAGACTGCACATCCCCAGTACCAGCTGTCGTCCCTTTCTACAGTGAATACTCCACTTCACACGTGTTGTCCACAATGCCAGAGAAGACCCCTTTCTGTTGTCCTGAAAGTTCATGCCGAAAGAAGTTTACCTCAGGCAGCTGGTGACTTAAACATATCACATTACACCATCCTGAACACCTTCAAGTGGCATGCCAGAAGAATCTGACTGTTCCCAGCACGCCCCAACGCGTTGAACCCGCTCAGCGTCGTGAATTCGACACTAACATGGATTCAGTCGAAGACCTGGACGCGGTTCCCTACATTGATTTTGTTGAGAACATCGCAGATTCCATGTCCCAAACACCGCAACCACCTCTGCCACTGATGGAAACTAACCCCGGCGCTGGTGCTCCGCTGATTGATAACAGTTCTAAGCACTGGGAACGCGACGGTCGTGGTTTCCATGAGAGGAATCTACAAAACACTTCGTTCTACCCATTTGCAATGTGTGAAGAGTACAAATGTATCCAGTGTAGGATCAAGCAGAAGGGCATGAAGACGAACGATGACAATGTGCCGAAGAAAGAAAACACCGCTCTGCGTATCCGAACCTTCAATCTTGGCAATGGCATCCAGAAGCTTCTGGCTAGCATGGCAGATGATCAGGCTCTTGGGGAGTGGGAACTACACACTCTTGAGGATATGAAATGGACTGACAGTCACCAACGCCCGATCAAATACTGGAGTCGAGACTTCATCAGAAGCATGAGATGGTTGATGCAGCAGCCAGCATACCCTGATCATCTGATTTACGCCCCTCGATGTCACTTTAACCGCGATACGCCACCGAAACGCCGCAATACCGAAATCAACACTGCGGACTAGTGGTGGGAGACACAGGCAAGGAGAGATACCCGAGTATGATGACGTGCTAACCGACGTCTAGTCAACGCTCAGAGTGGGGGATTCACTGGTACCCTTAATCTTCATGTCCGATGGAACTCATCTCTCGAATTTTGCTGCGGACAACAACGAGTGGCCTGTAAATGTGACAATTGGCAATCTATCTTGGAAACTCCGCCAGATGCTCTCAACGCACAGTGTCGTAATGGTCGCTCTCATGCCGATTCTGATCAAGACACGCAAAATTCCTCAGCAGCGGCTGGATGAGCAGCAGCAAACAAACCGAGAGGCGCTGAACGAGGTACTCCGGCAGGTACTCCATCGTCTTACTTGTAAAGACAATCCCAGCGCTGAGAGCGGGTATTACAACGTTCTCTGTGCAGATGGCAACGTCAGGCGTTGCAAACCGGTTTAAGCAACATTGCTTGCATATTACCCTGTGAATAGCGACCTACATCATCTGGAGCGAGATGTCTGTTTTTGGTGCGAGTGTCCAAAGAACGAACTTGGAGATTATATCCCTCCTGACAAGCAACACCCCCAACGGGATCACAACCTATATCGGACGCTAAGCGATGCCAGCACCAGGGCAGCCAATGACGACCTCTTGTCGTGTCATGTTCACTGAGGATTCAATGTGTTATAACATATTCCCTGTATTGTGAGCGACATCCCGAAACCGAACCTCCTCCATACCATTGAGATCGGCATGCTTGATCACCTCCAGAAGTGTATTTTCCACTTCATGAAGATGTACCAAAGGCTCGACAAGTACAATGCAATATTGTTATCCATGCCTGCTTACCATGACCTCCCACCAAAACCTAATTTATGTAAGGAAGTTTCTCAATGGAATGGGGAGGAGATGACGGAAATGAGCCGGTACCAACTTGGAGTTATAAACCAGTATCCATGAGAAGGAATCCCAGCTCACCGTCCCATTTTCAATCGCGCAATTGAGTGCTCACTGGCAATGTTAGAAGTCTATATGTATGCTCGCTATAGATCTCACGATGATGCAAGATTGAGCTACATGGAAGAGGCCTTGTGTCGATTTCACACCATCAAAGATGTTATTGTACTCGGGTGAGCCAGCAAAAAGGCGATGGCCAAAGCCAATGCCCAGAGGCAGAGCTTGTGAAGAAGCGAAACGTAGATGAGGATACAAATGCTGACCATTGGATGCCATCCAAAAGGCGGCACAAAATGAACGCCTGGCGGGGTTATATCAGCCACAAGTTAGATGTTTCCAATATGTTAGATGCTGACTTCAATTTTCCGAAGATCCACTTGGTGTCTCACTGGGTTGAACAGATTCCTTGATACGGAGCCTTGCACCAGTATTCTGCCATGAGACATGGACAAGCACCTAAAATGAATCTCAAGGACGGTTAGAATGCCTTCAATCACAATCTGAAATACCTGCCGCAAGGAATCACCTGTCAGCGTTGCATTCTCATCTTCAAAATTGAAGAGCTCAATCTCCAGGCCGTCGCTCAGGGTCGGGAGAACAACGCGGCCGCCTGCAATTTCCTCCTTTCTGGTGCTGATCTGACTTCCCCCCTGGGCTCCCAGTCATATGCGAAGTCCAAATATATGGGGCCCCAGAACCGCCATGATGGAAAGCATCCTGATGCTATGATCAGAGACTCCAGAGCATTAGTCTACAATACGCAAGACAAAACGCAAGGCGCGACAACATACAGTGGCACACAGGAGGTTCTCAAGCATACGAGTCGTAACAAGATGTATTTATCGGATGAACAACTGTACGCAGTGGAGCTCTGTATTAACCATGGTATCAACATTCAAGCTGATGGTGTAGATGGAGAACGCATATCTCAGATTTGTTGATGGACAGGAAGTGTGAGCTGGCGCAGAGGGGACCAAAGAAACGACAGGGTGTGGGAAAAGCAACACCCAGGGAGATGTTATGTTGCGCCGAATGGTCATCTCCCGTTGCAACTGCAATGACTATTCAAAATCACGCTCTTGAACGAGGATGGAGCTGTTATTGAGTACTGGTTAGCCCTGGCGCTCACCACCATACCTGAAAGCTTTGGTAACTTGGATCGCTTCTCCAAATTTGTACAAGTGAGAAAAGCACCGGCAGCAATGGAATTGCAAGTTTTCACCATTGTACACAGCGTCCGCTGCGCGCACTTAGTTCCAGCGATAACTACCAGTAGTAAGACGGGAGACAGACAGAACGAGATATGGATTGTCAATAGCCACATAGATCTGGCGACTTGGAATGATGTGTATAATTAGTAAAGAGAGAATTGCCTTTTGCGCACAGGTGGAAGGAACACGAGCAGAGGTTCCAAAGCGTCACTCATCGCATTGCAATCCCGACGCAAGCGCATGCCCAATGGAGCCATTGCTAAGTATGGTTACAGTTACCCTTCAACGCCAGAGTGTTTGTGTAGAATAGGAGACCGACAGAGTGGAAAGGAATGGTGACACTGCGATGGGAGGGTGATATGCAACGCGACACATGGTATTGACGCCGGGCGCGGAGTAACCCGCCACCAGGATGTCTCTAGCGGCTCTCACCCACTGAGTCCACTCTGATGGAGTCATTCCGCCCAGACGGAATTATTTTTTGTTGATGAAGCCGGCCACCTCTGTGATGTTCTACCATTCCTGTTGCAGTTAGTCCTTCGAGGGAAGGTACAGGATCGGGCACGACCTGCTTTGAGGTTTGATGAAAGTCCCGTATATGTCCATGCTCGGCAACTGCATGAAACTTACACCCTTGCTCTATGGGCTTGCTGAGCATCTTGTAGGTATCAGGACTTTGTCCAGTAGCTCATAGCATTGCTTAGTCCGATCATATATGGGTTGAAGGCATTAGATAAGCCTTGGAGCTTTTCCGTGGCTGCTCCAGATTCAGAACAACTTTTCTGTGCCATATCCTCTGTCAAGTGGATACATGCGTAGGATCTTCTGGATGATTTTCATGGAAATTGAGTTGAATTTACTCAACCCAAGTTTGGCTCAGATAATCGGTGATTGGGTGGGGTGGGTTTAGACCGTCGTGCTTCCAATCATAACGTACGGCAGAAGTATACTGCACACCCATATATATTGTGCTACCCAACCAAACTCCAAGCACTTCTGGGGTGACCTCTTTGCACTTCCTCCCAACATCCCCTGTGGTATCTGTCATTTTCTGTTGAGCATACACATTGGTATTGACAGCCATCTCTAACAGAAGTTGTTTGGTAATAAACAACCTCAAAATGTCAACCAGCTCTACCCCATCAAGATTGTGCATATGTGGTGGTAAGGTATTATTGGCATGGTGGGGTGGAGTGGGAGAAGCCATAGAAATGATGGATGCAGCTTGCAATAAGGACATGGGCTGCGGGGTGTTCATATGAGGGTCATTTTTTGTTTTGTTTCATTCAGACTGTATGCACTCTAATTAGAGTATGACAGGACCCAATATCCCCTCGGGCTCTGGGTGAGCCGGCTAGATGGCAGAGCTCCCCCTTCACTAGCTGTCATCCCCGCTTACAAATGAAAAAAAAAACTCAATAATAGACCAATCTCAGCAACAACAGAAAGCAAAAAAGAAGACAGTTGCCGCCGCTCCCCACACCTGAGTCAGCTTCTGCGCCAGCTCCATGCTGTCCTTCATTTCGGCGGGTACTTCCTGTCATCAGGAGCCACCAGGATGTCCATCACCCCTTGGTCGCAGTCATCAACAGAAGCGAACTCATTGTTCTGCTCCTGTCTGCATCTGCCCACCTTCCTGACTTTCACTGTTGTCAGCGCCTGCCATAGGTTCTGTTGCTGGCCTCTATACTGGCTGAAGTGTCGGAAGAGGTGTCCCGATGTCCGGGCCGTCCTGCCTCCACCACCGCACCAACATCATTTGTCATCCTGTCAGTGGTGTAACCATGTTAGGTAGACTCCGGTGGGTGCATGCCCGCACGAACGTCTGTAGAACCTGGTTGGCAGCGACTTCACCCTTGGTATCGGAGTGGGTCTCTTGGTCCCCATCATGCCTGTGAGTCTGTAGCTGAGGTCCTTAGTGCACTTGTTGTCCTACCACTGTGCCTTGGCTGCAGACCTCCCTGCAGAGACTAGTCTAGCTCTATTCGAGGCTGCAGTCTATCGCCACCGAATCACGGTGTCTCGGGTGGAATCTTGGGCTAGGTATACCTGATGATCCGCATCTTCGCTTCCACGGATGCTGGAGAGTCTCAGGATCTAGTGAATCCCGGTTGCTATGCCGTGGGCGTGCAGCGTCTGTGCTCACCGACCTATCTGCCTCGCGACACGTGGCTCCGGGACCGGCTCCAGGCCTGCCGCTAGTCGAATCGCACACTGCATGTTGCTACAGTTTGCCATTACCTTCACTCCATGCCTTTGCAATGTTTCTCTCGTTGCGATTGTTTGATGATGCGCAGGTCCAATCGCCCAAATCTCGCCATCACAGATGTCCGTGCTCCGGGTGGGTAGAATGCTACGGCAGGACCACCATTGCTTTCCATGTTTGCACACTGCCGAGGCTCCCACGCAGTCATCATCTGAGCGCGGTCCTTCTCTCCACCACATCCAGACTGACGGTCCTCTTTTGGTTTCTCTCTCTGGGGCACAGCGATGCACAGTTCTCTTGGCTGCAGTGCCATCGTACAGTATGGTGGCCCTGACCAATGATGCTTCGCCCGGGGCTGTCCATCTCATGCCTTCAGTGGTTTGGCCTTGTTAATGTCTTTCCATAACAAGTGTCCATATCTGGGCACTGGAGGATGGCATTCGGTTTAACTCTTGTAGCCTGCTGGTGCATGCATCTGCTAGTCTCACTGCGAATCACTGCTGTCTGGAGTGTATGACTCCAGGTGTGGGTGTCAGCCCTGACTCTCTCATAAGTGCACCCAATGGGGAGCTGGGCAGCCCGCCCAGGATAGATCCTGTGTGTTGATTGACAAGTAGTGGGAGGTAATCCAGCCTGCATTCTTCTTTGAGATCCCACCAGGACTCACTCCCATACAGTGCGACCGCTTGGACACACATCACTTGCCCGGCCCTTACACACTCAGGAATGATGCCATGTTTCTTGATCAGGGTTCGGCATCTCGCTTCTGCTTCCCTGGCTTTCTTCATTGAGTGGGTTGTACAGGGCTGTCGAGTGATTTTCCGTGATTCGATGTTTCTTCACTTGGGGTGGGCTTTTGGGCGAAGATTCTGACGCAGAACTGTCAGGTGGTGTCGAGGGGTCATCATCTGAATGAACAGTTGTGTAAGATAGATTGGAGGGTTCCAGGCGCAGTTGTCTGTCAGCCATGATTCTGGTCCTGATAGTTTCTGAAAATGGATTCAACCCCAAAATTTCAGTGGCATATTTAACCACACCCTCTAAATATCACTGAGTGTAAGTTGGCTAGATAATAGTTCACAATCAGGAGATCAATTCCCACTCAGGTTTGTAGGACCACAAATATGTCATTCTTATGTGATGGTGTTGGGAGTTGGCTACCACTACCCAAAACGCACTCGAACTTAATATCAACAATCCGGGACATACGGGAGCCTCCCCTTGCCCCTCGGATATTCAAAAGTGATGGGCCGAGATATATTCTAGCTGATGGGTCCATGAATCAAGTGACAGCTAGTTGATTTAGCGACAACCAATCTGTCGCCCAAGAGACCTCCTAAATGGTCTAGGGGGGTAAGTGGTGTCATATTTTCGCTGCTTGTAATTTTATGCGCTGTATTCTTTGATCAGTAGAGTTGTTTTAGGAGTGAAAACTCATAGTATCAAAGCAGCAACCTCCACAATGGTGTGGTAGGTGCCTTGTCTGAGCCCTCAGTGTGTTAATTCATACTCCACCCAGAATAACATTGATAAGCTCTTAAAGACTGCTGACAGGGCAGACTCTTCAAATCTCTAGGGAGCGGACTGTTAGAGTATTGTCTTTCTTGTTACCTGATCCCGTTATTTATTCATTTCAGCATTCAGACATTATCTTAAATTCCTTGTACTTTGTGGTTCTCATCATCTACTAAAAACATGTTACTTATAGCAAGCCTACAGTTCGGGTATAGTGTATGCAGGTTCGAACCAACAATACTGAGGTCGCCAGTACTCTGATATCATTGTATGAGCAGCACCAAGCGAGTGCGACAGTGTTGAAATTATTCACTCTGTACCATGAGAGAGTACCAGTGTTCCCGAAGGGCCAGGCAGACGAGTGGCTGGTCTGTACGGGCCTAGCCCAGGTGTGACACGCCATGCCGATGAAATGCCTCTACCCAATGATTCCACCAGGCTGGATGGTCCCAGTCTCAGGTTGGGCTCAGTCCAGTCGAGTCCTAATCAATGGTTGGACTGGACTGGACCAGAGACTGCTAGTCCTGGACCGGATGGGCTTGGTCTGGACAAGTCCACATACACTTAAACATTCGAAATTGTTTCATAGTCAAATATCACTGAATACATGACTCATCCTCATCTTTGATAACCACTCACCTCAGAATACCGACTTTGGACGGAAGTATGACAGTTCTCTCTGTATATTCGGTACCATGAAGTTTATTTTCTCCCATTGAAAGACCGATCCAGTGTGAAATATACCCGCACCCCAGACACAGCGCTGCGCTTGACCACTTGTGTCCAGCCCAGTGCATTCCTGGTGCAACACAATTGGGGACTAATCCGATCACGGTCCAAAGAATTCTTGGTCTGGCCTGGATCAACCCCGGACTGGTCCAGTCTGTACTGGTACACTCTTGGACTGGGGGGATCATTGCCTATACCAACACACTTTACGCAGCTGGAAAACATGGGTGACTGGGCCTGTTGCAACCGCAAGGGGGAGAACTGTGTTCGTGGGCTATAGAGCGATGACCATCTTGGTAGAGAACTTAAGGTCCCAGATCCATAAGGAATTGAAGAGTAGTGTGATGTCTAAACGAGCAGTCCTGAACCTTATGCTATATCAACACTTTCCCCTCTTGCTGCGCCCCATAACAAGGTGGCATCAGCAGCAAGATCATCTGTACACAGAAAACTTCCCCCTCCTGCTGCATGAACAAATAGCTTCAAGGAAGCAGAACTAAAAACAAACAAAGCTAAGCAAACGAAACCGATGGACGGAGGACCCATCTGGCCAGCTTATAGCCATTGGGCAGTAAACTTGCCTGAAACTAACACCATTCACACAACATAAAAATACTAAAACCGACAGTGCAAGCAAAAACACCCAACAAAGGTAAAGTTGCCACTCATGGGATAAGCTCAATAACAAATGAACTTAAAACAAGTGCAGTGCGAAACCAGTCAGGCTAGCCCCCTCAAACCACAGACAGGCAAATAGCAAGAATAGCACCCCACCAAACCACAGACAGGGGTGCGCTGCACACCCCCAGATGGGCAAATTGAATGAATAGAACCCCACCAAACCACAGACAGGTATGACTCGCAAATCCACCGACAGGCATTACTGTGGATCTCTCATACCACTACACAATTGATAACTAGATACAACCATATTGGCATGGGCATTTCGTTTCTGAGGGTTACTAGTACCACTTCAACCTATTATTAATTTTTTGGGATCTAGTTTCCCAGCAGTTATCCTGCTTGTGTCCTTCTGTATCACAGAAGATACAGGCAGGACAAAGATGGTGCGTTGGATCAGAGAAAAACGCGGATATTTTATTCACATCCCCAAGCTTGGTATTCAGCCCAGCTGCGCATGAACAGTTTTTGTGAAACAGTTAGCTCACCAGGCCTTTGACATCGACATCATCATCGGCTGCCTGGTGGAATGATTAGGTGGTTCCAAGAATAAAGCTTTTATAGAATTGTTGAAGACCATAGAGAAGCACTGAAGCCTCAATTTTGTTACTCACTTCAGCAGCAGAGCTGTGATGCTGCTGTACATCAATGTAATAGGCATCAGGATAAAGAATCATTGCACATCCTACGAACTCAGGTTTTCTGTAGTCGGCAAGCTGCAGAGTAAAGAGGTTTCGCCAAACCTAGAAACAAGTATAGAATACCTTCCTTTCAGAATGGTGCTCTGACAATCCCCACAACTCAAGCGGTGTAATGGCGGCACCCTACCCGGGGCTGGGTAACCGCGATTCTATATACTCGGCTCACCATGATCCAGAGATCTCTAGCAATGATTTTAATATACATCTACACCTACTATCACTCGCATCCACGTTTGCAACTGTATTCCTATTATTACCACACGAATGCCTATGAGGCCGATCTCTGGCGTACTTGCCCATACACTAGTATCGCATTTCCTTTACATGGATAAGTTGCACTCCCGGGATTACGGGAGTTTACGCCTGTTTCCGACGCGCGGCATCACGATGTCAACAATTGAGATAACAGCCCTCCAAACGAGATATTGAAACATTGTTCTTTCAAAGCACACAGTGTTGATCAATACATCATTGAATTGAGCCAGCTAACGGCAGCGGAGTATCAGAGACGGATTGGTGCACACAGTAGATTATCGTCAGTGACGACGACGATCACGAGTACAGAACATGACTATTCAGCCCTGCCAATGAGAGAAATTAAATACAATCGACCTGATCGAGTGCGAATACACTTCCAACGAGTCATCTGACTGTGAACATCAGCCGGAGAACCTACAATCGATGTAGCCATCTTACCGCTGAATGCGGCCATGTCAAGAACTAAAGAGCAAGTTAAGAGACAATTTTCCAGTCAGCACAGTTACAACTACATTACTTCTACTCGCGTGAAGTGCACCTACTTCAATTGGCGTGTACACTGACAGATCTAGCAACCATGAAGAAGCCAACTGGCAGAAGAATTCTACAGCCAACTTACAGAGACACTACTGGAGAGAATCATGCCAACGGAGGTAGGCAGTACCATTGACAAAACCCACCTACCGACAAGGATCAGCCTACGAATGAAGCACTCTTACCACCAGGAATGTTTGCACCAGTGAAGTGCATCCACGGAGAAGACACCCTACGATCGATGCACCTTTCAGATCAGAAGCTTTCCCTTCATGCCAGAGAACAATAGCGGCGATGAATTGCACAGCGAGAAGTGCATTTACGGTCAAGACCTACACATTTCCGCAGACCGACTACGATAATGACGATAACCGCTCAGAGCACAATGATTGTGGACAATCACTGTCCATCTCTCATATCAATGATTTTTGACTGCAATTAGAGTAACAGCAAGGGAGGCTATACGTGACTGTTATTACCGAAGGACCAGATAGGCTCTGGACATCCATCAGCACTAATCGCTAAGGGAGAGACGACATTATGATTCGAGACTACCACCTCCAGAGTCAGCACTTTCAGGACACTAATTGGAGGATCTAATCAATCAATGATATATGGATAGTACGAGTTTTCATTAAGGCCAGGACACATTACACGGCACTCAGTTAACATCCATCTATACCAGCGAAATTACTATTATAAAGCAGTATACTTTCCAGTCCTTATGGATATGAAATGGATTCAGAATTACAAATGGATCTGCTGGGTATACCCATCTCGATATAAGTGGTATCAAACTACCACGGGCTAGGGCCCAAACCCAGTAATGGTCGATCGGTTACTGGGCCGGTCTTACCTTCAAACACTATGCTTCTCTTGCAGCCTGCGTCATGGACTGAACAAGAGCAAGTTGAGATGTGGATGTTATCGAGCAGCAGAAACATGTCCGTAATGTGATACATGCTACCGAGATAATCATGATGAGAACAGTCTTTCTCCACAAGCATCAATGAAGCTTGTGGACAGTCGGAGGACATACCTCTCCCGGGGATACTAACTCTGGGACTGCATGATGACTGCCAGCTAGATGGCAGTTATCATGGCATTCACCCAAAGGTCTGGGGATTTCACCAGTTTGCTGGGAGCTGCGGTATAGGGACCAATGGATGCGGCATCGCGAGCCAGCAGAAGTGGTAACCCTTGCAGGCAGAATGGGCGAGCAACGAGCAGCGGTGGTAGTGGCGGCAGCAGGGGTACCTCATGGGAATTGTGAATGACTGCAACCGGGTCGCCGAGACACAAAGGGAGTTACTGGATGGCGGCGCTTGGCTCCTTCGTGGGCAAGCTGTTAATGACAAGGCAGCCTGGATTTTCCCTTCCACCGCTGCCATCGTTTGTCTTAATTCTGTTCACTCACACGCATGGAGCAGATTCAGGGCAGGTCAACAGTGTGTGGGTCTACAGTTCAGATATAATAACCCGGGACGAATGATAATTCACAAAGGTAACGCACACTATTCAGCTAGGAAGATGTGAAGTACCATATGAAGCCTAGGCACGACGAAGCCATAAAGGCGGAGCAACGATGAACTCACAGAGTGAACTTTTCAATTACTGGAGACAATACAATTCGGAGATAATTGCCACTGAGCAATGACAACCCACTTCGAGTCAGCGCACTTCGATGCACTGAATACTTATAAACTACAATTGGAAGCCCGGGTACCGGACAATGTCCCAGATATAAGAGACAATGGTTATGCGGAAGGATAATTAATTTAGAAGTGAGCAATTGCTGAGAGTATGAGAGTTGGACTTACGAGTGACGTTATGCATATGCCAGAGATGCATCAATGCTCAGAGACGGATACCAAGTGATCTATTTGACCATGGTGATATACACGATGTAATGTCAAAATCTACCCTACGCAATATCCCGACTTTTGATGACAATGTTACTCAACGGGACTAGCAATTGAATGCCAAGATGCAGATATACGTACCGACTAAAATCCGGACTACAATTCAAGAGACCAAATACAGTGCCGTATGGCAGAGACAACAATGCCAAATACATTGCCCAGTACAATGCCAAATACAATGCCAAACACAATGCCAAATACAATGCCAAACACAATGCCAAATGTGTTAAGAAGGTGTGTTCCCGATCATACTATGCCCAATGATATCCCAACTAAGACTCGGCGATCCCGAGCAACTCAACAAAGATGACAATCGTCTACTGCAAATCGACTTCCGAATCCAGCCCTTCCAATCGATATTCCCCACCTAGCTGTATGTTATTAGTCGCCTGTAGAGCAACATCTTTCAAAAAGAGGGGGATAACCGTACCGGAATCTCAAACAACCCCTACCGCAAACAATTACCATCCCGGAAGTGCAAGAACAATGCACCGTGAGATAGATTCACCAATGGAGAAGGCTAGTGACAGCATGTGCGGCTAGAGATAAATCGACCAGTGGACTCAGTGAATGACGATATGTTCAGCGAGTCACGTGATGGCAAGCACACCGACAGATGAGGCAACAAGCTCACCTGGAGAAGAGCCAACGAGCGCTTCCCGCAATCTCAGATGACTGGTTCCCATCGCATACGACGGATGTCAAGTATACCTGCACATGCAGCAGAGAGATATGATAAGCCAAATGTGCCCCATCCATGCCGAAGGACTTTACATGGAGATAGAATGTGATGATTACCGGGAGCCCCACTGTACCAAGCCACTGACCAAGATGTTTACTGAATTGTCAGGGGTCCTCCCCAACCAGCGATAATGATACTTGATTTGGGTTACTGGATGCAGACATTTTACGATATGCATAACACCTATGCATGTTACTGTGATGTGGTCAGTGATATGCTGTGGTGCAGGAACTCATTTCAGTTGTGGGAAGAGATTCACAGAGGCTTTATCTTCGTTCGCTCCTGGATACTATGCAGGACGTCCATGGTAATCATGCACAGCAGTTGTTGGTCAATATACGATGATGAGAATTCTGCTTCACTACCTGTAACAGGATAGGACTCGGACAGGCACATTCCGGTCAAGAGAATACTCTCGACCTTAGCATGACATAACTAAGGGATTCATGACGTAGGCGATGGCCAAAGTCAGCACTACTCATTGGCTCGAGAGGTCTGGATCGCAATGTAACCTCGTATCGGATACGAGCTTACGCGTCGATAATCTACAATAGCATTGTGTCGGTTCGTCGCTGACTAAATCTATGACGCAATTCAATAGCTCACCTGCATCTGGGATTTAACAAGCGTCAAGCATTATAAACTTGGTTAGTAGATGTTCAAACTACCGACTTGTAGGTTGGCGAACGATGTCTGAGTTAGGACAGGATAAGCTGATATTGGCGATGGATCACCTGATTCTGATCAGGAGCGTAATGCATTCAAACCACATTGCAGGTACGCGATACCAAGAGGGTATCATGGGAAGTGATCACCAGGCGCTAAGAGTGCGTGGCCGGGATAACACTATCACACCTGCTGAAGAATGATGCCGATATAAGACCCAGCATTGGTTGCAGGAATGGAGGATGATCAGCGAGCAGAGTAGCTTTCAGAGAACATGGAACACGATCTTGAAATATTATTAAGAATTCTATCGACATTTATCGAATGTTACTTCCCTCATACACTTACAAGATCATCCAATGTATGTCTGGTCAACGAGTGTGACAATCTGACCATGAACTGCAACAGATCGTTGTGTTATTCGGAGCACTATATTACAGCTGGCAGCAGCTGGTTTAACCCGCACCTACCACGACATGTTTGCTTCTGCGACCCTAAGAATATTGAATACCTAGTACGGAGGAATCTGAATTCGGGCGCTTCACAATTCGAGGAGTGGGCCAAGGAGTGGCTACACGAAGGGGTAGTGTGATCTTCGTGTGCGAAGGAGAGGGTTTGTGGAGACGCTTTCATTTGCCGCACTATTGCATGACAGATGCAAGAGGTTAAGTCTTAGGATATAATGAGGAGAGAAAGAAATTTTAGATAGACGGTCATACTTCATTCAATACATGTTGCAATGAATATCGGGATTGGGAACTCCTGGAACAGTATCATAATATAAGTACTCTACGCTGTTATCAGAGAGTGGATTTTTGCGACATACAGCTCCAACTACATGACACCAGAGTTACTTAATTTTTACTAAGAACTTGGAAAAATCGGAGCATATTTGATGCGATATCCCAACGACTCCAACCGACATCTGATTGATCTTGATATACCAACAAGTAACAATATATATGAGTTCGGAGTGCCAGAAGTGCGAAGACAACTTCTGCTGCGTTTATTTGTGCCTGAGAACTCGCAGCTATCACTGCCGCAGACAGAATTGCTTCTGTGTCAGCTGCCAGTTATTAAGTATTGAGGAAAAAAGCCCTGCAGTAATCTGTCAGAAGTGAAACTTTCTGTCAGAGTGTTTCAGATATAAGTACCTGGGAAGGTTAAACGGATGACATTTCTATGTTCTACAAAGACAGAGCGGGGCACATTGTCATCTGTAGAATTGTCCTCATAGGGACGTAGTTTCCGTCGAACTGATCAGGGTTATTCCACCGCCACACAATTGCCATTGAGTTCGAAATGGCGGCCCCCAGGAGACGATTAACATTCACCAGGAAGGCGCTGGCACCCAGCAACTTGAGGGTCGAGAAACCCCCATCTCTAGCGGCTAGAATTATCCCAGAATGGTGTGTGGAATATCAATGAAGAATGGAAGCCGCCCGAAGGGATTACTTGCTACTCACATAGCAAGGGGAGCTGGAAGACTCTCCTGAAGTGCTGGGGGAAGTCGTGATGACCGAAGCGAGTATCGACTTAGTTAAGAAGCAATTATTGGAAGTCCCTGAACAAATGGTCCGTGTTACCGCGGCATGTAAAAACCACAAGGACGTATTAGAAGAAGAATTGGATTCAATAAAAAAATGGAATCCTTATTCTGGAAAGCCGGGTTCAGACAGAGAAGATTCTGATAGACTTCGAATTATTCAGAGTTGAAACCATGGCTGAACTACACGATGCAATGTTGCAAGAGCTCCGTTCAGGGATTCAGGTATTACAGTCCCAGGATAAGCAGATATGAAGCGAGGCTACGGATCTGTTTGCCAGAATGCGCCAAGCGTTGAATGCCCAAAGCAAGCATATATCCGATAATTCACTACAACTATTGGCGGCTAAGGTTACAACTCAGACAGTTCAGAAAGGGGTATCTGTGTTGACCAAACAAATTGACAAAAGTCAATAAAAGCAGGACTGCTATTACGACTGTGTTGAAAGATATTCCTTCAAAAAGGGAACTATGTCTATATGCTCAAACAATGGACACAGCAAATAGCGCAGGTAGCCGAAGTAAATATGGGGTTAACTTCCGCCATGGTAGGTTATGAATTTTCAGAATCTACGCCTTTCTACTGCTGAAGAACTTCAGTCATGGCAGGTCCCTCGGGAAGTCAAGGTTTGCATCCTCTGAGACAAGGACCCTGGGACCAACAATCGATATCAGTATCAAGCCTTAGGCATACCGAGAGCCAAAATTCCTGGGACCCAAGATTTTGAGGTGGCGCAGGAAGTCACGGAGCTGCCAGAGAAGCAGACAACGGAGCAGCCAGAGGAGCAGACAATAGAGCAGCCGGAGGAGCAGATGGTAGAGCAGCAGGAGGTGGAGCAGCAGAAGATCCTCCACCGCCACTGGATCCACCACCATCTGACCACGGAGGAGCCAGAGGATGGCCAACATCTCGATGACAGAAACCAACTAAGGAATTGGAATTCCTCAATTCATTTCAAATCAATGAGCCAAAAAATTCTACACAAATGCAGCCGAAGACTTTGATAGCTGGTCGGTATTCGTTCAGGTCTATGTAGAAGACCAGCCAGGAAAATTCCCTCAGGATGGATGAACAATCGAATGGATAGGGTGTTTAATGGATAGCTATGTGGCGTCATCGCATATTCAATTGATTGAAGGGACCTTGGCCGGAACACATCCGAAATCAATGACAGGCTATGTTCCTGCGCTCAAGCTTAGTTTCGAGGCTAAGGACACAAAACACAAAACATTTGAAAACCCTGAGAACATCCCGTAAGAGGGATACATACAAACCATGTTTACCAAAATCGAAACCTTTAATGATAAGGCTATGGTTACTGCTGCAGCCTTAAAGAAATTAATCCTTCAAAGATTGCAGCCGAAATTTATCGAGCAAATGCATACTGTCGATTTAACTGGTTAAACTGTCCAAGAGATTATTTCCATTATCACCACTGCAGTTCAAACTGTTGAAAAATGGGAAACTGCAAAGAAGAACCTTGGGCTTAAGGCCACTTTAAGATCATTCAACAAAAAATATCCGAAGTTCAAAGGTGATAAACCAGAATGGTTCCAACGAAGGAGTGTTGATATGAAAGACAGGCGTCGGTCGGAATGGAGGAAATTCAAACAAGATCGCTCGGAGCCAAATTCCAGATGGGATTACTCCCAAACCGAAGGAATAGACTCTTCCGAGATTGAACGACGAAAAGCAGCTTGCGAACACCTTAGATGTGCCTGGCCCGCTGAGTGAATAGGGAATTATAAGGTGAATGATTGTGTTCGGCTGAGAAAATTGGATAAGGGAACGGCAAGTTACCCAAAGGCCAAGGAATATCAAAAGATCAAGGTAGCAGGGTTAAAGCTATGAAGCAATGAAGAAGACAATTCGAGATCTGAATCGAAGAGTTCTGATTCGGAGGAGGAGCAATGTAAGGATGAATCTTCCAGGGTAGAAGAATCGGAGGGTGGGTATCTTGATGTGGAACACGAGGTTGAATAAGAAGATCAGGAAGAAGGAAATTAATAGAACTTGCTGGAGGACTCAGATCAATGATTGCAAGCCACATTAAGCTTGAAGGTAGCAAATTGAGGTGTTAACACTCCAATCATGATAGGACGACCTTGTCGTTTGTTTTATTTCTTCCTGTGCAGAGGATCAGAAGATGGAAATGCCTCGCCCTTGAGGATATACGATGTACTTACACATACCTTACCTGTACACCTTATACCTGGAACCTGACATTTTACCCTGTTGTGGTTTCACTATCATCAAAAGAATAGTGATGGCAAAACGAAATGCTTCAGAGCTTCCAGGGCAGACACTAAAACAAATCAATTCATCTACCGACTGTGTTTACTATCATCCAGCTCCTTATACGAAAACTCGAAGGGTGTCAGCTATAAACATCGGTAAACGACCAATCTACCGATTCTTTATTGATTATGACGGCAAATATTTTGCCATCAGATACATGTTGCATTCAGGAGGCACCTCTTATGTCATATCACCTGAACCGGCTAAGGCTTTTGCGATACCTGTGGTTAAGAGACCTTGGCCACTTAAATCAGGAGATGTTTCATAAACTGATGTGAAAACCGACAATCTGTTTACGGTTCGATTAGGATTGTCATTGGGAAATCATGATTCCTGTAATGGGAAAGATCATGCTTTCGAAGTAATAAAGACTTCTGGAGATTATGATGCTTTGATGCCAGCATGGTACTGTGAGAAGCATAAGGCCAGAGGAACCACGACCAGTGAGTAACATTTTGCTCACTACCAACCCGCGTTCAACAATCAGAGGAAAATTCATCTGAAATATTCAATTACATAGCATATGACAATAGCGCTTGATGAAAATGCTATACACATTGGCACAATAGATATGAGGAATTCTTCATTAGCTCCGAAACTACCTCCGCACAATCATGAGTTTATGCTATTATTCGACTCGAAGGGATCCGACAAGCTACCAGATAATTCTGGCTGTGACCATAGGATTGAGTTGTTAGGCCCTGAAGATAAACTGCAAATGGGACCAGTTAATCAACTATGACAGGAAGAGAAAAAACTACAAATAAAATAGCTCGATACAATGATTACAGAAGGAAAGATCTGAGCCTCTATAGTAGGGTAGAAAGTCCCATATTATTCGTGCCTAAGCCTAAAGATTGAGGATTTCCTCTCTGTATTGATTATCGACATCTTAATCATTATACAAAGAAGGGTAGGACACCATTGCCAATAATGAAAAAACTTTCAGCCCGAGTATACTAAGCCACGCATATTACCAGCGCCAACCTAATGTCATCATTTTACTTGATAATCATGGCACTTGGTCATGAGAAATATACAGCGTTCTGTACCAAGTTTGGGCTGTACAAATACTTGGTTATGCCTTTCGGCCATTCCAACACTCCTGCTACATTCCAAAGAGAAAACAATACAATACTACGTCCACTACTGGGACTGGAGTTAGTGATCCAAACGGATGTTAATATTGATGAGGACCAGGGGATGGTGGTAGTTTCCTATATCGACGATATACATATAGCCACTACAGGATCACTAGAGAAACATCACAAGCCGGTTTCGAAGGTGTTTCAGCTTTCGATGGATAACCACATGTTCATTGAAATACATAAGAGTGTGTTCAATGTTGCCAAAACACCATTCTTAGGATTTGTGGTTAGCAGGTCAGGATTGCATATGGATTCAGATAAAGGAAAAGCATTTTTCGATTGGCATCAACCTACGTCGCAAAAGCAAGTTCCGCAACAACTGGCGGTATGGAATTTTTAGCGGAGGTTTATCCATAATTTCTCGGCAATAGTATCGCCAATTACAGATTTAAGTCGGCAAGATACGAAGTTTAATTGGGTAGATGCTCAAGAAGCAACCTTGCTAAAAATGTCACTGTTGTCTACTTCAGCTATGTTAGGGGTTCTCCTTTAGCAGCGGTAATGATACATGTTTGACTGAAGCAAGTAGATGTCACGACATCATAGCGATGCTCATCTGCAAAACACCTACTGCCGCACTATGTGAACATGTTTGTCAGCCAAGTGATACTTAGCGGTAGTAAACTTGGGCTGCGTGTCGATCAATTAGCGAAGACTACTCTCGGGCTAGCAGATTCAACTATGATGATGCAATTATGTTGCCATAACTGGGAAGTGAGAAACCATCAGCAGTGCGCATGATTACTGGCAAAACCAATTAAACCTTGTCTAGCGGCACAACACATAGTTAAGTTGCAATTACCCAGAATTACGTTTGCAGCAGATGTTATTGCAATATGCGAGTACTAGGGATCTGCAAGCGTACATGCTAAGCGGTGAGAGCACTTGCGGCACTCCCCGGTCTACTGACGGTCGAGACTCAAGCATGCAGTGTCTGAGGCATTAACGACATTGGCTGAAGATAAGAGGCCACAAGCAAACCAGCTCATTGAGTTGAGAACGTATTCATTGCAACGTCATACTCAGTGTGAATACGAGGTTGACGTGTCACTATCTGCGCTAGCGGAGTATCAGTTGGTCGCAGATTAAATCTCTGACGCAATGCCGAATAGCCATATTAATGGGGAGGCAATGAATAGCGAAGAGCTATTAATATTATATTGCGACAAGCACTGATAGGACTAAGGACATCAGATGTTCTAGCTACTGAACGAATGGGAAGCACCATGTCGAACATGAGGCTATGAGCTGTCATCATTTGCGTTTGATGTCCTGATCATGAGGATGGCCCGAGAAGGGACTTAATGTCTTACCACTACTCATGCCTGAACATGATACTCTTGGGGCAATTCGTGGCACTATCAATGGAGCACATCACAGGTTTTAGGAGATAAGCTATCTAGCAATAATGGTGTCATGATGGAAAACCTGAAGGCAAGTTTGACCAGAGGGATCAGTTATAAGAAGCTCACATCGTCCCCGACGATGTAAAGAACCAAGCTCTAGGAGCAATCCACAGTCAGTCATTCCCAGCGAAGAACACCTTAAAATATTATTATGATTGATATCTACCTACATTCATAATCACTTACTAATTTTCACTACGTGAATGCGCCTTATATGAGTTTGTGGAGACCAACAAATTCTCAGTACGCACACCAGAGAGTCGTTTCAACTTTCGGCGATCTCATTCATTACTACAACGTGCACGGTTTAACCCACATCTCCCGAATACTTTCGTACTCAGCCATTATTGAATGGTGGGATATGTGGTGCACAGGTACATCACTACCGCTGCATTGCCTTACAAAGAGTGGTCCGATGAGGCAGAGTCGTAAGCTCCTAAGCATGGAGATTGAGTGATTGAGTCTGGGAAGTCGAGGAGAGAAGGTAAAGGAGATCAGCGGCTGAATTTAGTCTAATAAAGGTGGTATTAATCATTGGGACGTAAAATACCCCCGTAACAGTATAATATATTCAGACTCCGCTTAATGAACGATTGTCAGGATTGCCAACACGGGTCCTGTTGCATTAATAACGTAGAAAGATTCTGCAACCAACATTGCAGCAGAATCAGCTGTTACTGGATTAGGTGTACTATACGAAGAAGTGTTCGAGACACTGAACAGGTGCTGTGCCAGTTCTGGGATCACAACACTCGTTGCTGTATTTCAGTACCAACAGGAAAATTACAAGGACAGAATTCATATAGGGTTACTCGAATTTGCCAGGCCCATTGTCCAACGGCTAATTGCGAGTGTTTCATCTGTCAGGAACACCACAAAGCTTGAAGATACGAAGTGCAGGTACTGACTATACCAATACAGTACCATTGAGTAAGAGTCCAGAATGGCTACCCCAAGGCGCATACTTACATATATGAGCGGCAGCTCAGCCCTGCAACCGTTTTGGGTAGAGAAGACGAGCTCAGACATGTCTCCGGCAGCCAGAGAAATACCAGCATTGTGCCAGCAATTTCAGCAGAGGCTGGACGCAGCGGCGGAACGGGTCCATCGAATAGGAGAAAACAGAGAAACGGACGTAGCCGAGCAAGGCCTAGGAGAGGTAGAGATGCGAGAACAAGATCCAGTCCAGTCGAAACTGCAGGGCGTAACTCAACAAATGGTACACGTGGTACAGGCCAGCAATGAGGAGAAGGGACTGATCGAGGACGAATTCATCGCAGTTCGACTAGATCTCGAGCTATTAGAGGTACAAATATGGATGGAGAAACCTCGGCTACAAAGAGAAGTCTCCGCAGTTGGAGGACAAATCATGATCCAGCCAGCCATGATCAACGAAATACGACATGGAATTATGATATTACATAGTCAGGATAATGTAATAATTAAAGAGACTGGAGATATTTTTCGGGGAATTCATCAGCAGATATACGATTCTCCGAAAAAACAAACAGAAACCGAGTCAACATTTCTTAACCACCGAAGGTCTATGATGACTCTTCAAGACGACGTTAAGAGAATCAATTTGTCGAATATATCTTTAGCGTCAACAATGGAAGAGATAAAAAAAGTTATAAGAACATTGCCCCTCAAAAAATGATCTATCAATTCACACCAAAGCAATGGATGAGGCATTGGCAAAAATTCAGGAAGTTAGCACAGGGTTAACAGTACATATGGAGGAATATAATATGTCAGGAAGCACAATGCATACACCCAGATCAATCCAGGCTGGACCGAGTTATACGCATCCAGATAGACTGCCTCAGCTAGAAGAATACTACAAGTATGAATCTTCACTGTGCACTCAAGATGATGCAAGACAGCATTATGGTTTGAGAGGAGGAAACAGCAGTGATGTGGAGGAAGAAGAAGATCCCAATATTCCCGAGGATGATACACCTCCGGCATCACCAGCGGGTCCACCTCCTCCAGCACGACCGGGTCCACATCCTCCAGAACCACCGGGTCCACCTCCTCCTGGGCCACCGGGTCCACCTCCGCCAGGACCACCAGGTCAACCACCTCGAGGTCCACCAGAACCACCTCCTCCAGGTCCACCGGGTCCACCTCCATCAGGAAGACGTAAGGGTAGGGCGAAGGTCAAGCCCATTAAGCTTAAAGATGCATATCCCTTTGAAGGAAAACCTGGAGAAGACTTCGATGCATGGTGGATAATTGTTCAGACATTTATCCAGGATCAACCGGAGAAGTTTGATGACTCCGGAAGGACAATTAATTGGATTGGAGGATTTCTCAAGCAATATGCAGCAGCCTGGCAGGTACAATGGGAAAGACAAGCATTGGCCGGAAAGTTCCCAAGGTTATGGACAACCTGTCACCATGACCTTATGCTAAGATTCGAGGATAGGGAAGCTCGAGATGAACGAGATGCGGACTTGGACAAGTTCGATCGGAGGGAGACATTCGCGAGATGTTTACAACCATCCAGATCTTACACGACATGGCACAGTTAACAGCGGCCGGCCTCCAGAACCTAATACTGTACCCATTACCTGGGGAAGTGTTGTCGCAAATGCACTCTGTCAACTTAACGGGAAAATCAAATCAAGAAATGATCGATATTATTATAAACACAGGAAGAACTGCAGAAAAATGGGATGAGGCTAGGAAACCTTGAGTTCCAGAACTCCGAAAGCTAGAGAAGAACAGGATGGGAAATCTAAGGATTAATTTCTGGTGCGAAATGATTACAAGCCAAACAAGGAGTTTATGGATCAAAAGTTTGTGGACAGACAAAGTGGGGGATCAGTTCAGATATTTGCAACTCAGACAAAAGGCATCCCACAAGGCGAGCTCGATAGGAGACAGAAAGCTCGAGAGTGTATGAGTTGTGCTTGGCCGGCAGACAGGATAGGAAAACATTAGACAATGGATTGCTATTGACCAGTGAGAATGGAAGTTGGAACAGCAAATGTTCCTAAGGCAAAGGAACATCAGAAGTTGCGAGTGGGAGCTTATGAGTTGGAAGAGAATCAGAAGGATCTATATACGGAAGGATCTGATAGCGAGGAGCTTAGGGATACTGTAGCAGCATCAGCTCAATCATCAGGATCAGGTGAATCCAGCGAATTCTCAGAATCACATCACCAAAATGTATTTTAGTCGCTCCGAGCCTCCAGGAGTGTCTGAGAGGATGCGGAGTGTAAACTTAGAAGCATCAATTTCAGCAGAGTATCTGACCCTTGAAGGGCATTCCGGCCGGCTTTCGGAGTAACTGGGATCTCTGATGACTGGTACCGGAGCACCATGGGAGCGGTTGTGAAAAGTTTGGGAGCACCTTTGACTGTCGCCCAACCAATGCAGGACTCCCAAACTAACTCTGAAAGATGCTGGGTTCTTATGGAGATTCATTCGAAGGACTGCAGGAGTTATCTGCGATTCTCAAGATGTCCACGAGAAATATGAATACCCTCCACGTATGACGCATAGATTATTGTTCATTATCAACCTCCAAATCATACTATAGTACCCAGCATCGCATCAACATTGTATTATTTGCATCTCTACATTAAGGAAGAACCAAAGACAATGACGAGTGATTCAAAAATGAAAGTAGGTAAAACAGAGACAATAACCCGACAACGCGACCGGAATGATATCAATCGAACACGTTCTCACTATCATCGAACAAATCTCCCATCTCATCAGGGACAACCGAAGCAGGAACACACAATTCATCAATGGCGCAAAGAAGCTGGAGGCTCTCCTTATATTGCTGAATGATTCGGGCCTGGCTGTTGGGTGAAATTGGAATCCAATGTTGTTTGGCTCGATTTGTGATATCTAGAAGCGTTGGAATTCAGGTTAGCTTGCGGCTAATCTAAATGGAGTTTGAAAGGCAATATGATGAATTCAGGGGAAGAAGAGGTGTGCCACCGAGAAAAGTAGGAGTGCCTGATGTCGTGTGAGGTGGTCAAGGGGAGTGCTGATGGTGATGCAGAATGAAATTGAGGAGCGCAAATCAAGGCCAAGGAGGGCAGACGGGGATTGAGGAGCGCCTATGCAGCGGAGCAGCCCATCCATGCTGCGCAGCGCCGAACAGGGAGGGAGGGAAAGAGTCTGGAATGAAATAGAGGCGCTCCTAATTGAGGTTGAGGAGGGGATTGAGGAGCGCCCATCCTGGAGGGGGAGAGCAGACAGAACAGGCAATATGGAGCGCTGAATGAAATATCAAAGCACCTATCCAGACTGAGCAGATCCGAGGGGATTAAGGAGCGCCGACGGGGATTGAGGAGAACCGACGGGGATTGAGGAGCACGTATTATATCGGACGAGCACCTGTTGGGGAGGGGTATGAAGCAGCCACACCGTGGGCAATTTAAATTTGATCAGTGCAATGGCTTCGGCAGAAATGCAATTTGTCACCGTGGAAGGGCAAAATTTACCTCGATATTCAACTTGAGAAAACATAATTGTAACCTTCTGCCCAGTGGCATACTCAGACAGCGCAGAATGACTATCTGCGGCCACAAGCGCTAATGTCTGCAGTGTAAGTGGTTGAAAGCACTGCGATGTGGTTGGTTGTCGCCCCAAGCTATTGGCAGTGAAGAAAAATTGGTGGTAGATTAAGTCAAGCACTTCCATCCGCGTGAACCAAGACTTCTTGTCATTGATGACCTTCGAGAGATCAGCATCATTAAACAAGAGCTCCTTAATTTGCATTCGAAGGTCAGTCTCTGATCCTAAGTCCAACCGGTAACTGTGGACTATAGTTCGATGAGATCTATCAGCTAAGCGCCCTCGAATGGTACTAATCGTTAGTTTTAACTATGTATGTTTTGATGTTTAGTATCATCATAAGTCCAATCAAGGTGCAGAAAACAGAATGTACACTTACAGCTTCTTTGGTTTGCGTATCGATTTTAAGAGATGGACCACTGGGCAATTGACACACAGATAGAGTACCTACAGGAGCACCTGCTAATGCCCGCTGATGATCCTGGGCTTCAATGGCTAGTTTCCAAGCTTCGTCAACGAGCGAGTACTTCTGATCAGAAATGATTTGCCAGGGGGTCTTTGCGAATATCATCGCCTCCATGAACCATTTCGCTACCTGAAAAGTAGCCCTTTGGTGTTGAGGAACATTGTGATCGCCACCGGCCTTCGGTTGAGGAACATTCTGGTCTCCACCGCCTTGGGAGGCGGGAGCGCCTGTACAATGTCAGACTCGCGTGATATGATGATGACTGACTTTTGGCGTTTGAGCAATGGTGGTGCTATCGCCCCAGTCGAATGTCGCAGATTTGGAAGTGGAGTGCGGGCAATGACAGTATCTGCACAGCTCCATTTCTTTGGCGGCGGCACCCTTGTAGTTTGTATTGTCTTATCACAGCGCACCTGGTCAAGATCGAGGACCATTTGCCGGATGTCCAAATTGTCTTCTTTGATATCGGATGACAAGGTAGACTGTCCAGGGTCTTCACTTTCGTGATTGGTGATCTCCCAATGGGTATCGTCATCATCCTACTTCATCAGAATTATAGCCCAGACAGTAGCTATCCCCAACACTATACTCGAAGGCTGGGTAGGATGTTCAAATGGTTGATTGGCCATGATGATTGGCTGTCTTCTGCAATGCACCTGCGAGTGCTCTCTCAAGGTGTGGTTCTTGATTCTTCTGTGAATAGTGAATTCTCACCTGGCTGGCCGTAGGTTCCATGTTTGATGAAGTGAAGTTGGGAATGTAGAGGGAAGTGTATAAGGGTAAATATACTACGAAGCTTAATAGAATAACGTGAAAACAGGGCCACAAAGTCACACACGGTCGAGCAGGATGCAATTCGAGGTGTGCCTGGAAAAAGTAGTTCTCGGCGAGGAGGATGCAATTCGAGGTGTGCCTGGAGAGAGTCTGGAAGACACGTCGGTGGTTCATACTTATATTCTTGATGCTCGTTCTTTGTTGGGATTTCTGAAGTGGCAGGTGCACCGGATTTGAGGGATTCTTCATGCCCCCAATTCCCGAAGGTTAGCACTCTTATCCAAGTCCGCAATCGATGCAAGAATTGAAGGTTGATTCAAGCCAACATGCCTGGAATTGAGCCAGATGCACCTGAAGAACTCGAGACATTGACATGGGTGTGTCACTAACTAAATATCAGGGCCAGGCATATGCAATACTATGAAATGGGTTCATCATAATCGCCCCTGCATATAACTCCACCTAAAGTAGTTCATTTTGCCTCTAGTTCGAGCGTATGTGTAAGGGAACGTACGCCAGCATCCGGCGTCATAGGAATACGTGTGGTAATTATTAGAATACGGTTGCAAACGTGGATGCAAGTGATAGTAGGTGTAGATGTATAGGTAAGATTATCGCTAGAGATCTAAGGCTGGTGGCGAGACGACTATACAGAATGGCCTTCACCCGGCCCAGGTCACGTGCCGCCGTTTCAGTATCCCCCTCTCTAGGCACAGACCTCCTGGGCTGCATAAACCGTACAAGAGAAAAGAAAAGGAAATCAAAGAAAAGGGAGCATTAAACCATCATGCCACGTACGTACTCGAACAAACTCATAAGTCCCGCTACCGATTGGCACCGTACGGTAGCTTTTCGGTGGATCTGGCGCACGGGGAAACTCCACCTCCACCTGGCTGCGATCCGGAGGTGGTAAAAACCTGTGCCGACGCCATTTATACCGGGCCGAGATCCAATGACGTAATGAAATATGGAGAAGAGAAGAGAAGAAATAGAAGAACGGAACACCCAATTGATTGCTTTCCTCCCGTCCCGAGTTCCGAAACTCTATTGACCCATTTCCTCCGCTCCCGAGTCTCGGACCTCAATTCCTGCTTATCTCCACTTCTGGACTCACACACCATCCGACTAGCCATCTAGTACGACACTCGTAGCTCATATCATCTCGGCGTAGGTCATTGTCGGAATCGTCAGGGTGGTAGAGCTTCCGGTCATGACTTGGCATCGATGGGAGCTTCCGCTGCCGTCATCGTTTGTAGCCATCGGTAATCATCAATCGTATACGTCAGTCGTATAGTCTCATCCCATTCGTCGATATCTAACAAGGGAGCTTCTCTAAAGATGGTTATACTTAACAAGTTCAAGCGCAATTGCGCGCTCCCGAGCCTTCGTGCAGTGCATCGTGGTCTATTCCTCTGTCAGTTGCCATCCGTAAGTGGCACTGACTCGGAGATGCTGCTTGACTCGGTAATCGTCGTTTGAAGTCCGCTTCGGTGACCATCCGGTCGACTTCATAGTTGCTCTTGATAGGCGGCTTCAGTAGAATCTTGGTCGACTTCTCGGTCGACTTCTCGGTGCGTGTCTCGGTCGACTGGCTCTCGGTGGGCTTCGACTTGTCGGTAGGACTTGATCGTATAGACACGGCTATCTCCCTCTTTGAAAATTCGTTGCTCTGTCGACGACTTCTCCATCATATCAATTGTCGATTGAGATTGTGGCTCGGTAGCATTGTAACTTGGATCTCCGAATTAGGATTCATTGGTGATTCGGGATTGTAATTTTAATCATCATCGGGATTGGTCTGTGAAATAGTCGATTATCACATGGATCTTGTCTTGACTTTGGACAATGATGTGAGCTTCCGCTCCTGGTATCATCATAGCCGTCAATTCTCATTTGTGGCTCGCTGGTGACCATTCCAAGGTGGTAGAGTGCGCCAATTGCATTGGGCGTGGGCGGTATATCATTGATCCATATCTAACACGTAAGCTTGACAGTAGGTGGTCATACTCACCGTGATACGAGCGCGCTTCTGCTCTAGGACAGCCGCTTTGTACATTGCATATGCAGATTTCGGCATCTCTTGATTCGGCATTTGGTATAGTCTCGGTAACCGCTTCTCGGTGAAAGTCATTTGGTGAGCCTCCGGTATAATCGCTCGGTATTCAGTTCGGTATGCCGTTTGGTGAAAGTTTCTTGATCCTTCAGGATGCCATTCGGTAAACATCTCGGTCAGTGGCTTGGTACGGTAGAGTTCCCGGTAATCCGCTCGTTCGATCTCCATGTGAAGTCATTCGGCAGCGATATCCGTCGCTGTGAGATCTCGGTGATCATCTCCTGGTAGTTATCTCGACTGGCTCTCGTGGTGCCGTTCGGTAGACTATTTGGTACGTTCGGTGGTCAAATTCAATCTCGTTCGGTAGCCCAGTTCGGTGGTCATAATAGAGTTTTTCGGTATCTTGTTCGGAACTGTGTCAGTAGTCGTATTTGCGTTCATTCGGAATCTCGTTTGGAATGCTTCGGTAGCTATATTGTACTCGTTTGGCATGGATCGGGCTCGTTTGACTTATCATCTCTCTCTGGTGCATTTGCAGGTATACATCACTTGACTCCGTGCACTTATCATCATTCTCTGAGTCCACTAGTCGATTCGTCTCCAGGTGCACTTGCCCCTGCTAGCATTCTCAATTGGTGAATGCATCTCACGGTGCTTCGTTCTGCACTGCCGGTATGGTAATCATTTGCGGTAGGGGTTGCGATTCCGGTACAGTCATCCCCCTGTTTTAAAGATCGTTGCTCCGCCGGCGACTAATCTCATTCTGCTTCATAGGGAATATCGAGTGGAAGGGCTTGATTCGGTGTTGATTCCGAAGTCAATTTATAGTCGTCGATTGCCATCGTAGTTGTGTAGATCGGGATCGCCGAGTCTGAGTCGGAACCTCCTTTGGGATAGTATTCTCGATAATATAACCTCGAAACAGATTTGGCATTGTATTCAGTATTGTACTCGGCATTGTATTCGACATTGTGTTCGGCATTGTAATCTCTGCCTTACGGCACATGATTTAGTCTGTTGAATAGTAGTCGGGATTGTACTCAGTACGGCAAGGCCACCAGTAGGTATATCTGCATCTCGGCATTCAATTGCTACTCTCGTGTATTGTCATCGAAAGTAAGTATATTAGATAGGGTAGAATTCCACATAACTTCGTGTATATCGCCATAGTCAAATCAATTGATTGTCATCCGGCTCTGAGCATTAATGCATCTCTGGGATGTGCATATCGCCGCTCGTAAGTCCAATTCTCATAGTCTCAACGATAGCTCTTTTCCTTGATAACGTAGCCTTTCGCAGGACCGTCATCTCTCGTATCTGGGAGATTATCTCGTGCCCGGGCGTTCCAATTGTAGTTTATAGTATTCGGCGCTTCTAAGTGCGCTTCACCGCTATGAATTGTCATTCGTCTGTCGGCATTATCTCCGAATTGCAGACCCGCGCACAGTTGTACGGCTCTGAATCTACTCCATCCATGGGAGCCAAAATAATCAAGAGAAAGGATGGAAGCGGTGGAAGGGAAATCCAGGAGGCCATGTCATTAACGGTTCGCTCACAAAGGAATCATCCCCGCCGTCCAGTCACTCCCTTCGTGTCTCGGCGAGCCGGTAGCAGTCATTCAGGATTCCCATGTGGACCCCCTTCTGCCGCAACTACCGCCGCTGCTCCTTGCTCGCCCATTCAGCCTGGGAGGGTTACCACTTCTGCTGGCTCACGATGCCGCATCCATAGGTCCCTATACTGCAGCTCCCAGCAAACTGGTGCAAACCCCAGACTGTTGGGTGAATGCCATGATAACCGCTTTCTAGCTAGCAGTCATCATGCGGTCCCCGAGTTGGTATCCCCGGGAGAGGTATGTTCTACAACGCTCCAAAAGCTTGATGCTTGTGGAGAAGAACTCCTCACCGCGATTGTCTCGGTAGCATATCGCGCTACAGAAATGTTTCCGCTGCTCGATAGCATCCACATATCAACTCGCTCATGGGCAGTCCATAAAGGAGGCTGCGAGAGAAGTATATTGTTTGAAGGTAAGACCGGCACAGTGACCAATCGACCATTACCGGGTTTGGGCCCAAAACCGCGGGAGTTTGGTATCGCATACATCGAGATGGGCACATCCAGCAGATCCATCTGAAATTCTGAGTCCATTCCATATCGCCATAAGGACTGGTAATATATGCCGCATAATAATAGTAATTTTGCTGGTAGAGAGATATATTGACTGAGTACCGTAGAATGGGTCCCAGCATTAATGAAAACTCGTATTATCCATATCTCCTCGATTGATTGGATCCTCCAATTAGTCTCCTGAAGGTGGCGCCTCTGGAGGTGGTAGTCTCGTATTATAATGTCGTCTCTCCTGTAGCAATTATAGACAATCATGGTTGCCTTGCTTAGCCGTAGCCGTGGTGCTGCCGGAAGTCCAGAGCTTATTCGGTGTGTAGGTAATAATAGTCTTGTGCAGCGTCCGTTGCAGTTAATGTAATTGCAGTCGAAACTCATTGATATTGTAGGTGGACTTCGATTGTCCATAATAATTGTGCTCTGAGAGGTCTTCATAGTCATCGTAGTCGGTATGCGGAATTATGTAGGTCTCGACCGTAAATGCACTTCACGCTGGACAATGTATCGCCGCTATAAGTTCGCTTCAATCGAGGGAAAGCTTCTCATCGTATATGTGCTTCAATCGTAGGGTAGGTTTCTCCGTAAGTGCACTTCGCTCGTGCAGATGTTCGTGACAGTAAGAGTGCGTCTTTCGTAGGCTGATCCTCCTCCGTAGATGGGTTTGTTCGTAGAATTGCCTATCTCCGTAGGCATGCTTCGCACAAGTAGCATATCCGTAGGTATAATTCGCCATGCAATGCAATTCAGGTATGTGCACATCGCTCGATTGGAAGGAATGGAGTCTTAACTTTACTGACTCGTAATTCGTCTCTTGACTTCGCCTTTGGTTCTCGATATGGCCGCATTCAGCGGTAAGATCACTCCGTCCATTGTGCCATCTCAGGCGGATGATCGTGGTCAATTGACTCGTAGGAATGGTATTCGAACTCAATTAGGTCAATCGAGTGCGATTTCTCTCATTGGCAGGGTCGAATAGTCGTGTTCTTGACTCGTGATCATCGTCGTCATTGCCAGTGACGCGCTTTGTGCGCCAATTCATCTCTGAACTTCACTCCGCTGCCGTCAGGTGGCTCAATTGAATGATGGAATGATCAACGCTCTGTGCTTTGCAGGAATGATGCTTCGATATCTTGTTTTGAGGGCAGTATTCTCAATTGTTGACTCAATGGTGCCGCGCGTCGGAAAAAGGGGTAAACTCGCGAATTCCTGGGAGCGAAACGTATCGGTTTACTGACAAAGCGATAATTGTGTAAGGGCACGTACGCCAGCGTTCGGTGTCATAGGCATACGTGTGGTAATTATTTGAATACGGTTGCAAACGTGGATGCGAGTGATAGTCGGTGTAGATGTATAGGTCGGATTATCGCTAGAGATCTAAGGCTCGTGGCGAGCCGACTATATAGAATGGCCGTTACCCGGCCCGGGTCACGTGCGGCCGTTACAGTATGAGAGGTGACTGCGTGGCACAGAATTGTCGGTGTGTTGAAGAATCTTGCAGGACCTGGACTGAGGATAGAGTTGGGACCATCGTGAGTGGCACCAGTTGAAGTTACATGGGTTGAACCTGAGTGTGTTGCTGATAGCGGATAAAGATCAATCTCTGAATGCGGTATACCAGTCGGAAGGACACCCTATTATCGTGATATTCTGTTGTATTAGAATTCTGCAGCGAAGTCAGCGGTCGATTAGGCAATGTCGTGTGCAGAACTCCCCTTTCAGCGGTCCGAGTCTGCTGAATCACAATATGTACGCAGTAAGTGTAAGTGAATATGTATGAAGTAAGTGTAAGTGAAGACGGAGGATTTGTGATTACAAAGGCGGGACTGAACAGAGAGGAGGAAGAATGGTAAAGGTACTATGAAAATTCAGGGGTAATCTAATCGATTCCAGTTGTCGTCAATGCCAAGATTGCTACCGAATGGGTCATTAATTATCACTCACCTTAGGATGCTGCACATAATATCTTGTAAGAACGAAATGAATACGTCATGAGGCTTCATTGGACTGTGGAAAGACAAATAACAGCATGGAGTCCGGGCCAATTGAGGTGCAGCGAGCATTGAATCTGCATACAGGATTCAATCTAATGTAATCGCTGGGATTGTAGGCTCGGCTGACGTTGACAGTTACTTGTACTCTCAGAAACTGCCTTTTCTAAACTCGAGATTTCATCACGATTTGTACTTCATGCACTCTTGGGATTGGACGTTTGCGGAAATCAGATATTGTCTGTTTATCATTTGAGACGAACTTCAGGCATTCAAGATATGCGGTGGGCGGGAGCTTGCTGGTCACCAATTGAGCCGTTGACCTGAGACTTGCATTCAGATTATATCTCTTCGAGCTCTCTTGATGGAAATCGCTTCATAATATATATTACCATAAGGGTTCTGGCGGCCCAAACAAACAAGTTAGTCAAAATGTAGTTACCTCTGCATTAGAAGCGTTGTGAATATAAGCCTATTCGAGGAAGTGTGGTATAAAAGTGAGCGGGATTTGGCGGTCATCTGCAGAAGCGCTGAGCAGAAGCTGTCTTTTGAGATTCACACTCCCAAGCTGCAGCTCGATTTCTCAAGCTGCAGCATGATTATGGACCCCGAAGAACAGAAGCTATTTTAGGATCTTGGAAATGGAAAGTTCGAATATATATCTCAGTCAACATCCACTTAAGTGTCGTTACATTTTGCCCAGGGCTGTGCATCTACGGTAAGCGTGTGGCGGACACCTTCTTCCAACGGATAGGTTGACATGAAGGGTGACAGTTTTGGCAATTACGCGGCGGCCTTCACATACCGATTAAGCATAGATTCAGATAGTAGTTTAGGCCGAGCAGGATGAGCCGCGCCTGCACCTAACAGTTTAGTGTCTCAAAGGTCACACTCTGTGTGTCCTGGCAGCTACAGATTGAAAGCATTCAGGAAGGAGAAAATATGCTTGGAATGGAGCAAACTGAATCATTCAAGGGCAATGCGAAGTGGGTATACAGAGTTCAGAGGCGTGCCTGGAGTGGGATTATATGTAAAAAATGAGTGGCTGCTGGTCAAAATTGGCCGGTGAATGGAATGTGCATGCGGTGTCAAATCTGGGACCATCATCCACGACAGGTGAGTGAATTTTAGGTGTGCGTGAACTTCATTCCTGGGCGAGGAAATACTCGGCTGTATGCTTCGGGTAAGCCTGGAAGACGTGGGCCGTGTCTCAGGATACGATACATCAACATGATATTGCTTAGACTGTCTGTCCATCCCTGGATGGTTCAAGATAAACTGTACTGGATCTGTCTCAGGAGGGTCGTGAAGTTGAGAGCCACTCTCTTGTGCATCGACAGTAAATTATTCAACATTGATGATTCGGTGAATATCCCAAATTCTTTCGTGACTCTAGTACCCGGTGCGCCTGAAACAGATAAGCAACAAGGAATTGGAATCAAACTTGGAAGTTCAGGCACACCTGAAAACACAGATCTCATTTGAAGATTTCGGAATCACAATTCCACAGACAATATATTATGAAGATGAGCAGTGACTGCAGCTCGACAGATTCTCACACAGAGAAATTTAAGATAGCGCGGAATTTCACTTGGTCCACCATTAAACTGGCGCACCTGGTTTTCATCACATATTGGATCATCCAAATGAGGCTATGATTCAGTTTACGACATATCAGTTTACCATTGCAATCATCTCATATTCATCACTATAATCATCCAACACGAAATGGAGTCGAACTCTAACCAATACTCCTGGACACCTCAATTGTGCCTTATTCTCCAGTTCATTTGGCTATTTTGCATCAGTCCGTGAGATTGTGTTGGATGAATGTTTAAAGAGGCGTACCTTGATTACACAGCCCAGATAATTATTGTTAATCATCACCATCTGACGACACGAAGTCTCCATGCTCTGTAAGCCACTTTATATAGTCCTGACGACACTCCAGAATCCTGTATATCATCATGATCATGATGTTCGGTCGGTTCATCAGACCATGCTGCACTCTCATTTGAGCAACTCCAGAGAGCTGGTGGAGATCACTCACTCTATTATCATAACCATAGGGTCCAGTGTTCAGTAGCCATGTGTGTGGAACTCTGTTTTGCCCCAGTTGGACAACCCATGTGAATGCCTGGCACTGCTCATTTAATACCCAGATTTTCTGAGCTATTACCGCATGGTCTGCTGCTGTGAGATTGAGGCCTGTCCTACCCACTTTGGGTGTAGTTGCAAACACAGAGGATTTAGGGAATCATGGAATTTGAGCTGCATTTCTGTCCGCTCATCGTTGCCCATATCCGCAAACATGTAGAATTTATCCAAAGTGTCCGCAAAAAACTGTGTGAGTTACCACTTCAAATGATCAACATGCCCTGGCAGAGGACAAAATAGCACCGCCTTTTGAGGAGGAGGAGGTGCATGTGGCAAGGTGCTGTCAAGAGGGTCGGATTTGTGCAGGAGCGCCTCATTTGTGGCTTCGTCCTCCTCACGCTCGGGATACTCCGCCCATTTGTTGACAAGCATTGGCAGAAATGTGTCTCTCACCTATCGGAAAATTGGAGAATCCACCCAAGTGTCGAGTAACCATTTATGGTAACATTGCCCGGAAACGTTATTCCGATCCTCGGTGTCTCCCAATAACAATGAGAAACATGCCAGGCGCCATCTATGAACCCTCCACGCTCCGGAAGTACCCCGTGGAGTCAATCTCTCCACAAGGGTCTTTAGTTTAGCTTGCTCGTCCTCAGTGCATTCGAGATCACGAAGGTGTGCATTCTCCTTCGGTATCGCAACAAGTGGTTTCCCATTCACAAGTTTTGATTCTAACCACCTACTTATCGTCCAGGGTGTTGCTATTGGGATCACCCGGTGTACCGCATCCTGTCGAGCGTCCTGGTCTTCGGTGCGGATAGCATGCATCAAACTCTTCACTGCCGAATACAGTGCATCGGCACCGTGCATTTCCATCACTGTCTCATCCTCTTGATCTTCAGGCGCACCTGGAAACAGCCACATCGCCTGACAACACCAGTTATAGAGTTAATGGAATCCCGGAGCTGCAGTGACTTGAAGTTTGAATCCAATTCTCGCATTCATTGCAATTCGCCCGCCCACATTGTTTTTCCTCTTGTATCGATGAGACTCATCAAAAATCCCAAAACTCCAGGAACAGTGTGAGAGTCGGCCATTGCTTGAAGGTTTCGCTCTGGATGTTAATGTATCATAAGACACAAGGTGGATATTCCATCGGTTTTCTGGCTTGTCAATAGTGCTGTTCAGATCCTGGTGAGTGAGATTCGCATTATCGGCGAGCAACAAGTCGACAAGATTGAAATCGGTTCCATGTGTCATCTCGTCGATGATAGCCTTGAAGGTCTCTGCAACCCCGGCCATTGTTACCACAAAGATTGGTTCATGGGCCGATATCAGTGCTGGAGGTCCGTGAGGCGGTGTTGTCTGGATCTCCAATAGGCAGCGGGGCACAGAATTCAGTCTCCGGAGCGGATACCACTCCCGTTCTTCACCGACAATGCTTGGAAGGTCGTTGTCCGCCAACATCACCCACTCTTCAGGGGTATTCCACCATACAATAGTCAGTGGCAAACCCATTACGACTTTCTCAGTCATCATTTTGCAAATCATTGCCGCAGCAACCGAGGTGAAAGTCTTTCCAAGACCCATTCCATCCGCCACCAGTCCTCCTGGCATATCGGCATCCCACACCCATCTCCTCACGGTGAACCAGATGGCCCAACCTGGTGCGCTAGACACTATGTCCCAGGCACGCCTGGAATTGAATACTTGTGGCCTGGAACATGGTCATCTGCTGATTTGCGAATAGAATTGGCACTCAGCAGCCTGACCGCCTCATCAAGACACTCATGTTCAAATTCGTTGTTGATTGTGTTGAGAACAGTGCTCAATACTGAACTGGTGTGTCTGGATCGAGGACCTCCTCACCATCCTACACATGTTCCTGAACCTTCCTGGCACCTTGGTCGGTCTTCTTTTCGTCCTCAATGATCTCTTTCAGTTGCTCGGAGATAAGTTTGGCAGATGGGCTCATATTCCAGCGCTCCTGAAATTCCTAGTGATGTTAGGTATTTCACAGACAAGCATTTGTACCCAATAATATGTGGAATATAATCAATTCTGTTCACTCAATCAGAACTTACATTAATACTATCAATCCCTTTCCCACCTGCCTCCTCATCCACCACTCGTTCATTTTCATCAGATCCCTCCGATGTCTAAGAATAGTGAGTAGCAGTGGGCATAACTAACTGGGAAAAGGCAAGTGGAGATTACCTTCGCCGGTCTCATTACGTGCTCCGCAATATCTTTCCCTGTCGCTGCCCTCATTTCTACCAAAAATACGTTTACATTGTGTCCCAGTTTCAACTTGAAGGCATTTGAAAGGGAACTGTTGAATGATATCTGATCATATAGAGGTCATTCATCATTTGCCCCGGTGCGTATAATCCCATATACTCTTCGTCCAATTCCTCCTCCGTCAAGTTGCATTTGTATAACGCAGTCAGACAGTATGGTTCTTTCAGGCTACAATTTCTCTCGATGGAATCAAACAGCTCCTGCCAGTGCCTCACATCTGTGTACGAAGGTTGGAATTGCATGCTGGATGTCGGGTCATTGTTGCCGTTCGGCACTCAACGAATTACAACCATGAAAGTTGTATTTGGCAACTCTGGGACATTACCTCTCGTTTCTTTGCCCGCGCACTCACCCAAATCCGTCGCCGGTCGCTTGTTGCCTCGCCTTCCCATCTTCCTCGCCTACCGAACCTCACTTGCATATTTCTTCGGAAACATCCCCACCGACTGGCGCTGAGTTCATTCGGCATCCTCGAAAATTTCCAAAGGCGGCCAGGTATCGAAAGTCTCCAAATGATCCACAACCGCCATCTCGCGGCGCAGGGGCCCATCTCGCAAGGGTTTCAAACCATTCTGTCCCGGGATAATAGACCGATGCTTCTTCTTGAGAAACCCAGCCACCCATACTTTCTTCCACTTGTTGAAGGCACAAAAGTTGGGCTGCCCCATCCTTTTGGCAAATTACTTCAAGGATATTCCGTTTGCTTCAAGCTAATTGGAGCTCTGCCTTCAGCCCCGCCCAAGTCGAACGAATCATAGCTCTCAGGATCTGCATCGAATTCGTCATACGCAATCTCTGGTAATGGGGGCAAATCTGCAATCCCTGCCACATCTGTCCTGCGCGGTTCCGCTGCCAGCTGAAATTGTTTTGTTGGGAGGCTAATGGGAGGTCTCCCAGGTGCGCCAGGAATTTGTCCGTATGGAGTAGAGGAGGACGATGTCGGCCGATTGACTGGATGGTTCCCAGGCAGAGCTGGAGCAACTCGAGGTACGCCTGGAGATGACGGCCCCTGTCCGGGGAATTGCTGAGGGGGAACATTTGATGTCCACCATAGCCAGCTCGGGGGAAGTCGTTTCCTTGCTACGATGGCCCATAACTCTGATATGCTTGGAATGCACCACCGGAGCTTGGTTGCGAGCTTGGTGTCATGTTGGATGGGTCAGGGTGGTAAAACTGGGGAGCGCCTGGAAATGGAGGCTGCGAAGGCGGGTAACTATACCCCAGTGGAGGATGAATGTGATTCGGGGGTTGCCCGAATTGAGTGTCTTTGCTCAGTGTATTTCCAGCATTATTGTCAGATGCTCCAACATTGTCTTCTGGGCGTTGTGTGAGCCAAACAGCCCACCCGACGGAGCCATATTGGTTGTCTTCGGTGGAGATCCATTCGTCGACATCCTGTGAGCACAAAAGATGGTGGGAACCAAATTATCAATTCAATTGGTGATTTCGAATGAAGCGGAGTATAGTGGAGAACATTGAAGGTAGCAGTGACCTTCGGCGGAATGAAGGCCTCTTATATCCATCATGTTTGTCACGAACTGTGGTGTTTCACTGCATCTTTGATCCATGAAACCCGGCTGAGAAAAAGCAATCATAATGACACACATCCTGCCTGTCTTTGTTATATGTTCGAATTCGTATACTACGAACTTGGATAGTAGCTCACCTTTGTTCGGTTCATGACTTGTAAAGGGATGAGACATGATATCTCCAGGAAACCAACACGAACTATATGCGGTTGACAGGTTCGCATGACTAGGCATCTCACACTCAAAATGTATGTGTATGACCTACTACTTCATTCAATTTGAGGCCTGTTAGTCGAGCAGCAACAGTGATTGCTTCCTTTTGAGCTCATTGCGCAAACTTAATTGTCTCCTCAGGATCCACCCACAGGTCAAGGATCGTTACTTAGGACAATTTCCTACCAGCCTATCAGTTCTCAATGATCATCGAGCGGGTATACAGCCAGATAGGCACCTTACCTACTCATTCATTGTATTGAGCTGATGATATCCGCTGCTTGAGACTCGAGCGTAGAAATAATGTGCACTATTGTAACGGCACGCCTGCACGTGACATGTCCAGGGCCGGGTAATACCCGCTTTATATAGTCGGCTCGCCACGAGCCTTAGATCTCTAGTGATAATCTTACCTTTATACTACTCTACAATATTGACATCCACGTTTGCAACTGTATCTACTGATATACCCTCCTACGAGGCCATACACGGGCGTATGCCTTTAAACTATTATCGCTCTTTAATTTCAGATACGTTTCGTATACGGGATTTCATGAATCACTCCTTTCCGACGCGTCACGACACGCAATTTACGCGCAAGATATGATACCAACCTGGCAGCACCGATTGCATCAGCGAAGTGTCTAGATATGTCTATCGAATTGAGGTTAACGGTAACAGAGAAGATCTTGGGCGGATTTCAGAGGCCAATCGGCCAGAGACGTGTCGTGACACCTAAGAAGGAGAAATCGTCTGGATTTGACAGCGACAGATTGCAGAAGCAATGAGGCTTGATAAGTACACCCAATTGAGGTTAATGGTAGAGACAATTGCTAGGTGATTCAAGAGGCCAACCAGCCAGGAGACGCGTAAGCGACCAAGTCAGTCGAAGTCAATTTCAACGAATTCATACGAGAACTCGAAGGCTATCAATCGCAGCATCAATGAGATTCGATAAGTTACCTTTCAATTGAGTCAATTGACGATTGCAGGGACGATTCCATAGCCTATACCCCACAGAGTCGCGTCACCAGCAATGCCGAAGCCGGTCCTACTTCAGTTCACGTTTGATGATAGCCAATTAACGATAATCAGGCACATACCTCGAAATAAGTGCACCGAGGGACGATCAGAGCAGATTTACGCGATACGCACGATTCACATCTGGCGGTGCCTCCGATGGCAGTTCCTATCGCAATTACCTTCTGCAAGACTCAATGCGATTATCTACGTTACAGGTGATGTTAGGAGTTTACCGCCGCGGTTACAGAAGTCTTACACGACTATATACGGTCAGCGGCTATGCAATGATACAACTATAATTACCGATTTCTTTCGTCAATTGATGGGCAGATTTCAGGAAGTGGAGCAGCGATCGCAGATCATACAATTCGCGATTACCATTGGCAATTATCACCTGATTGGACGACCGAATCGGATCGTTGTAAGGAGTGAGAGCCATCTGCGCCAACTCTACTCTATATCGTCAAACAAGTCAA
>Ga0307515_10001587_pt1 | contig 50732 bp, 38 predicted proteins | sample 17_EM_MG_FD_194513 | JGI IMG/M metagenome (GOLD analysis project Ga0307515, IMG submission 194513) | Populus trichocarpa ectomycorrhiza microbial communities from riparian zone in the Pacific Northwest, United States - 17_EM | ecosystem: Host-associated > Plants > Roots > Unclassified | place...
AACCGACGCGATCGAGCCCGCGCCGACGCCGTTGACAGAGAAAGTGTTCGTGTTGAACGACGCTGCAGCCATCGAAATGCCGCTGCCGGCATAGGTCGTACCGATTGCCGTCGGCGTGAATGTCACGTTCACGGTGCAGTTGCCTCCAGCGACCACGTTGCCGCAGGCGCTCGTGTTGAAGCTGTAGCCGGCCGGCGCATTGGCGATGGTGCCATTCGTGGCCCAGTTGTAGGCGGTGTTGCCGTCGTTGTAGAGCGTGATGTTCTGCGTCGACGATGTGTTCGGAGCCAGGTTTCCGAAGTCGAGCATCGTCGAACTCCAGCGTGGTACGGCGGTGTATGTCGTCCATGTCACCGTTGTGGCAGCTGGCGCCACGGCAGCACCCGTTGGTGTGAACGTCTGGCTTTGACCCAGTCCAGGGACGTTGCTTGCGGCCGTGACTACCATGTTGCAACTCTGTCCGACACCGATGCCGGAGCACGAATTGCTCGTCACGCTCAGCGGCGCGACCAAAGCGGGTGAAGCCAGCGTCATCGGTGCGTTGCCATCATTGCTGAACGTCGCGGTGACGGTTCGCGCGGCAGAACCGTACCAGGCCGCGGGAGCCGTCAGCGTCGACGCAGATGTTCTTGTCGCTGCGGAACCCGTGATCGTTCCACTGACGGTGGCGGTGACATTGCCACCCGTGGCGCCTGTCAGTGAGATCGTTTGCGAGGCCGATCCGATGACGTTGTTCGCCATGGCAAATGTGATGGCGCAACTCGCGGTCGGCGCCACGTTCGAGGAGCAGCCGTTGGAGACCAATGAGAAGGGGCTGGAATACCCGCTGACGGCAAGCGCCAGCGGTGTATTGCCCGTGTTCTTCACGGAGATGCTCTGGTTGCTGATGGCAGCCCCGTAGGCGGCGCTGCCGAACACGGCATTCGATTGAACCGACGCGATCGAGCCCGCGCCGACGCCGTTGACAGAGAAAGTGTTCGTGTTGAACGACGCTGCAGCCATCGAAATGCCGCTGCCGGCATAGGTCGTACCGATTGCCGTCGGCGTGAATGTCACGCCCACCGAGCAATTGCCCCCGGCGACCACGTTGCCGCAGGCGCTCGTGTTGAAGCTGTAGCCGGTCGGCGCATTGGCGATCGTGCCATTCGTGGCCCAGTTGTAGGCGGTGTTGCCGTCGTTGTAGAGCGTGATGTTTTGCGTCGACGATGTGTTCGGAGCCACGTTTCCGAAGGCGAGCGTCGTCGAACTCCAGCGTGGCACGGCCGTGTATGTCGTCCATGTCACCGTGGTGGCCGCTGGCGCCACGGCAGCGCCCGTTGGCGTGAACGTCTGGCCTTGACCCAGTCCAGGGACGTTGCTTGCGGCCGTGACCACCATGTTGCAACTTTGTCCGACACCGATGCCGGAGCACGAATTGCTCGTCACGCTCAGCGGTGCGGCCAAAGCGGGCGAAGCCAGCGTCATCGGCGCGTTGCCGTCATTGCGGAACGTCGCGGTGACGGTTTGCGCCGCAGAACCGTACCAGGCCGCGGGAACCGTCAGCGTTGAAGCAGATGTTCTTGTTGCAGACGACCCCAGGCCGACGCCAGAGAGGTTGACCGAAGCAAGCGATTGCGGCGTACCGTAGATGCTGGTCTTTCCGCTACTTTGATATCTTGCATAGCTGCCAGTGACAGCAATGCTGCCACCGTAATTGGTGCCAACTGCAGTTGGCGAGAAGGTGACGCTCAACGTACAGGAAGCATTGGCTGCGATCGTTGTCCCGCAATTGCTCGTCACATTGAAGTTGGCGGGATTTGAGCCACCTTTGGTGACCGAGAGATTGTCGAAGCTCTCTGCTGCGTTGTTGGTGATGGTTATCGATTGCGCGGCACTGGTTACCGAGACAGCAACGTTGCCGAAGGGCAGGGCCGCTGGACTGACGGTGCTGCTGGAGATCCGGAAGGAATAGGTTTGCTGGACGTTGAACGTCGTAGCCGTGACGCCTTGTGCCTGATAGTTGATTGACGACGTGGCGGAATACGTGCCGACGGTCGCAAGGGCTCCCGTTCCGAAAAAGGCGATGCAAGATGCGCCAGGAGCCAGTACGGTCGTACCGAAGAGGCAGGTGCCCGCCGTGGAGTCGCCGCTCCACGCCCACACCCCGGCGGGACCACTCGCGACACTTGCGGAAGTGAGCAAGACTGGGACGCTACTGCTGTTCTTGAGCGTGTACCAATCCCCGGAGTCTGAGCCCGCGCCAACATTTCCCCAATTTATCCAGCCCGGTGTCAGCGCGACGACCGGCGCAACTGCCACACCGGTCAGCGAGCTGGTCTTGCTGCCGGCAGAGGTGGTGACCGACAGCGTGCCGCTCGGACTTCCGACGGCTGTCGGCGCGAATCGGACGGTTACTGTGCATTCGCCACCAGGTTGAAGTGACGTGCTACAGGTTGTCGATACAAAGGAGAATCCACTACCCGCGACCGACGGAGCACTCGGGGTTGTCACCGACAAGACGGCGACGCCAGTGTTGGTCAATATCGCGGATGCCGTCGCAGACTGGCCAACGGTCAAACTGCCGAAGGCCAGGCCGCCTGTCAGTGTTGCCGATTGTCCCGCCAAATTGCCCGAGGTTGCGGAGGCGTTCGGGCCGCTGCCAGCGCTTGTTGCCAGTATTGTGTTCGGAGCCGTGCTATGCACTGATGACTGACTCATGCGCCCAAGAATCCATCTGCAGGTTTGGTAGTCACTGCATGCCGTATCGTCCGGCTGATAGGCATTTGTCGTGGTCTTCGAATATGTATCACTGGCGACGCCAGTCATGGTGCTCGATGCGATGACCTGGGTGGGATCTCCGGTCGAATTCACAGAAGTTTGCAATGTCACGGTCGGCAACGCCGAGCGCGCAGCGTCGATGTCGTAGCCCAGTGTTCGTGACCAGAGCAGATAGGGTCGCTTGATGATCGAACTCGGGGCGGATGGCGAAGCACACGACACACCCGAAGCGATCGCCGATGCCTCGACTCCAGCCGCGGCTGTTTGGTCGCAATAGACCATCGTCGATGCGCTGAGAAGCGAACCTCCGGCGATAGCGTTCAGCGTACTGCGGTAGACAGCAGCGTTCGAGGGCATTCCAATATACGGGAAGTCCTGGAGGTACTGTGTATCGGTCGTCAGCGGTTCGCCATTTGGTGCTACGACTTGCTTCTTGATTCCTCGGAATCCGAGATCGCCGCGACCGTTTGTATGCACCTTTTGGCCGTAGTAGCTGTACTCAGTGTTCAATAGTCCGCCGACCCCATTGTCGTCCTGGGTGGTCACCACAACCGCCATTGCTTGCGTTACGTCGACCTTGGCACCCGTCGATGCGTTTGCCGTGTTCCTGTCGCTCTTGTACCGAACGCCGAGGGTATTGCCTTGGAAGTCCGGATGCGCGAGGTTTGCGTAACGGATGATTGACTGCTTGCCCTGGCCGTCTTTGACTCGAATGAGTTTGTCCGGTAGCTCCGAGTTTGCTTTTACATACAGGACGTTGAAGGCGTCGCAACAACTGCTAAGATTGCCGCCAAACCAGCTTCGGGTTGCCAGTATCTCAATATTGCCGCTGCCTGTAAAATCACCGAGCACCGAGCCGGTGAAGTTATAGCCGTCGCTGCCCCCGAACGACTGTTGGGGCCACGAGCCTGGCATGTTGAAGGTCGTCGATTGGCTGAAAGTCCCGTCGCCGTTGCTGAGGTACAGTGCGTTTGAATTCTTGTTGTTCCAGCGAAGAATATCGTGTCTGCCATCTCCGTTGAAATCATCTATCAACACACCGCTTTGAAACGTCCACAAGAGGTAGTCGCCTGGCGGCACAAAATCGTCGACGCCTGTTGCCGTTAGATTGAAATTTGATGCCTGACTGACGGCTCCAAGTGCGCCATCGCCGACATATAGCTTGTTGTTGGATGCGCCACGATCGTTTGCAAATAGGAGACTGGAGCGTCCACTGCCGTTGTGATCCAGGGCCCAAGCGCCGCAGCTCCCGGTAGAGGTAGAAGGGGCGCAGGTCGGTGGCGTTATGAGGTCAAAGTTTCCATCTCCGCGCGACCTTGCAATGATCCCGCCCAGACCTACTTGTGAGTCGGGGATGTTCGGTGAATTGCTGACGAGTATGTCCGTGAGGCCATCGCCATCAACATCGAAGGCGTGCCCCAATCCGAGCATACTTCTGTCGAATGAATAGATCGGCACGTTGGCGATGTTTGTAGGAATAGGCGAGAATCCACCGTTGCCACTTCCCTTGAAGACTTGAGTGAAACCCAACTGAGGATAGACGGAACCGAGAGGAAGGCCGACGTTCCCGTTCTCGCCGCCCCCTGGCGTTCCGAACAGAGTCGTCTTGACAATGTCCGGAATTCCATCACCGTCCACATCTAGCACGTATATGGCGACGCCGTCAGATACAAACACCGTATTACTGGCGCCGCCAGTTTGGATGTCGGCCCTCATGAGGTCGGTTAGATTGATGCCGCTCAGCGTTGCCGTCCGAAATGAGCCGTCACCATTGTTGAAGTACAACGCAGGGCCATCGGGCTGCCGGGACTGGCCATCGCCGTATGGACAGCCGAATTTGTTGTCAGGTGAGTATCTGAGTATGTCTGGCAATCCATCGGCATTGAAATCGACAATAAGGACAGCGTAGTCGCAGGATGAGCCGGAGTACAACGGTATGTTGATATTGAAGTTGCTAGCCTGCGTAAAAGTCCCATCGCCATTGCTGAAGTAGAGAGCCCCGCCGCCGCCGTTCACGGTGAGGACGTCACTTCTTCCGTCGCCGTTGAAGTCCGCGGCGTAGGCGGCTACCGCTGAGTCAATGTTCAGAAGAACGCCACCCAAGTTGAAGCTGCTGTGGGACTGATAACGTTCGTCGCCCCCTGCGGAGTATTCAAAGGCCAAGGCGGGAAGGCACTTCTGGCTGGCGGCATTGCCGGCACACTCCTTGATGGAGGTGAGCCGCGAGCGTTTGGTGACGGGACCAGGGTCGTAGGCCAGGTTTAGCGTTTTGACTGCCAGCGCTGGGCTGGCGCCGGTGGCTGGTCCCAGAACAGTTGTATTCGGGGAGTTGACGTAGGTGGTGATTGCCTTGAGGCGATTGATACTCAGATTCTTCGAGCCTTGGTTGTAAGCTTCAGCGGCGTCTTGAGGTGAACTTGATCCGCGTACGTCATAGCTAAATACAACTTTGTTGCCGCTATACTGAATTTCGACAATATTCCACTCATGGCCCATGGAGAAGCTACCGACCGATCCCCATGCCGTGTCGGCTTGCGAGTACTTGAAATCCATTCGATTGCCGAATGCATCGCTGACGCGTGCGGTTGCCCACAGTTGAGCGTAGTGCAGACTCTGCGTGGTGGGGTAGTATGCGCGAATCAATGCATTCGTATTGGTGTCTTTTGACGGGGTATCGCCATATTCGAGAACAAGGCCGGCCTTCGTCCAGATCTTGAAATATTGAGGGCCGGCCGCGGCATTCGTGCCGTCGGCGTAGCCATAGGCCCGAATGCGTGCGTAGCTGTCCTTCTCGGTCCTATATTCCATATAGGCGCCGGATGGCAGTCCCGCGGCGTCATTTGTGTTCGCACCAACCAGTGGCGCGCCATCGGAGGCTCGTAGCGGGATCAGGCGCTCTCCATCCAAGCACAGCTTGTCGGACGGCCTATAGAGAACCCCTGCTTTGATACCGTCAATCTCTCGCGTGGATGGGCATCGGGTGATGACGGAAACACCTTCGAGCGCCCATCCATAACCGACAGGGCCGTTGACCGTATTCTGGCTGCTGTAAGAGAGCGCCAGCTTGGGCTGAACGCCTCCCACACCTGGCGGCACGGGAATTTCTCGCCGGTATGTCGCGTCTCCGGTAGCAGATACCGCCAACTGCGCGTTCGCGGGTCCGGAGATAATTGTTAAAATGAGTGCCCCAATAAGACAGATCCTGGTGCATCTGGTCAACGCGGCAAGGCGAATCGTAGTCATTGGAGCGAATGCTGGAGGAGATGCCCGTTGGCGAGTTCCAGAGCGGCAAGGCCGGCATCTGACGGTTCAGTTCGGTGATTGGCGCAAGTGCCACATGCTGGTGTGCCGCCGTGGGTTGCGGCAGCTATCCGAGCGAGGCGGGGGCGAAAGCGGTCGATCTGCGGTGCCGCAGCGCACGAGAGGCGAGCAGACCCACGTCGCACAACGCGGTGCAACTTACGCATGACGTGAAACCCTCCCTGGAACTCTTTGGCTCTGTTTTTCTCGCGCCGCGGGCAAGCTCTTCCGCATGGCGACGTCGACTAGCATCGCGAACGATGCCGGGCGTCGCAATACACGACTTCGGGGATTGCATCACGACTGTGCGTGCGGTAGGCCCGGTCTGCTCAACGTGATCGGTTGGGTCGCGGCCGCCTTTGAATGCAGATGGCCGGATGCCAGCAATGAAGAGAGTCTTCCGCGGCCCCGCGCCGACACACCGGCGGGTGTACCGCGCCTCGCCGAGAGCCAGGCGTTGTCTCTACATCTGCCGGAACAGATGCAGGTAGCTGCGGCTGACCGGCAGCACCTCGCTGCGCCCGCGCAGCTGCACGTCGGCGGTTTCGTTGAGGCCGCGCACGACCTGCGCGACATGGTGCAGGTTGACGATCACCGAGCGGTGCACTTGCACGAAGCGTTCGGGGTCCAGCTCGTCGGCGAGTTCGCGGATGGTCTTGCGGATCAGCGCTTCGCCGCCGTCCCAGGCGACGAGCGTGTACTTCTCGTCGCTGCGCAGGTAGACGACCTGTTCGACCGGGATCAGCCGCACGCTGTTGCCGACCGAGGCCTTGATCCACTGTAGGAAGCCGCGCGCCGGCGTGCGGGCGCGCAGCTCGTCGGCCAGCCGGTCGAGCACCGGCGCCAGCGCATCGCCGGCCGGCGGCGCGGTGCGGTCCTTCAGCCGCTGCACCGTGTCGGCCAGCCGCTGTTCGTCGAAGGGCTTGACCAGGTAGTCGAGCGCGCCGTGTTCGAAGGCCTGCACCGCGTACTGCTCGTAGGCGGTGACGAAGACGATGTGCGCCCGGCGGCCGATGGCGCGCGCCGCCTCGATGCCGTTCTGCCCCGGCATGTGCACGTCGAGGAAGGCGATGTCGGGTTCGTGATCGTCGAACAGCTCCACCGCCTCGCGGCCGTTGCGCGCCTGCGCCACGATCTGCAGTTCGGGCCACAGCCGCGCCAGCAGGCCGGCCAGGCGTTCGCGCAGCAGCGGTTCGTCGTCGGCGATCAGTGCAGTCGTCATTCGGGGATCACGATCTCGGCGCGCAAGCCATGGGGCGATTGTTCGGCCAGATGCAGCGCAGCGCCAGCGCCGAAGAAGCCTTGCAGCCGCGCGCGCAGGTTGGCCAGGCCGGTGCCGGGCTGCGCGCGCGGGTCCAGGCCGACGCCGCTGTCGGCCACCCACAGCCGCAGCGCGCCGCCGTCGGCGCGTGCGCCGACTTCGATGCGGCCGCCTTCTTCGCTCGGGTCGATGCCATGGCGCACGGCGTTTTCGACCAGGGTCAGCAAGGCCATCGCCGGGAAGCGGCGCGGGCCGAGCGCCGGGTCGACGGCGATCTTGAACTGCAGCCGGTCGGGCATGCGCATCTGCATCAGCTCGAGGTAGGCGCGCACCAGCGCGACTTCGTTGTCCAGCGTCGGCTGGCCGTCGTGCAGCCGCGGCATCGCGGCGCGCAGATAGGCGATCAGGCTCTTCAGCACGCCGGCCGCGCGCGGCGAGTTGCTTTCGACCAGGGCCTGCACGTTGGCCAGCGTGTTGAACAGGAAGTGCGGTTCGATCTGCGCCTGCAGCAGCGACAGCTGTGCGTCCAGCGCCTGCTTTTCGAGCCGGCTGCGTTCCAGCTCGAACTGCAGCGCCTGGCCGCGCGCCTGGCCTTCGCGTTCGCGCAGCATCGCGCCCAGCGCTATCAGCACGCCGAGCAGCAGGCCGCTGCCGGCGATCCACATGAAACCCCAGATACGCTCGGGCATGCCGAAGAAGGCCACCAGGTCGCCGCCGGTGGAGAACAGGTAGACGGCCAGCGTGGCCAGCGGCGCGGCGGCCACGATCGCCACCACCGGCGACAGCCAGGCCGGTAGCCAGCGCAGCGGCCAGCTCTGTGGCCACGAGCGGGCCGCGGCATAAGCCAGCAGCAGCACGATGGACAGGAACAGCGTGCGCCCCAGCACCACCGGAAATGGCGGCGCGAAAATCGGGTTCAGCAGCACCGCGGCGGCGATTGCCAGCCCGATGGCGGTGACGATCCCACCGCCGCTGAGCGTGGCGAGGAATGTCGACCAGCCTGACGGCGGCACTTGAACCTGCGACTTCATGGCCGCACGATAACGGCGCCGCGGCCGCGCTCCAAGGCCCAACGCCGCCCGGTGCGACGAAGCACGGAACGGCGGTGGCGAACGACTGCCTGCTAGCCCGGCTACACCCCGGCCCGGGGCAGCCGCGCGGCGAGCGCCTGGCGCAGCGAGTCGGCGCTGTCCTGCAGGTGGGCGCGGGTTTCGGCGTCGCGCTTGCCGGGATGGCGGTTCACGCGTTCCAGCCGCGCCAGCAGCGCCTGCGCCTGCTCGCGCAGCAGCCCGCGGGCGTCGACTCGCGACTGCGGCCGCAGCAGGCCGCCCGCCAGCCGGTTGACGTGGTCGCGCTGCAGCTCGCGCCGCGGCGGCGCAATCACCGGCGCGTGTTCGAGGTCGGACCAGAGCTCGCGGTTCAGCCGCGTGTACAGCTCCGACAGCGGGTAGGCGTCGGCCGGCCGGTCGAACTTGGCGGCGCTGTCGAGGATGCGCGAAGCGACGCCGTCGCTCAGCAGGAAGCCGAGCAGCGCGCGCTGCAGATCGAGCAGGCGCTGCGGCAGCGCGTAGTCGGTGGCGACGCCGAACTCGCTGCGGTCCAGGAAGTCGGGCGCCAGGCGCCGCTGCAGCGCCGGCGAGATGGCCAGGCCGTCGGCACCGAGCACGGCCCGCACCGCGAGTTCGACCGACTGGCGCTGCACGGCGGCGCTGACCGGCTGCAGCGGGTCGCGCCCGCTGCCGGGAAAGTCGCGCAGCGTGCGTACGCCGCCGATCTGCCGCGTCAGCACCGACACCGCGCGCACCACGTCGGCCAGCGCAAAGCTCAGCGAGCGGCGCAGCACCGCGTAGTCGCGCTCTGGCGCGAGCTGGCGCGTTTCCTGGCGCTTGAACAGGTCGCGTGCGATGTCCAGGCGCTTGGCCGCGAAGGCCACCGGGTCGGCGCCCAGGTCCATCTGCAGCGTTTCCGGGTCGAGGCCGAAGGCCGTGTCTTCGTCGGTGCCGTAGGCCAGCAGCGGCTCGTTGCTGCGCGACGCGATGCGCTGCAGCTCGGCTGCTTCGTCGTCTTTGGCGATCGGCTTATAGGCGTATTCGACGGCCCAGTAGTCGTAGGGCCCGAGCGTCAGTTGGAATGGCACGCCGGCGCGTTCGCCCGGCCGTCCCAGGTTGATGGCGTTGTATTCCATCACCGAGCCGGTGGTGCCGTTGGCACGCGTGAAGTCGGGGTCGGACAGCTGGGCTTCGTTGTAGACGCGCGAGGCGCGGAAGTTGTGGCGCAGGCCGAGCGCGTGCCCGACCTCGTGCATGATCGTGTCCTTCACGTAGTCGAGCACGAAGGCCTGCGCTTCGGGGCTGGCGGGGTCGAGTTCGTCGCGCGCGGCCAGCACGTCCAGCGCATACGACAGCTGTTCGGCGGCGGCGTCGCCGAAGCTGCAGAAGGCGTGGCCGGGCGTGCCGGCGGGCAACGCATACGGCGTCGCGAAAGCGTTCGGTATGCCGTCGCCTTCAGCGCGTGTCAGGCTCGTCAGCACCTGCGTGCGTTCGACCCGGCGCAGCCGCGTCGCCATGCCTTCGAAGCCGATGTCGGCGTCGAGGATCTCGCCGGTGCGCGGGTCGACGTGGCTTGGGCCGACCGCGGCGAAGCCGGGCTCGGCGCTCATCAGCCAGCGTACCGACGCGTAGCCGATGTCCAGCGTGTCAAACGGCGCGTCGTCGGGCTGCTGCTGCACCTGCAGCGCGTCCTTGAAGCCGATGCGTTCGAAGGCCATGTTCCACTCCAGGATCGCCGCGCGCACCGTGTCGCGGTAGGCCAGCGGCACGTTGCGGTCGATCCAGAACGTGATCGGCTTCACCGGCTCGGACAGTGCCGCGGCCGGGTCCTTCTTCTCCAGCCGCCAGCGGTTGATGTAGCGCTGGCGCGGCGTGCGCGCGAGGTCGTTGCCGAAGTCGAGCACGGTGGTCGTGAACATGCCGACGCGCGGGTCGGCGCGGCGCGAGGTCATGGCTTCCGCCGGCAGCGGCGACAGCGAATAGTGGTGGCCGACGAGCATGCTGCGCGCGTCGGGCAGGTAGCGCGGTATCTGCGGCTGCGGGCCGATGTTGCCGGGCTGCGGCGGCGACAGGCTGCTGGTGTAGTAGTGGTTCTGCGTCTCGATCACGGTGGCCTGCGGCGAGCTGCGCACGGCCGAGATCGTGGTGTGGCGGCTGTCCAGGCTGTAGCCCTGGCGGTAGGCGCGCTGCAGCATCATGCCGACGCCGAGCATGTCGGACAGGAAGATCGCGTTGGCCTCGATCAGCACCGCCTTGCTGTCGGGGTGGGGGGCGCTGGCGACCATCGTGCTGCCGAGCAGGCTGGCCGAGTACGACGATTCGACCGCGCGCGCCTCCGGGGTGCCGGCCTGCGCCAGGACGTCGAGGTTGCGCGCCTGCAGCCGCACCTGGTTGTTGACGCGCACGAACTCCACCACCTGCGAGCCGCCGGCGCCGGCTATCGGGTAGGCCATCAGCCCGCCCAGGATGCCGGCTTCGCCGATGCCGCTCTTGATCTTCGGCGACAGCAGGAAGGGCTGGCCGAACTGCTGCGGCGGCAGCTCGATCCAGACCTTCTCGTCCTTCTGCCACAGCACCAGCGCGCCGTCGAAACGCTTGGCGTCCTTGATGACGGTGGCGAACGGCGGCGGCGAGCCCGGGGCCGGCGCGGCTGCGGCGGGCCGCGCGGCGGCGCCCGGGGCGGCGTCGGGCGATGATGGCGTGGCGGCCGCGTTGAACGGCGCTGCCACCGGTGCCGGCGGGTCGGCGGCCGGCGGCCGCGTGGCGCAGGCGCTGAGCAGCGCAGCGGCAGCAAGCAGGGTCAGGCGGATGTGCATGGTGCTTCGAGCGATTGTCGGCCAAAGGTTTCACCCTATGGCTGGCGGGTCGCGCACAAACGCACTGTCCGCGGGGTTCCGTCAGTCGATGGTCTGCCGGTAGCGCAGCATCGCCACCGCGCCGGCGACCACGATGAAGGCGCCGATGGCCCCGGCCTGCGGCCACAGCTCGGCCCAGCCGGCGCCCTTCAGCATGATGCCGCGCACGATGCGCAGGAAGTGCGTCAGCGGCAGCACTTCGCCGATGGCCTGGGCCCAGCCCGGCATGCCGCGGAAAGGGAACATGAAGCCCGACAGCAGGATGTTCGGCAGGAAGTAGAACATCGTCATCTGCATCGACTGCATCTGCGAGCGCGCGATGGTGCTGAAGGTGAAGCCCACCGCCAGCGTCGCGACGATGAACAGCAGCACCATCGCCGACAGCAGCGTGAAGCTGCCGGCCATCGGCACGTCGAACAGCGCCCGCGCGGCGCCGAAGACGATCAGCACCTGCGCATAGCCGATCAGCACGTAGGGCAGGATCTTGCCGACCATCATCTCCAGCGGCCGCACCGGCGTGGCGAGCAGGTTTTCCAGCGTGCCGCGCTCGCGTTCGCGCGTCATCGCCATCGACGTCATCATCACCAGCGTCATCGTCAGGATCACGCCCATCAGGCCGGGCACGACGTTGAAGGCGGTGATGCCTTCGGGGTTGTAGCGCCGGTGCACGATCAGCTCGAAGGGCAGGGCGCCGGGGCGCAGCGCGGCCAGCGGGCCGTTCAGGTCACCGGCCAGCGCGCGGGTCGGCAGCGCCTGCAGTGCCGCCACGGCCGGGCCGGTGGCGGCCGGGTCGGTGGCGTCGGCATAGACCACCAGCGCCGGCGTTTCGCCGCGCAGCAGCCGGCGCGAGAAGTCGGCCGGGAAGACCAGCGCGAATTGCACGTCGCCGCGCGCCACCAGCGCCTCGGCCTGGCTTTCAGATGTGGCCTGCACGACGCGGAAGTAGCCGGTGTTCTCGGCCGCACGCACAATGCTTCGCACCAGCGGGCCGGTGTCCAGTGCCACCACGGCGGTCGGCAGCTGCTTCGGGTCGCCGTTGATGGCGTAGCCGAACAGCACCAGCTGCATGATGGGCACGCCGATCAGCATCGCGAAGGTCAGCCGGTCGCGGCGCAGCTGGATCAGCTCCTTGCGCAACACGGCAACGATGCGGCCCCAGCTACGAGAAATTGTCCCGCGCATGCTGGGTCAGCGAGATGAAGACGTCTTCCAGCCCGGTGGCGATGGGCTGCACCGTCCAGGCCGCCTGCGGTGCGTGTTCGGCCAGCCAGGCCGGCAGGTCGCTGCCGGCGGCGCCGCTGACGTGCACGGTGCTTCCGAAGGGCACCACCATCCAGGCGGCATCGGCCTCGATCAGCGCGGCGGCTTCGGCCAGGCCTTCGCCGCGGATCTCCCAGGTGCGCAACGCCGCCTGGGCGATGACTTCTTCGGCCGTGCCGGTGGCCAGCAGCTTGCCGTAGCTGATGTAGGCCAGGCGGTGGCAGCGCTCGGCCTCATCCATGTAGTGCGTCGAGACCAGCACCGTCAGGCCTTCGGCGGCCAGCGCGTGGATCTGCTGCCAGAAGTCGCGCCGCGCCTTCGGGTCGACGCCGGCGGTCGGCTCGTCCAGCAGCAGCAGGTCGGGTTCGTGCAGCATGCATGCGGCCAGCGCCAGCCGCTGCTTCCAGCCGCCGGACAAGGAGCCCGCGAGCTGCTGGCGCCGCGCCGTCAGGCCCAGCCGTTCCAGCGCTGCGTCGACCACCGCGCGGCGCTCGTCCATGCCGTAGACGCTGGCGACGAAGTCCAGGTTCTCCTGCAGCGACAAGTCGTCGTACAGGCCGAAGCGCTGCGTCATGTAGCCGACGCGCAGCTTGATGCGGCGTGCGTCGCGGCGGATGTCGTGGCCCAGGCAGGTGCCTTCGCCGGCGTCGGGTTCGAGCAGGCCGCAGAGCATGCGGATCGTCGTCGTCTTGCCGCTGCCATTCGGGCCGAGGAAGCCGCAGATCTCGCCGCGCCGCACCTGGATCGAGACACCGTCGACGACGGTGCGCGTTCCGAAGCGCTTGGTCAGCCCGCGCACGTCGATGGCGAGCGGGTCGCCGTTCATGCGCCGGCGGGCAGGCGCACATCGACCGGCTGGCCGGGCTTCAGCACCGGCTCGCCGAGCGGTTCAGCCTCGACGCGGAAGACCAGCTTGCTGCGGCTCTGGTTGCTGTAGATCAGCGGCGGCGTGTACTCGGCCTGCGGCGAGACGAAGCTGATGCGCGCCGCCAGGCCCGCCGGGCAGCCGTCGCAGGACACGGCCACTTGCCGGCCGACGACGATGCGCGGCAGCAGCGGCTGCGGCACGAAGAAGCGCACCTTCACAGCGCCCGGCGGCAGCAGCGCCAGCACCGGCGATCCGGCCGGCACCCATTCGCCGACGCGGTACAGCGTGTCGAAGACCAGCGCGTCGCTCGGCGCGGCGCGCTGCTTCTGCGCTTCGTGCCAGCGCGCCAGCGCCAGGTCGGCGTCGGAGCCGCGCGCTTCGGCGGCCGCGGCGGCAATCTCGTCGGCACGCGCCGCGTCGGCGGCGGTGGCGCGTTCGGCCTGCAGCTCGCGCACACGGGCGGCGTCGCGCTCGCGTGCGGCGAGCAGCGCGTCCAGCTGCAGCGGTGCGATGAAACCTTGTTCGACCAGGCGCTGGTTGCGCGTCAGCGTCGCGGTCGAGGCTTCCAGCGTGGCGCGGGCCTGGGCCAGCTGCTGGTCGATGGCGGCCAGCTCGCTCGGGCGCTTGCCCTTGCGCAGGTTGGCGGTCTGCGCCGCGGCGCGCTCGCTGCGCGCCCGGGCGCCGGCGCTGCCGAGGCTTTCCGCATCGGCGTCCAGCGCATACAGCGCCTGGCCGCGGCTGACACGGTCACCGCGCTTGACGTTCAGCGCCAGCAGCGTGCCGGCGGCCGGCGGCGCCAGGTAGACGAGTTCGGCCTCGGCATAACCGCTCAGCGCGGGCTCGTCGTCATGGCCGCTGCAGCCGGCCAGCAGCAAGCCCACGACGGATAGCGCGAAGCACGCCTTCATGCGGCGAGCTTATACGCCCGCCGCGGGCTGCCGTGCCAATAGCGGACTCGGGCTACTGGATCGGCTTGAAGCGCACCCGCTTCGGCCGCGCGCCTTCTTCGCCCAGGCGCTTCTTCTTGTCGGCTTCGTACTCCTGGTAGTTGCCGGCGTAGAAGAACCACTGGCTGTCGCCCTCGCAGGCCAGGATGTGGGTGCAGATGCGGTCGAGGAACCAGCGATCGTGGCTGATGACCATCGCGCTGCCGGCAAACTCGAGCAGCGCTTCTTCCAGCGCGCGCAGCGTTTCGACGTCGAGGTCGTTGCTCGGCTCGTCGAGCATCAGCACGTTGCCGCCCTGGGCCAGCGTCTTCGCCAGGTGCAGGCGCCCGCGTTCACCGCCGGACAGGCTGCCGACCATCTTCTGCTGGTCGTTGCCCTTGAAGTTGAAGCGGCCGAGGTAGGCGCGGCTGGGCATCACGAACTTGCCGACGACGATGTTGTCGAGGCCGCCGGAAATGTCCTGCCACACCGTCTTGTCGTCGGCCAGCGTCTGCCGGCTCTGGTCGACGAAGGCGAGCTGCGCCGTCTTGCCGATGACGACCTCGCCGGAGTCGGGCTTCTGCTCGCCCTGCAGCATGCGGAACAGCGTCGACTTGCCGGCGCCGTTGGGGCCGATGATGCCGACGATCGCGCCGGCCGGCACCTTGAAGCTGAGCTTGTCGATGAGCAGCCGGTCGCCGAAGGACTTGCTGACGTCCTTGAACTCGATGACCTCGTTGCCCAGCCGCTCGGCCACCGGAATGAAGATCTCGTTGGTCTCGTTGCGCTTCTGGTACTCGACGTCGCTCAGCTCTTCGAAGCGCGCCAGGCGGGCCTTGCTCTTGGTCTGCCGCGCCTTCGCGTTCGAGCGCACCCACTTGAGCTCTTCCTTCATCGCCTTCATGCGGGCGTCTTCGGTCTTCTGCTCGGTCTCGAGACGCTTTTCCTTCTGGTCCAGCCAGTCGGAGTAGTTGCCCTTCCAGGGGATGCCCTGGCCGCGGTCGAGTTCGAGAATCCACTCGGCGGCGTTGTCGAGGAAGTAGCGATCGTGGGTGATCGCGACCACGGTGCCCGAGAAGCGCTGCAGGAAGTGCTCGAGCCACTCGACGCTTTCGGCGTCCAGGTGGTTGGTCGGCTCGTCGAGCAGCAGCATGTCGGGCTTGCTCAGCAGCAGCCGGCACAGCGCGACGCGGCGCTTCTCGCCGCCGGAGAGCACGCCGATCTTCGCGTCCCACGGCGGCAGGCGCAGCGCGTCGGCGGCCATTTCCAGCTGCAGGTCGGTGTTCTCGCTGCCGGCCGCGGCGATGATGGCTTCGAGTTCGGCCTGCTCGGCGGCGAGCTTGTCGAAGTCGGCGTTTTCGTCGGCGTATTCGGCGTAGACCTCGTCCAGCCGCTTCTTCGCGGCCAGCACGCCGCCGATGCCTTGTTCGACGGCTTCGCGCACGGTCTGTTCGGCGTCGAGCTGCGGCTCCTGCGGCAGGTAGCCGATGTTCAGCCCCGGCATCGGCACGGCTTCGCCTTCGAACTCCTTGTCGACGCCGGCCATGATCTTCAGCAGCGTGCTCTTGCCCGAGCCGTTGACCCCGAGCACGCCGATCTTGGCGCCGGGGAAGAAGGACAAGGACACGCCCTTCAGGATCTGCCGCTTCGGCGGCACGATCTTGCCGAGGCGGTTCATGGTGAAGACGTACTGGGCCATTGCGGGTTGTCCTTCGGGTTTGACCGTGCGAATGCGAAACCCGTGATTATCGGCGACGCGGGTACCGCGATGCCGGCACACAGGCTTGAAGCAGCGAGAATCGGTGCATGAACAACGGGCATCCGAGCTTCGAACTGCCAGCGCCGCAACTCGGCCGCTGGCGCGTGGGCAATACCGGGACCGAAGGTGTCTGGCGCTTCGAAGCCGCCGCGCCAGGCCCCGAGGTGCTGGTCACGGCACTGATCCACGGCAACGAACTGTGCGGCGCCTGGGCGTTGCTCGCGGCCCTGGAAGCCGGGCTGCGGCCGCGCCGCGGCGCGCTGGTGCTGGCCTTTTGCAACCTGGCTGCTTTCGACCAGTTCGATCCCGCCGCACCCGAGCGTTCGCGCTACGTCGAGCAGGATCTGAACCGCGTCTGGGGCACGATGGCCTGGCGCGCCGCCGGTGCGAAGACGCAGGAGCAGCGGCGCGCGCTCGAGCTGCTGCCTTTCGCCGAACGCGCCGACTGGCTGCTCGACCTGCATTCGATGCACCACGCAGGCCCGGCGTTGGTGCTGACCGGGCTGCAGCCGCGCAACATCGCGCTGGCGCGCGAGATCGGCGCGCCGGCGCTGGTGGTGGCCGACGCCGGGCATGTGGAAGGCTGCCGGCTGCGCGACCACGGCCGCTGGGCCGACATGGCTGACAACGGCAGCCGTTCGCTGCTCGTCGAATGCGGCTTCCACGGCGAACTGGCCGCGCGCGACGTGGCGATCGACGTGCTCGGCCGTTTTCTCGTCGCCGCCGGCAGCGTCGAAGCGATCGATCGACCGGCCGCCTGGCTGCGCCCCTTGCCCGCGGCGCAGCAGGTGCTGGAGGTCACCGCCGCGGTGACCACGGCCGCCGGCGAAGCGCCGCGTTTCGCGAAGGCCTGGCGCACCGGCGAGCGCGTCGAAGAAGCCGGCACCTTGCTCGGCTGGAACGGCGGCGTGCCGTTCTACACCCCGTACGCGGGCTGCACGCTGATCATGCCGTCGGTGCGGCAGGCGCGGCCCGGGCTGACCATCGTCCGGCTGGCGCGCGACGCCGGCGCCTGATTTGTGCGGCATTGCCGGCACCGTTCGCCGGCAATGTTGCGCTGCAGCAGGTAGAATCCCTGATATCGATGCAGCCTCCAGTCGCTGCATCGGCGTCGTCTCTCGACACCGCTTCTCGCGGTTACCTCCTTCCTGACGCCTGCGACTGGCGCCCCTGATGCGGGCGACGGGCCGACACTGTTCGAACTCAAAGAATGAATTTCACCGATCTCGGCCTGGCCGAGCCGCTCCTGCGTGCCGTGCACGACCAGGGCTACGACATCCCGACACCGATCCAGGCGCAAGCCATCCCGCAGGTGCTGAAAGGCGGCGACCTGCTCGCCGGCGCCCAGACCGGCACCGGCAAGACGGCCGGCTTCACGCTGCCGATGCTGCAGCGCCTGTCCGCCGGCAAGCCGGTGAAGGACGCGCGCGGCCGTGTCGCCATCCGTTGCCTGATCCTGACGCCGACGCGCGAGCTCGCGGCACAGGTCGAAGAAAGCGTGCGCACCTACGGCAAGTACCTGCCGCTGACGAGCATGGTCATGTTCGGCGGCGTCGGCATGCAGCCGCAGATCGACCGCCTGCGCAAGGGCGTCGACATCCTGGTGGCCACGCCCGGCCGCCTGCTCGACCACCACCAGCAGCGCACGCTGGACCTGAGCCACGTCGAGATCTTCGTGCTCGACGAAGCCGACCGCATGCTCGACATGGGCTTCATCCACGACATCAAGAAGGTGCTCGCGGTGCTGCCGCCCAAGAAGCAGAGCCTGCTCTTCTCGGCCACCTTCAGCGACGACATCAAGGCCCTGGCCGACAAGCTGCTGAACCAGCCGGCGCTGATCGAAGTGGCGCGCCGCAACGCCACCGCCGAGAACATCGCGCAAAAGGTGCACCCGGTCGGCCGCGAGCGCAAGAAGGAACTGCTCGCGCACCTGATCAAGACCGGCGACTGGCACCAGGTGCTGGTCTTCACGCGCATGAAGCACGGTGCGAACCGGCTCACCGAGTACCTGAACGATCACGGCATCAGCGCGATGGCGATCCACGGCAACAAGAGCCAGGGCGCACGCACCAAGGCGCTGGCCGACTTCAAGACGAACGACCTGCAGGTGCTGGTGGCCACCGACATCGCGGCGCGCGGCATCGACATCGACCAGCTGCCCCACGTCGTGAACTTCGAGCTGCCCAACGTGCCGGAAGACTACGTGCACCGCATCGGCCGCACCGGCCGTGCCGGCGCCACCGGCGAGGCGATCTCGCTGGTCTGCGTGGACGAAGACATCTTCCTGCGCGACATCCAGCGCCTGATCAAGCGCGAGATCCCGGTGCAGGTCGTGCCGGGCTTCGAGCCGCCGGCCGGCGAGCGCGCCGAGCCGATCGTGCTCGGCCGCATGACCATCGGCGTCGGCGGCACGCGCCGTGCGTCGGGTGGTGGCGGCGGCGGTGGTGGCCGCGGCGGCCCGTCGCATGGCGGGCGTCCCGGTGGTGGCGGTGGTGGTGGCCGTCCGGCCGCACCGCGTCGCGACGGTGGCCGTCCCCCGGCGCAAGGCGCGCGCGGGCCGAAGCGCTGACGCTGACCAATTGCCAACAGCCTTCACCGCTGAGGCGCGGAGGGCACGGAGTTCACGCAGAGGAAGACCCGATTTTCCTCTGCGAGCCTCTGCGCAACTCTGCACCTCTGCGGTGAATGTCTTCCGGGTTCAGGCGGTGACGCGGTTGCGTCCCGCGTGTTTCGACGCGTAGAGCTTGTGGTCGGCGGCGGCGAGCAGGTCGGTGACCTCGTTCATGCCGTCGGCCAGCAAGGCCACGCCGGCCGACACCGTCTGCCGGTGCGTACCGGTGTTCGAGGCCTGCATCGTGATCGTGAACGCATGTTCGTCGATCGCGACCCGGCCGCGTTCGGCCACGGCCAGCGCGTGTTCCAGGTCGGCGTGCGGCAGCACGACGGCGAACTCTTCGCCACCCAGCCGGCCCAGCACGCCGGCGCCATGCAGGCTGTGGCGCAGCAGCGTGGCGCTGTCCTTCAGCACGGCGTCGCCGGCGGCATGGCCGTAGCGGTCGTTCACGAGCTTGAAGTGGTCGAGGTCGTAGCACACCACGGCCAGCGGGCGGCCGTGCTGGCGCGCCAGCCGCATCTCGCGCTTCAGCGTGTCGAAGAGATAGCGCCGGTTGAAGACCTCGGTGCAGCTGTCGACGGTGGCGCTGCGGTAGATGCGGTCGTGCAGCGCCGCTTCCAGGCTCTGGCGCTCGTAGAAGCGGAACACCAGCAGGCCGATGCGCACCAGGTCGCCGTTGTTCAGCAGCACCGGCGCGTCGAGGCGCTTTTCATTGACGAAAGTGCCATTGCTCGAACCCAGGTCGCGCAGGCAGACCGAGTCGTCGTCGACCACCAGCTCGGCGTGGCGGCGGCTGACGCCGGCGCCGTCGACGTGCAACTGCACGTCGGCTGCACGCCCGAGCACCAAGCTGCCGGGCTCCAGGTCGAAGGGCAGGCCGGCATCCGGCCCGCTGTAGAGGATCAGGCAGGGCCGGCGAATGGCCAGCCCGGCAACCGCCTGCAGCAGCGAGACGCGGCTGCCGCTGACGGTGATGGTGGGCGAGTCCGGTACCGCGCTCATCGTCGCCGCCACCCGGAGTCGCCCGCGCCGGCTTACTGGCCGCCGAACTTGTAGTCGGTCTTGGCCTTCGCGCGCAGCTCTTCCTGGTACTTCTGCATCTTGCCCTGTTCCATGCGCTGCTTGAGCTGGGCCTTGACCTCTTCGAAGGGCGGGAAGGCGGCTTCGCGCGTGTCGTCGAGGCGGATGATGTGGTAGCCGAACTGGCTCTTCACCGGTTCTTCGGTCATCTCGCCCTTCTTCAGCTTGACCAGCGCGGCGCTGAACTCGGGCACGTAGCTGTCCGGCTTGGCGAAGTCGAGGTCGCCGCCGTTTTCACCGGAGCCCGGGTCCTTCGAGTTCTTCTTCGCCAAGTCCTCGAACTTGGCGCCGGCCTTGATCTGCGCGATCAGCGCCTTCGCTTCTTCTTCCTTCTCGACCAGGATGTGGCGCGCGCGGTATTCGGTGCCGGTGGCCGAGGCCTTGAACTTGTCGTACTCGCCCTTGGCCTCTTCGTCGGTGACCGGGTTCTTCTTGCGGTAGTCGTCGAAGAGCTCGCGGATCAGCACGCTCTGGCGCGCCAGTTCCATCTGCGCCTTGTAGTCGGCGCTGGCGGCGATGCCCTTCTTCTCGGCTTCCTGGACGAAGATCTCGCGCAGCACGACCTGGTCGCGCGCCTGCGCCTGCATTTCGGGGCTGACCTGCTGGCCGGCGCGCGCGGCCTGCTGCAGCAGCGTGTCGACACGCGCCTTCGGCACGGCCTTGCCATTCACGATGGCGATGTTCTGGGCCTGGGCGGCCAGCGGCAGCAGCAGCGCGGTGGCCGCCAGGGCGAGTGCGGCACGCACGGCAAGGGACTTCGAGGTCATGGGTGGGAGACTTTCGGATGTGTCGGCCGGGGCAGCAAAGCGGCGGCGAGGAGCACGCCTTGGGCGGCGGCGTTAGGGTTCAGGCTGTATCCGGGGCGCGCGCATCGATGGCCAGCGCGTGCACGCCGAGGGCCACCAAAGAGCCCAAAGAATCATACACGAGGCGATGCCGGGCCACGGGGCTCAGCCCGGCGAAGCGCGCGCTGCGGATGCGCACCGCGTAGTGGCCGCCTTCGCGCGCGCCGGCATGGCCGGCGTGCTGGGCACTGTCGTCGCGCACCTCGAGTTCGACCGGGTCGAGCGCGGCGCGCAGCGCGGCTTCGATCTCGGCGGCGCGCAAGGCGCTCACGGGTTCTCGGATCGCGGCTTGCCGTCGGCAGCCGGCACGTCTTCGATATAGCGGCTCAGGTACAGCCCCTGCGCCACCGTGAACACCAGCATCAGCCCGACGCCGCCGAAGAGCTTGAAGTTGACCCAGGTGTCGGTGCTGAAGCTGTAGGCCACCCACAGGTTGAGCAGCCCCATGCCGGCGAAGAACGCGACCCAGGCGAAGTTCAGCCGGTGCCAGACCTTGGCCGGCAGCTGCAGCTGCTCGCCGAGCAACACCTTGAGCAGGTTCTTGCCGGCCAGCAACGGGCTCAGCCACAGCGCCGTGCCCATGGTCCAGTACAGCACGCTGGGCTTCCACTTGATGAAGGTCTCGTTGTGGAACCAGATCGTCAGGCCGCCGAGGCCGACGACCAGCACCAGGCTGACCCAGAGCATGGTGTCGACCTTGCGGCCGCGCAGCTTCAGAAACGCCACCTGGGCCAGCGTGGCGACGATCACCACCACGGTGGCCAGCAGCACCGGCGCTTCATTCGGGCCGACGCTGCCGCCGGAGACCATGAAGCCGAAGGTGCTGGTGGCGAAGTCGGCCGCCCACTCCTTGTGCGACTCGGCGCCCTTGAAGCAGGCGAAGAACAGGACGATGGGCAGAAAGTCGAGCAGCAGCTTCATGCGCGCAGGGCAAAGGCATCGCGGATCATGGCCGCGATTGTGCCGGGTCGGCCACCGCCCCACCGGCGGCAGGGCGCGCAGCCCGTCACGCCTTGGGCTTGAAGTCGATCGCCGCCGAGTTGATGCAGTAGCGCTCGCCGGTCGGTTCGGGGCCGTCGGGGAAGACGTGGCCGAGGTGGGTGCCGCAGTTCTTGCAGCGCACCTCGATGCGCACCATGCCGTGCGTGCTGTCGCGCACTTCCTCGATGACCTCGCTGTTGATCGGCGCGTAGTAGCTCGGCCAGCCGCAGCCGGCGTCGAACTTGGTGCCCGATTCGAACAGCGGCGTGCCGCAGCCGACGCAGTCGTAGCGGCCGTCGTCGAAGTGGTCCCAGTACTTGCCGCTGAAGGCGCGCTCGGTGGCGGCGTGGCGCGCCACCTGGTATTGCATCGGGTCGAGCTGGGCGCGCCACTCTTCGTCGCTCTTGTGGACCGGGTAGCGCGGGTCGTCGTGCTCGTGGGGCTTTTTCGGGAACAGGCTCATGATGAACAGGAAACCTCCAGGTGCTGCGCCCAGGCTGGCGGGAACGAGGCATCACCCTCGTGCTCAGGCTGTTCGTCGAACGGGCGCTGCAGAACTTTCAGCAGGCGCTGCACTTCGCCGAAGTCGCCTTCGCCGGCGCGTGCTATCGCCGTTTCAGCCAGATGGTTGCGCAGCACGTATTTGGGGTTGCAGCCGTTCATGCGCAAGGCCCGCTCGGCGTCGACGCTGTTTTCGGCGCGCAGCCGCTCGGCGTAGCGTGCGGCCCAGGCGTCGAAGCCTTCGCGGTCGATGAACAGGTCGCGCACGGTGTCGTTGCGCGCACCGGGCGCCGGCGCAAAGCCGGCCAGGCGGCGGAACGTGATCGTGAAGTCGGCGCGGTCGGCGGCCATCGCGCGCAGCAGGTCGTCGACGAGTTCGCGGTCGCCGTCGCGTTCGTCGCGCAGGCCGAGCTTGGCGCGCATCGCCGCCAGCAGCGCCGCCGGGAATGCCGTCTTGTACGGCTCCAGCGCGGCCAGCGCGGCGTCGCTGTCGTCGATGAGTGGCAGCAGCGCCTGCGCCAGCGCGTGCAGGTTCCAGAACGCCACGTTGGGCTGGCGCGCATAGGCGTAGCGGCCCTGGTGGTCGCTGTGGTTGCAGATGTGGCCGGGGTCGAAGGCGTCGAGGAAGCCGAAGGGCCCGTAGTCGATGGTCAGGCCGAGCATCGACATGTTGTCGGTGTTCATCACGCCGTGGCAGAAGCCCACCGCCTGCCACTGCGCGATCAGCGCCGCGGTGCGCCGCGTCACGGCTTCGAGCAGCGAGGCGTAGGGCGTGGCACTGCCTTGCAGATCGGGGTAGTGGCGTTCGATCGTCGCATCGGCCAGGCGCTTCAGCAGCGCGTGGTCTTGTGCCGTGTGCGTGAAGTGCTCGAAGTGGCCGAAGCGCAGGAAGCTGGGCGCCACGCGCGTCACCACCGCCGCGGTTTCCATCGTCTCGCGCCGCACCGGCAGCGGCGAGCCGACGATGGCCAGCGCGCGCGTCGTCGGAATGCCCAGGGCGTGCATCGCCTCCGAGCACAGGAACTCGCGGATCGACGAGCGCAGCACCGCGCGGCCGTCGCCCATGCGCGAAAACGGCGTCAGCCCGGCACCCTTCAGCTGCACCTCCAGCGTGCCGAGCGGCGTTTTGACCTCGCCGACCAGCACCGCGCGCCCGTCGCCGAGCTGCCCGGCCCAGACGCCGAACTGGTGGCCGGAGTAGACCGTGGCCAGCGTGCCACCGTCGGGTTGTGCATTGCCGGCCAGCAGCTGCAATGCGGCGTCACTGTTCAGCCAGCCGGTCCAGCCCAGTTCGGCGGCGAAATCGTCGCTGCGCGCAACCCAGTGCGCGCCCGGCATCGGCTGCGTCGGTTGCACGACGTGGAACGCGCTTCCAAGCTGGCGCACGAAGCCGTTCGGATTCCAGTGCGGCGCCAGCGCCGCCGGCAGCAGATCGGGTGCGTTCATGGACGTGATTGTCGGCGCTCACGGCGTACACCGGGGTGCAGGGGTCAATCCAGGCCCTGTCCCTTGCGCGACAGCGCTTCGGGGTAGTCCCTGAAGCTCAGGGGCATTCGATTCCGTTACCTTCGGCCCCGGTTTGCACGCTTTCATTTTGGAGACAAGAACAGTGAAGTTCACGCACCGCCTTTCAGCCCTGCCGGCCGCCGCCTCGCTGCTGCTGGCCTCCGGCCTGGTGTTCGCCCAGTCGGGCGAAACCGTCAAGATCGCCTTCATCGACCCGCTGTCGGGGCCGTTCGCCAACATCGGCCAGAACCAGCTGAAGAGCTGGCAGTTCACCGCCGAGCAATTCGCGAAGAATGCCGCCGGCGTGAAGTTCGAGTTCGTACCTTTCGACAACAAGGGCTCGCCACAGGAGAGTCTGAACAACCTGAAGGGCGCCATCGACCAGGGCATCCGCTACGTCGTGCAGGGCAACGGCTCGGGCGCGGCAGCGGCGATCTCCGACGCCGTGAGCAAACACAACGAGCGCAACCCCGGCAAGGAGGTGCTGTACCTGAACTACGCCGCGGTCGACCCGGCGCTGACCAACGAACGCTGCTCGTACTGGCACTTCCGGCTCGACGCCGACACGTCGATGAAGATGGAGGCGCTGACGAGTTACATGAAGGACCAGACCGACGTCAAGAAGGTCTACCTGATCAACCAGAACTACGCGCACGGCCAGCAGGTCTCGCGCTATTTCAAGGAAACGATGGCGCGCAAGCGGCCCGACGTGCAGATCGTCGGCGACGACCTGCATGCGCTCGGCCAGGTCAAGGACTTCGCCCCCTTCGTGGCCAAGATCAAGGCCTCCGGCGCCGACTCGGTCGTCACCGGCAACTGGGGCCAGGATCTGACGCTGCTGATCAAGGCGGCCAAGGACGCCGGCCTGAACGCGAACTTCTACACCTACTACGCATCGACCAGCGGCGTGCCGACCGCGATGGCCGCCGGCGTCGGCGGCAAGGTGCGCATGGTGGCCTATGGCCACAACAGCGTGCCCGGCGTGCTGAAGATGCAGGACGAGTTCAAGAAGAAGTTCAACGACGACTGGTACACCTTCGCCACCTACACCGGCATCGCGATGCTGGTCGACGGCTTTGCCAAGGCCAAGAGCACCGATCCGGTCAAGGTGGCCGCGGCGCTCGAAGGCCTGAAGTTCAAGAACTTCCAGGGCGAGGTCGAGATGCGCAAGACCGACCATCAGCTGCAGCAGGGTTTGTACATTTCCGAGTGGCGCAAGGCCGACTCGAAGAACCCGTACTCGGTCGAAAACACGGGCTTCAACTTCCAGCAGGTGAAGGCGATCGAGCCCTACGTGGCCAGCACGCCGACCTCGTGCCAGATGAAGCACCCGTAAAGTCCCCGCCGATTCGAACCGCGCGGCGCCGACACCCGGCGTCGCGCTTTTTTCTGGGGTTGCCCTGCTGCGATGGATGCTTCGTACTTCCTGATCTCGCTGCTCAACGGCCTGTCGGTCGGTTTGCTGCTGTTCATGCTGGCCTCGGGCCTGACGCTGATCTTCAGCATGATGGGCGTGCTGAACTTCGCCCACGCCAGCTTCTACATGCTCGGTGCCTACGTGGCCTTCTCCATCACCCAGGCCATCGGCTTCTGGGGCGGCCTGCTGCTGGCGCCGCCGCTGGTGGGTCTGGCGGGCGCGGCCTTCGAACGTTTCGCCTTGCGTCGCGTGCACAAGTTCGGCCATGTGCCCGAATTGCTCATCACCTTCGGCCTGACCTACATCCTGCTCGAACTGGTCGGCCTGGTCTGGGGCCGCCAGGCACTGAACTTCCTGCCGCCGGAGTCGCTGCGCGGGCCGTTGATGACGATCGTCGACTTGCCGACCGGGCTGAGCCTGGCGCTGGGCGAGCCGCCGCCGGAATGCAAGAGCGTGGCCGGCGCGCTGTGCACGCAGTTTCCGTCGTTCCGCGCCTTCGGCATGGGCGTGGCGGTGGCCATGCTGGTGGCGGTGTGGCTGCTGCTGACGCGCACGCGCATCGGCCTGGTGATCCAGGCTGCGCTGACGCACCCCGAAGCCGTGGAGTCGCTCGGCCACAACGTGCCGCGTGTGTTCATGCTCGTCTTCGGCGGCGGCACGGCGCTGGCGGCGCTGGCCGGCGTCATCGGCGGCGCACTGCGCGTCACCGAGCCGTCGATGGCGCAGGCGGTCGGTGCGGTGGTGTTTGCCGTCATCGTCATCGGCGGCATGGGCTCGCTGGCGGGAGCCTTCGCGGCGTCGGTGCTGCTGGGCGTGCTGGACTCGTTCGCGGTCGGCAGCGACCGCTCCCTGGCCGACGCCTTCCGTGCGCTGAGCCTGGTGGTCACGCCGGACACCTTCGGCTATGCGGTGTGGAGCGTCAAGATCTCGCAGGTGGCGGCGATCCTGCCGTACTTGCTGCTGGTGCTGATCCTGATCTTCCGCCCCAAGGGCTTGTTCGGCACGCGGGAAGGCTAGGATGAAACGTCGTTTGCCAACCTCGGTGGTGGCTCGCAGCCCGTTGAAGTCATTCACCGCAGAGGTGCGGAGGACACGGAGTTTCCGCAGAGAAATTCAATGTCTTCCTCTGCGTTTCCTCTGCGCTCTCCGTACCTCTGCGGTGAAGGCTGTTCCGGCTGCCTGGGGCCGAACGCAGTCGATTGAAGCGCGGCGGAGCAATTGACATGACCTCCATCCACGAAAGCCGCCTGCACCAGCACTTCCGGCGCTACAACGGCGGCCGCTGGGTCGTCTGGGGCTTGTACGCGCTGGTGCTGGCGGTTTCGCCGCTGGTCTTCACCAGCAGCCTGTCGCTGACGATGCTGTCGCAGATCGGCATCGGCATCATCGCCTGCCTGGCCTTCAACATGCTGCTCGGGCAGGGCGGCATGCTGAGCTTCGGCCATGCCGTGTACTCGGGACTCGGCTCGTTCTTTGCGATCCACGCGCTGAACCTGGTCGCGGCCGGCAAGTTCAACATTCCGGTCAGCCTGGTGCCGCTGGTCGGCGGCGCGGCCGGGCTGCTGTTCGCGGTGCTGCTGGGCTACGTCACGACGAAGAAGGCCGGCACGCCGTTCGCGATGATCACGCTCGGCGTCGGCGAACTGGTGGCCGCGATGGCGCTGATGTTCCCCGGCTTCTTCGGCGGTGAAGGCGGCATCAACGGCAACCGCGTCATCGGCAAGGCCGTGCTCGGCATCAGCTTCGGGCCGCAGGGCCAGCTGTACTACCTGATCGCGGTGTACTGCTTCGTCTGCACGGCGCTGATGTTCGCTTTCACGCGCACGCCGCTGGGCCGCATGCTGAACGCCGTGCGCGACAACCCCGAGCGGGTCGAGTTCATCGGCTACAGCACGCAGCACGTGCGCTACCTGGCCTTCATGGCTTCGGGCCTGTTCATGGGTATCGCCGGCGGGCTGGGCGCGCTGAACTTCGAGATCGTCACGTCCGAGGTCGTCGGCGCCGCGCGCTCCGGCGCCTACCTGTTGTTCACCTTCCTTGGCGGCGCGGTGTTCTTCTTCGGCCCCATCATCGGCGCGGTGCTGATGGTGCTGGCGCTGGTGCTGCTGTCCGAGCTGACGCAGGCCTGGCTGCTGTACCTGGGCCTGTGGTTCCTGTTCATGGTGATGTATGCGCCCGGCGGCATCTCGAGCCTGATCATGATGAATCTGCGCCTGGCTTCGTTCGGCAAGCTGAGCCGGCTCTGGACCGCCTACCTGGCGCTGGCCGGGCTGGCCTTCGTGATCCTGGTCGGCGCCGCCGCGATGATCGAGATGGTCTACCACCTGCAACTGAACCAGGCACTGGGCCCGGAGATGAAGTTCATGGGCGCGACGCTGAACGCGAAGGGCTTCGACAGCTGGTTCGGTGCCGCCTTCGTGCTGCTCACCGGCCTGGCGATGTTCGAACTGACGCGGCGCGAGTTCGTGCGCCAGTGGAGCGTCATCCAGGTCGAGATCGAGCACGAGATCAAGCAACGGGAGGCGCTGGCATGAGCTACGCGCTCGAACTGCGCGACGTGCGCAAGAGCTTCGGCAAGACCGAGATCATCCGCGGCGCCAGCCTGGGCGTGAACGCCGGCGAGCGCGTTGCCATCATCGGCCCGAACGGCGCCGGCAAGAGCACGCTGTTCAACCTGATCAGCGGCCGCTTCGGCATCACGTCGGGCGACATCCTGCTGCACGGGCAGTCGCTCGCCGGCCTGAGCCCGTTTCAGATCAACCGGCGTGGCCTGTCGCGCAGCTTCCAGGTCAGCAACCTGTTCATCCGGCTGTCGGTGTTCGAGAACATCCGCTGCGCGGTGCTGTGGAGCATGGGCTACAAGTATTCATTCTGGAAGTTCCTGGCCGACATGCGCGACGCCAACGAGCGCGCCGAAGAAGTGCTGCAGATGATCAAGCTCGAGCGCCGGCGCGACGTGCTGGCGACGAACCTCACCTACGCCGAGCAGCGTGCGCTGGAGATCGGCATCACCATCGCCGGCGGCGCCAGCGTGATCCTGCTCGACGAGCCCACCGCCGGCATGAGCAAGAGCGAAACTGCGCGCTTCGTCAACCTGATCCGCGAGGTCACCGTCGGCAAGACGCTGCTGACCGTGGAGCACGACATGGGCGTGGTCTTCGGCCTGGCCGACAAGATCGCGGTGCTGGTCTACGGCGAGGTCATCGCCTTCGACGAACCCGCCGCGGTACGGGCGAACCAGCGCGTGCAGGAGGCCTACCTCGGCTCGGTTCTGGCCGATGCGCAGGCCGCCGAGGCGGGACATTGATGCCGATGAACAGCCTTCACCGCAGAGGGGCGGAGAGCGCAGAGGAAACGCAGAGGAAGACCTTGAAGTTCTCTGCGCAAACTCCGCGCCCTCCGCACCTCTGCGGTGAATGCCTTTGGACCCCAGCATGCTGAAACTCGACGACGTCCACGCCTACTACGGCAAGAGCCATGTGCTGCATGGCGTGAACTTCCAGGTCGGCGCCGGCGAGATCGTCGCGCTGCTCGGGCGCAACGGCTCGGGCCGTTCGACCACGGTGAAGACCATCATGGGCCTGGTCGACGGCACGGGTTCGATCCGCTGGCGCGAGAACGAGATCCTGGGCCGCAAGGCCTTCGAGATCGCGCACACCGGCATCGGCTACGTGCCCGAGAACCGCGACATCTTTCCGAACCTGACCGTGCACCAGAACCTGCTGCTGGGGCAGAAGTCCGGCGTCAAGAACGGCCGCTGGGGCTTCGACGACATGTACGGCATGTTCCCGCGCCTGAAGGAGCGCCAGCACACCGAAGCCGGCGTGCTGTCGGGTGGCGAGCAGCAGATGCTGACGCTGTGCCGCACGCTGATGGGCGACCCCGACCTGATCATGATCGACGAGCCCACCGAGGGCCTGGCGCCGAAGATCGTCGAACTCGTCGCCGAGTACCTGCGCGAACTCAAGCGCCGCGGTATCTCGGTGCTGCTGGTCGAGCAGAAGCTGACCATCGCGCTGGAAGTGTCCGAGCGCTGCCTCGTGATGGGGCATGGCCAGATCGTCTTCGAGGGTACGCCGGCGGAGCTGCGCGCCAATGCGTATATTCGCAAGGAGTGGCTGGAGGTGTAGCCTCCCAGTCCTCTAGCAAATCGGCCGGCCCTGTCACGCCAGCGACATTGACCGGCCTTTTTTGACCCCTAGAATCGAACGATCGTTCTATTCTTGTTCCAGCCTGAGGAGACGCCATGGGCGCCAGCTACGAAGTGCGCGGCAAGGTTGCCGTCATCACGCTCGACAACCCGCCGGTCAACGGCCTGGGTTACGACACACGGCGCGAGTGCAGCGCCGGCATCGACCGTGCGATGGCCGACGCGGCGATTGCAGCCGTCGTCGTCACCGGCGCCGGCAAGGCCTTTTCCGGCGGTGCCGACATCAAGGAGTTCGGCAGCCCGAAGGCGATTGCCGAGCCCAACCTGCTGTCGCTGATCAAGCAGCTCGAAGGCACGAACAAGCCGGTGGTGGCTGCGGTGCACAGCGTCTGCATGGGCGGCGGGCTCGAACTCGCCCTGGGCTGCCACTACCGCGTGGCCGCGCCGGGCACCAATGTCGCGTTGCCCGAGGTCAAGCTGGGCCTGGTGCCGGGCGCCGGCGGCACGCAGCGGCTGCCGCGCGTGCTGGGGGTTGAGTCGGCGCTGAACATGATCGTCAGCGGCGAGCCGGTGAAGAGCGAAGTGCTGGCCGCCATTCCCGGCCAGAAGCTGTTCGACAAGCTCATCACCGACGACCTGCTGGCCGGCGCCATGGCCTTTGCCACCGAGAAGGCCGCCGAACACGCCGGCGGCAAGCCGCTGCCGCTGGTGCGCGACCTGAAGGTCAAGCACCCGAACGCCGACGCCTACTTCCAGTTCGCGCGCAACACCGTGAAGGCGATGGCGAAGAACTTCCCGGCGCCGGCCAAGTGCGTCGACGTGGTCGAAGCCAGCCTGAAGCGCAAGTTCGACGACGGCATGGTCTACGAGCGCGAGACCTTCATGGCGCTGATGCTGACGCCGGAATGCAAGGCGCTGCGCCACGCCTTCTTCGCCGAGCGCGCGGCGTGCAAGATCCCCGACGTGCCGGAAGACACGCCGACGCGGGCGATCAACAAGGTGGCCGTCATCGGTGCCGGCACCATGGGCGGCGGCATCAGCATGAACTTCCTCAACGCCGGCGTGCCGGTGACCCTCCTCGAGATGAAGCAGGAGGCGCTGGACCGCGGCGTCGCGACCATCCGCAAGAACTACGAAGCCCAGGTCAAGAAAGGGCGGCTGAAGGCCGACAAGTTCGAACAGCGCATGGCGCTGCTCGGCACCACGCTGGCCTATGACGGCATCAAGGATGCCGACCTCGTCATCGAAGCCGTGTTCGAGGAGATGGGCGTCAAGGAAAAGGTCTTCAAGACGCTGGACGAGGTGATGAAGCCCGGTGCGATCCTCGCGTCGAACACGTCCACGCTCGACGTCGACAAGATCGCGGCCTTCACGAAGCGCCCGCAAGACGTCATCGGCATGCACTTCTTCAGCCCGGCCAACGTGATGAAGCTGCTGGAAGTGGTGCGCGGCGCGAAGACCGGCAAGGACGTACTCGCCACCGTGATGCAGGTCGGCAAGAAGATCAAGAAGACGACGGTCGTCTCCGGCGTCTGCGACGGCTTCATCGGCAACCGCATGATCGAGCAGTACAGCCGCCAGGCCGGCTTCCTGCTCGAAGAAGGCTGCACGCCGGCGCAGGTGGACCGCGCGGTGGAGAAGTTCGGCTTCGCGATGGGCCCGTTCCGCATGGGCGACCTGGCCGGCAACGACATCGGCTGGGCCATCCGCAAGCGCCGCTACCTTGAAAAGCCCGGCATGCGCTACAGCAAGACCGCCGACCTGCTGTGCGAGATGGGCCGCTACGGCCAGAAGACCGGCGCCGGCTGGTACGACTACCAGGCAGGCAAGCGCGACGCGATCCCGTCCGACGCGGTGGTGAAGATGATCGAAGACCACCGCAAGGAGCTGGGCATCACGGCACGCAAGATCGGCGACGAAGAGATCGTGCACCGGCTCGTCTATTCGCTGGTCAACGAAGGCGCCAAGATCGTCGAGGAAGGCATTGCCAGCAAGGCCAGCGACATCGACATGGTCTATCTCACCGGCTACGGCTTCCCGCTGCACCGCGGCGGCCCGATGTGCTACGCCGACACGCAAGGCTTGTTCAACGTCGTGCAGACGATGAAGAAGTTCGCGGCCAACCCGCTGGACGACGCGTCGTTCTGGCAGCCGGCGCCGCTGCTGGCCAGGCTCGCCGCCGAAGGCAAGACATTCTCCTGAAGGGACACCGCACCATGAGCAAAGCCGTCATCGTCTCGACCGCCCGCACGCCCCTGGCCAAGAGCTGGAAGGGCGCCTTCAACATGACCCATGGCGCCACGCTGGGCGGCTTCGCCGTCAAGGCCGCCGTGGAACGCGCCGGTATCGACCCCGGCGCGGTCGAAGACGTGCTGATGGGGTGCGCCAACCCCGAAGGCGCCACCGGCTGGAACGTCGCGCGCCAGGCCGCGCTGCGCGCCGGCCTGCCGATCAGCGTCGCCGGCCTGACCGTCAACCGCTTCTGTTCGAGCGGCCTGCAGACCATCGCGATGGCGGCGCAGCGCGTCATCGCCGGTGAAGGCGATGTCTATGTCGCCGGCGGCGTCGAGAGCATTTCCTGCGTGCAGCAGGAGATGAACATGCACATGTTCCAGGACAGCTGGCTGCTCGAGAACAAGCCCGAGATCTACTGGTCGATGCTGCAGACCGCCGAGACCGTGGCCAAGCGCTACAAGATCGACCGCGAGCGGCAAGACCGCTACGGTGCCGGCAGCCAGCAGAAGGCCTGCGCGGCGCAGGAAGCCGGCCTGTTCAACGACGAGCTGGTGTCGGTGACCGTCACCGCCGGCGTGGCCGACGCGCAGCTCGGCCTGCGCAGCAAGGAAGTGACCGTCAGCGCCGACGAAGGCCTGCGCTCCGGCACCACCTACGAAAGCATCAAGGACCTGCGCACGGCGCTGCCCGGCGGCGTGGTGTCGGCCGGCAACGCCAGCCAGTTCAGCGACGGCGCCGGCGCCTGCGTGGTGGTCAGCGAAGCCTATGCCGAGGCCAAGGGCCTGAAGCCGCTGGGCCGCTTCCTCGGCTTCGCGGTGGCCGGCTGCGAGCCCGACGAGATGGGCATCGGCCCGGTCTTCGCGGTGCCCAAGGTGCTGCAGCGGCTGGGCTTGAAGGTCGACGACATCGACCTGTGGGAACTGAACGAGGCCTTCGCCGTGCAGGTGCTGTACTGCGCCGACAAGCTCGGCATCCCGATGGACCGGCTGAACGTCAACGGCGGCGCCATCGCCCTCGGCCACCCGTACGGCGTCAGCGGCCAGCGGCTGACGGGCCACGCGCTGATCGAAGGGAAACGCCGCGGCGCGAAAAGGGTCTGCGTGACGATGTGCATCGGCGGCGGCATGGGCGCAGCCGGGGTCTTCGAGGTGCTGTGAATGCACGGCCGCGCAACGCCTTGAAGGTCGATCTCGACACCTTGCGCGGCTTCTTCCGCATGTCGCCCCCCTTCATGGTCGACCTCGGTGTCGAGCCGGTGGCCGTCGAAGAAGGCCGCGTCAGCACCGTGCTGGCGCTAGCGCCGCGCCACCTGCAGCACACCGGCCAGGTGCATGCCGGCGTGTCCACGGCGATGGCCGTCATTCCGCAAAGCTGAACCCATGCGCACCACGCTCGACTTCCTGCTCCACGACTGGCTCGGCGTGAGCTCGCTGCTGGCGCGCCCGCGCTTTGCAGACCACTCGGCCGAGACCTTCGCATCGGTGCTCGACACCTGCGAGCGCATCGCACGCGACAAGTTCGCCCCCTTCAACCGCCTGGCCGACACGCAGGAGCCGCACTTCGATGGCGAGCGCGTGCACCTGCCCGAAACCACGCACGCGGCGATGGCCGCCTATGTCGAATCGGGCATGCTCGCCGCGGCGCAGAGCTATGACCTCGGCGGCATGCAGCTGCCCTGCGTCATCGAGATGGCGGCGAATGCCTTCTTCAGCAAGGCCAGCGTGGGGATGGGCGGCTACGCGATGCTGACCAGCGGCAACGCGAACCTGCTGATGGCCCATGGCACGCCGCTGCAGCAAGAGGTCTTTGCGAAGAACCTGTTCGCCGGGCGCTGGTTCGGCACCATGTGCCTGAGCGAGCCGCAGGCCGGCTCCAGCCTCAGCGATGTCGCGACGCGTGCCACGCCGGATGGCGACGATGCCGAACTCGACAAGCTCGGCCCGCGCTACCGCCTGAAGGGCAACAAGATGTGGATCTCGGCCGGCGAGCACGAGATCACCGAGAACATCGTCCACCTGGTGCTGGCCAAGATCCCGCAGCCCGACGGCAAGACGCTGCCGGGCACCAAGGGCCTCTCGCTCTTCATCGTGCCGAAGAAGCTGGTCAACGAGCGCGCTGAACTCACCGGCGAGCGCAACGACGTGGCACTCGCCGGCCTGAACCACAAGCTCGGCTACCGCGGCACGACGAACACGCTGCTGAACTTCGGCGAAGGCAAGTTCCCGGTGCGCGGCGCGGCGGGTGCCATCGGCTACCGCGTCGGGCGGCCGGGCGACGGCTTGCGCTGCATGTTCCACATGATGAACGAGGCGCGCATCGCCGTCGGCATCGGCGCCGTGATGCTGGGCTATGCCGGCTACGAAGCCAGCCTGGACTATGCCCGCCAGCGGCCGCAAGGCCGCAGCATCTCGCCGGCCGGCAAGGACGCCACGCAGCCGCAGGTGCCGATCATCGAACACGCCGACGTCAAGCGCATGCTGCTGGCGCAGAAGAGCTATGTCGAAGGCGGCCTGGCGCTGGCGCTGTATTGCGCGCGCCTGGTCGACGAGCTGCACACCGGCGACGAGGCAAAGGCGCACGAAGCCGGCCTGCTACTCGAAGTGTTGACGCCGATCGCGAAAAGCTGGCCCAGCGAATGGTGCGTGGAAGCCAATTCGCTGGCGATCCAGGTGCACGGCGGCTACGGCTACACGCGCGACTTCATGGTCGAACAGTACTGGCGCGACAACCGCCTGAACATGATCCACGAAGGCACGCACGGCATCCAGGGCCTGGACCTGCTGGGCCGCAAGGTCGTGATGGACGGCGGCGCCGGCCTGAAGCTGCTGGCCACCAAGATCAGCGCGACGATCGAACGCGCCGGCCATGTCCAAGGCCTGGCCGAACCGGCGAACGCGCTGGCCGCGGCCTTGCAGAAGCTCGGCGCCGCCACCAAGGCCGCATGGGCCACCGGTGTGCCCGAAGAAGCGCTGGCCAACGCCACGCCGTATCTGCAAGCCTTCGGCCACACGGTGCTGGCGTGGATCTGGCTCGACGTGGCGCTGGCAGCCGAACGCGCCGGCGGCCCGCTGCAAGCCGGCAAGCTGGCCGCGATGCGCTACTTCTTCGCCTACGAACTGCCGAAGATCGACGCCTGGCTGTCGGTGGTCAGCCGGCGCGAAGCGGTGTGCCGCGACATGCAGGACGCGTGGTTCTGAAATGGAACGCCCATTGCCTGCGCCAGCTTCCGGCCCTTTGAAGTCATTCACCGCAGAGGAGCGGAGGGCGCGGAGTTTCCGCAGAGAACATCAAGGTCTTCCTCTGCGTTTCCTCTGCGCTCTCCGCCCCTCTGCGGTGAAGGCTGTTCCGGCTGCTTCGGGCCGCAAGCCGTCGTCGCGGACGGCGCGAAGCGCGCTGGAGCCACTGACATGACCACGAGTGGCATCGAAAAACTCGTCTGGGCGCTGGTCTACGGCGGGCTGCTCGTGGCCTCGCTCGGCGTCTTCTTGCAGCGCCAGCATCAGCCGCTGGGCTGGACGCTGATCGTCGGCGGCGGCCTCGCGGCCGTGGCCGGCGCGGTTCTGATCTGGGTTCGCTCGCGCATGAAGAGCTGAGCCATCACCACCCCATTCATCCAAAAGGAAGATCCATGAGCACCCCCGTCCAGAAGCTTTTCGACCTCAGCGGCAAGACCGCGCTCGTCACCGGCGGTTCGCGCGGCCTGGGCCTGCAGATCGCCGAGGCGCTGGGCGAGGCCGGCGCGAAGATCCTGCTCACTTCGCGCAAGGCCTCGGACCTGGAAGAAGCCGCCGCCGACCTGCAGGCCAAGGGCATCGACACGCGCTGGGTGGCCGCCGACGCCAGCGACCCGGTGCAGATCCAGAAGGTCGTCGACGAAGCGATGCAGCGCCTGGGCCGCATCGACATCCTCGTCAACAACGCCGGCGCCACCTGGGGCGCGCCGGCTGAAGACCACCCGCTCGAGGCCTGGGACAAGGTGATGAACCTGAACATCCGCAGCCTGTTCCTGTACGCCCAGGCGGTGGCCAAGGCGAGCATGATCCCGAACAAGGGCGGCCGCATCATCAACGTCGCGTCGATCGCCGGCCTGGCCGGCAGCCTGGAGGTGAAGTTCATCGCCTACGGCACCAGCAAGGGCGCGGTGGTCAACTTCACGCGCACGCTGGCCGGCGAATGGGGGCCGTACGGCATCAACGTCAACGCGCTGGCGCCCGGCTTCTTCCCGAGCAAGATGACGGCCGGCTTGCTGAAGAGCATCGGCACCGAGAAGATGGCGTCTTTCGCGCCGCTGCGCCGCATCGGCGACGACGACGACCTGAAGGGCGCCGCGCTGCTGTTCGCCAGCGCGGCTGGCAAACACATCACCGGGCAGATCCTGGCCGTGGATGGCGGCGTCAGCTCGGTGCACGCCGGCGGATGAAGCCGCTCGAGTTCCCGCTGCGCATCCCGTTCGTCGAGCAGCTCGGACTCGAACTCTGGGCTTTCGGCGGCGGTGAAGCCGAGTTGCGTGTCGACCTGGCCGACACGCACCTGAACAGCTGGCAGGTGGCCCACGGCGGCGTGCTGATGACGATGCTCGACGTGGCGATGGCGCATGCCTCGCGCAGCATCCACAGCCACCTGCCGGAGCACGGGCCGGGCATCGCCACGGTCGAGATGAAGACCAGCTTCATGCGCCCCGCCGAAGGCCGGCTGCGCGCCGTGGCCAAGCTGCTGCACAAGACGTCGACGATGGCCTTCGCCGAAGGCCAGGTGTTCGACGACCAGGGCCGGCTGTGCGCGCACGCCACCGGCACCTTCAAATACCTGCGCGCGTTGCCGACGGGCAGCCGCCAGGCCAAGCCGCTGCAACACAGCGCCACTGAATCGGAACCACCGGATTCGCCATGACCACCAACCACCGCATCGTGCTCGCGTCGCGCCCGAGCGGCGCCGCCAGCGCCGACAACTTCCGCCTTGAAGCGGCCGACGTGCCACCGCTGGCCGACGGCCAGGTGCTGGTGCGCCACCACTACCTGAGCCTGGACCCGTACATGCGCATGCGCATGAACGACGCGAAGAGTTATGCCGCGCCGCAAGCCATCGGCGCAGTGATGATCGGCGGCACGGTCGGTGAGGTGGTCGAGTCTCGGCACGCCGCTTTCGCGGCCGGCGACACCGTCGTCGGCATGGGCGGCTGGCAGGAATATGCGGTGCTCGACGCGCGCCAGCCGGGCGTGCTGCGCAAGGTCGACGCGACGAAGATCCCCCTGTCGGCCTACCTCGGCGCGGTCGGCATGCCGGGCGTCACGGCCTGGGTCGGGCTGGTGCACTTGATCCAGCCGAAGGCCGGCGAAACCATCGTCGTTGACGCTGCCGGCGGCGCTGTCGGAACGGCCGTCGGCCAGCTCGCGAAGGCCCGCGGTTGCCGCGCCGTGGGCATTGCCGGCGGCGCCGACAAGTGCGCCTACGTCGTCGATGAACTCGGTTTCGACGCCTGCATCGACTACAAGGCGCACCGCGATTTCGCGTCGCTGGCGGCCGCACTCGACGCCGCGGCGCCGAAGGGCGTGGACGGCTTGTTCGAGAACGTCGGCGGGCTGATCCTCGACGCCGTGCTGTCGCGCATGAACGCCTTCGGCCGCATCGCGCTGTGCGGCATGATCTCCGAGTACGACACCGACCCGGTGCCGCTGGCCCAGCCCAAGCTGCTGTTGACGCAGCGGCTGAAGGTGCAGGGTTTCATCGTCAGCGAACACATGGCGCTGTGGCCCGAGGCGCTGAAGGAACTGGGCGGCCTGGTTGCCACCGGCAAGCTCAAATACCGCGAGACGGTGGCGCAAGGCCTGGCCGCGGCGCCCGAGGCTTTCATCGGCCTGCTCAAGGGCAAGAACTTCGGCAAGCAACTGGTGAAGCTGGTGTGAACTGGATCTGGTCGCGCTTCGCCGAACTGGGCGTCGACAATCTGTACGACGCCCTGGCCTTGCGCTGCCGCGTGTTCATCCTGGAGCAGGGCGCCTACCAGGATCCGGACGGTGTCGATCGCCAGTCCTGGCACCTGCTCGGCCGTGACGCCGGCGGCGTGCTGCAGGCCTATCTGCGTGTCGTCGACCCGGGTGTGAAGTACGACGAGCCGTCGCTGGGCCGCGTCATCACGTCGCCTGAGGCGCGTGGCACCGGCCTCGGCCGCGCGCTCGTCGCCGAAGGCGTGCAGCGTTGCGTCGAGGCCTGGCCCGGGCGCGGCATCCGCATCAGCGCGCAGGCGCATCTGGCGCGCTTCTACGGTGGGTTCGGTTTCGTGGCCGTCGGCGAGACTTACCTCGAAGACAACATCCCTCACGTCGAAATGCTGAGGAGTGCGACATGAACGTCATTGGCGCGACCCCTGCGACCCACGAGGTCTTCAACCAGAGCACGCCGCTGCAAGACGTGAACCTGTTCCGCAGCAACCGGCCGCTGCGCGATGCCTTGCGCCACCACAGCCCCGCGCTCGACACGGCGCAGCTCGACGCGCTCGGCGCTGCCGCCGGCTCGGCCGCGATGCAGGCCCACGCGCGGCTGGCCAATGCGCACGCGCCGGTGCTGCACACGCACGACCGCTTCGGCCGCCGCATCGACCAGGTCGAGTTCCATCCGAGCTACCACGCGCTGCTCGGCACGGCCTTGCAGTACGGCTTGCACGGCACGCCGTGGTCGCGCGGCGCCGGCGCACACATCGAGCGCGCGGCCGGCTTCATGCTCTTCACCGAAGCCGAACCGTCGGTGCTGTGCCCCGTGTCGATGAGCTACGCGGTGACGCCGGCCCTGCGCGCCAACGCCGCGCTGTCGGCCGACTGGACACCGCGGCTGGCCGGCACCGAATACGACCCGCGCTTCGTGCCCTTCGCCGACAAACGCGCCGTGACCATGGGCATGGGCATGACCGAGAAGCAGGGCGGTTCGGACGTGCGCGCCAACACCACGCGCGCCGAGGTCGACGGCCGCGATGGCTGGGGCGAGCGCTGGCGAATCACTGGCCACAAGTGGTTCTTCTCGGCGCCGATGTGCGACGCCTTTCTCGTGTTGGCGCAGACACCGGCCGGCCTGAGCTGCTTCTTCCTGCCGCGCCTGCTGCCCGACGGCAGCGTCAACGCCATCGCGATCCAGCGACTGAAACACAAGCTCGGCAACCACGCCAACGCGAGCTCGGAAGTCGAGTTCCAGCGGGCTGCGGCGTGGCTGGTCGGCGAAGCCGGCCGCGGCGTGCCGCAGATCCTGGCGATGGGCGCGCTGACGCGGCTGGACTGTGCTCTGGGCACCACCGGGCTGATGCGCCAGGCGCTGTCCTTGGCGCTGCACCACACGGCCGAACGCCAGGCCTTCGGCAAGGCGCTGATCGCGCAGCCGTTGATGAAGAACGTGCTCGCCGACCTGGCGCTGGAAAGCGAAGCCGCCACCGCGCTGGCGCTGCGCCTGGCCGCCGCGGTGGACCGCAGCGAGAACGGCGGCAATGAACACGAAGCCGTCATGCGACGCCTGCTCACGCCAGTAGCCAAGTTCTGGGTCTGCAAACGCGGCAGCCACTTCGTGCAGGAAGCGATGGAATGCCTGGGCGGCAACGGCTATGTCGAAGCCGAAGGCGAGGGCACGATGGCGCGCATCTACCGCGAGATGCCGTTGAACAGCATCTGGGAAGGCGCCGGCAACATCATGGCGCTGGACCTGCTGCGTGCCTTGCGCGGTGCCGGCGTGGCCGATGCGCTGGCGCACGAACTCGCGCCGGTGCGTGGTGCGAATGCGGCGCTGGACCGTTGCATCGCGCGCCTGCTCGACGCCGTGGACGGCGGCATCGAAGAAGCCCAGGCCCGCGGCCTGGCGCGTGAACTGGCGCTGGCGCTGCAAGCTTCGCTGCTGCGCCGGCATTCGACCGACGCCGTGTTCTCGGCCTTCTGCCACTCGCGCTTCGACGCTGCCGCCGACGTCTTCGGCCTGCTGCCGGCCAGCGCCGACCTCGATTCGATCATTGCCCGGGCCCTGCCCACGGAGACCGCATGACACAACCCATCCTGCACCATTACGACGGCTCGCCCTTCTCGGAGAAGCTGCGCCTGATCCTCGGCTTCAAGGGCCTGGCCTGGCGCTCGGTGAAGATCCCCGCGATCATGCCCAAGCCCGACGTGGTGGCGCTGACCGGCGGCTACCGCAAGACGCCGGTGGTGCAGGTCGGCGCCGACGTCTACTGCGACACGGCACTGATCGCACGGCTGTTCGAAGCCTTGGCGCCGGCGCCGACGCTGTTCCCGGCGAGCGCGCCGCTGGCGCCGCTGCTGGCGCAGTGGGCCGACAGCACGCTGTTCTGGACGGTGATCCCGTACACGATGCAGCCGGCCGGCATGGCGACCATCTTCCAGGGCCAGCCGCCCGAAGTGATCAAGGCCTTCGCGGCCGACCGCGCGCCCTTCACCGCCGGTATGAAGCGGCAGACCTTGGCCGACGCCACGGCAAACCTGACGCGCTACCTGGCGACGCTGGACGCCCAGCTGGCCGACGGTCGTTCGTTCCTCTTCGGCGACGAAGCGTCGATCGCCGACTTCTCGGTCGCGCATTGCGGCTGGTACGTGCGGCGCGGCGGGCCGGTGGCGGCCGCGATCGTCACGCCGTACGCGCACTTCTCGGCCTGGCTCGACCGCATGCGGGCCATCGGCCACGGTACGTTCGAGCCGATGACGAGTGGCGACGCGCTGGCCATTGCCGCCGCAGCAAGCTCGCACGCGCCGACGGCGGTGCAACCCGGCCTCGGCTTCGAAGCCGGCGAGCCAGTCACCGTCACGCCCATGGACTACGGCCTGGACCCGGTGGCGGGCACGCTGGTGGGCGTGAGCGTGGACGAGGTCGTCATCCGCCGCAGCGACGAACGCGCCGGCACCGTGCACGTGCACTTCCCGCGTGCCGGCTTCCAGATCAAGAAGGAGACATCAGCATGAACGAATGGCAAGGCCGCACGGCCGTCATCACCGGCGCCGCTTCGGGCTTCGGCCTGGAGTCCTGCCGCATCGCGGCGCGGCACGGCATGAACATCGTCATGGCCGACGTGCAGCCCGAAGCGCTGAACCTGGCCGCGCAGGAGATCCAGGCACTCGGCGCACCGGTGCTGAGCTTTCGGCTCGACGTGTCGAAGGCGGCCGAGGTCGAGGCGTTGGCCGCAGCGACGCTGCAGCGCTTCGGCGCGCCGCACTTCGTCTTCAACAACGCCGGCGTCGGCGCCGGTGGCCTGATCTGGGAACAGACGACGAAAGACTGGGACTGGGTCGTCGGCGTCAACCTGATGGGCGTGGCGCATGGCGTGCGCGTCTTCACGCCGCTGATGCTGGCGGCGGCCGCAGCCGACCCGGCGTATCACGGCCACATCGCCAATACCGCATCGATGGCCGGGCTGCTGAACCCGCCGAACATGGGCGCCTACAACGCGACCAAGAGTGCGGTGGTCAGCATCAGCGAGACGCTTTACCAGGACTTGTCGCTGGTCAGCGAGCAGGTCCACGCGCACCTGCTGTGCCCGTTCTTCGTGCCGACCGGCATCCACCGCAGCGAACGCAACCGGCCGAGCGAACTGAGCGACGCGGCGCCGCCGACACGCGCCCAGCTCATCGGCCAGGCGATGACCGACAAGGCCGTGACGAGCAGCCGCGTCACCGCGGCGCAGGTGGCGCAGCTCGTATACGACGCGATGGAAGCGAACCGCTTCTACATCTACAGCCACCCGAAGGCGCTCGCCGGCGTGCAGACGCTGATGGAAGACCGCATGATGCAGCGCAACCCGACGGATCCGTTCAAGGAGCGGCCGGAAATCGGGGCGAAGTTGCGGGCGGATTTGCGCGGCTGACGGGCTGGCGCAGACAACTGGCCGGCGCCGCCATCGCGGCGCGGCGCGGCCGCCATGGTCGGCTCCTTGTCACCAACGGTTCGAAGGCGGCTCGGCGCTTCGCTGAATCTCGCGATGGGTCGGGGATCGCCCCGGTTCAGGACTTGCTTCTTGCATCCGCCCCTGCGCGCGATGCCGCTCAGGGCAAGAACGCCTCGACCTTGAGCCCCTGGACGGCGCCGAAATGCTTGACGTTGGCGGTGAGCACGGGCAGGCCGTGTTCGAGCGCGGTGGCGGCGATGAGGGCATCGCCCATCTGCAGGCCATGGCTCAAGGTGATCGACTCCATGAGTTCGATGGCCCGCTGAGTGATGGCTTCCGACAGTGGCAGCAAAGTCGCCATGCGGTGCTGCAGCATCTTCTTCACCGCCACAAGCTCGGCCTTGTTGCGCATGCCCTGCAGCACTCCGAGATAGCTCACCGCCGACAGCGTGAGCGCACCGAGTTCATCGAGTCGGCGCGTGGCCTGCGGGTAGCCTCGCAGATGCCAGATCAGCACATCGGTATCCACCAGCATCGGGCAATGCTCACGGTTCGTTGCGCGAGCCGTCGCGGTTGTAGCGGGGCTCGCGAATCTTGCGCACGTAGGCCGCCACGTCGGGCATGTCCTCGCGGTCGCGCCAGATGCCGAAGGCCGGATCGTCGGTGACGAACGCTTCGGCCGGCGCGGCTTCGGCTTCTTCTTCGATGCGCACCGTCACCAAGGCGCCGGCGGCGTTGGCCAACTTCTCGCGCCAGGCTGGCGGCAGATCGGCCACTGGTACATGCTCGAACACGACTGCATTCATCACGAGTCCTTCTTCAGGTGAGCGGCGGCATGACGCCGCGGCAATCAGGCCGCGGCATAGGCGCGCCCAAGCGCACGCATCAAGGATGGCCAAGCCAAGTCTTGAATCTACACCCTTCGGGCATAAAGTGAGCCGATGTCGCGGCCACTGCGAATCGAGTTCCCCGGGGCGGTCTACCATGTCACACCGCGCGGGGCCGGCGGCTGATGCCGGACCACAGCCATGGCAAAGCGTTCGTCGTCAATTGTCAGCGACCATCATGGATGAGTACCAAGAGCGTCTGTACTCCCTGTCGTGCAGCTACCTGGGCGGGAAGAGGTACTGGCGTCAGCGCCTCACGAGCCGGGCGGATGTGGACGCTGCCATCGTCGGCGGCGTTCCCTATGGTTCGCTCGTCTTTCTGGTCAGCTCTGTGAAGGGGTTGGAGGAAGGTGATGTCGCCAAGGTGCTGGGTATCAGCATCAGGACGCTTCGCCGCCAGAGCGAGACCTCCGAGAAGCAGATGCCGGCCGACTTGGCCAGCAAGGCTTGGCTCTTCGCCGAGACCTTGGCCAAGGCGACTGAAATCTTCGGCGGCAAGGAAGAGGCCGAACGCTGGATGTCCAAGCCGGCCATGGGCCTGGATGGACAGCGCCCCATTGACCTGTTGCAGACTGTCCAGGGTGGGGAACTGGTCAACGACTTCCTGACCCGCCTTGAGTACGGCGTCTACTCCTGACTTTCGTGGGCTCAAGGCGGTTCATTCCAACGCCTGTCGCGATTTTGGCGAGCGGTTGAGTCGAGTCGTTGCGTAACTCCGCGCAGCGACCCCATAATCTCAAGCAAACGAAGCACAGCCGGGGAGGGCGTGGTGCAAAGCGACTGGAACTACCAGCGCGCGCGGACTAGCGTCGCGTCGCCGCAAATCGCGTTCAATGAGGGAACTGGCGACCCCGTGTCGCGCCACACCGGGCGCAAGAGGCCCTGGAGTGCACGGGTCTCGCGTACAGCAGCGCTCCTGATGGCGTACATGGCGTTGGGGAGTGCCTCGGCGCAGATGGTCACCCCCGGAGAGTTCTCCGTCAGCGCCGGCGGCGCCGCGGTGTACCAGATCAAGCTGCGGGTGCCGCAGGGAATTGCCGGCGTGGTCCCCGACCTCTCTCTGGTCTACAACAGCCAGGGTGGCAGCGGCCTGCTGGGCGTGGGCTGGAGCCTCGCGGGTCTCTCGGGAGTCACGCGTTGCCCGCAAACGAACGCGCAGGACGGAAGCGCCTGGGTCGGCGGGATCAATTTCACCGCGACGGACCGCTACTGCATGGACGGCCAGCGCCTGATCGCCGTCGGCGACCCCGCGGTTTCGGGGTCTGCCGCTGGAACGTACGGCGCGAACAATACCTACTACGCGACGGAGATGGAGTCGTTCAGCAAGATCCAGTCTTTCGGTAGTGTGGGGTCCGGTACCGCCCAAAATGGTGCTTCGTTCTACGGGCCTTCGTATTTCGTCGTCAAGACGAAATCGGGGCTCAAGCTCGAATATGGCAATACGACTGACTCCAAGGTCTATCCGACCGGGAAGACAGTCGTCGCTGTCTGGGCGTTGAACAAGGTCACCGATACCAAGGGCAATTACATGACCCTGACCTACAGCGCGCCCGACAGCGTGAACGGTCAGTATTACCCGCTGCGGATCGATTACACCGGCAATGCCAGCGTAACGCCCAACATTGCGCCGACCAGCCGCATTGACTTCGAATACAACGACGCGGGCACGACGACGCGGCCCGATGCCGCTCCTGTGTTCGTCGGCGGCAGTCTGTTGCGGACGACCGTGCGCATGACCAAAGTCACGATGTCGAATGCCGGCACTTCAATTCGTGAATACCGAATCGCGTATCTGCCATCGCCGGCGGCGCCAGTGCGAAGCTTCGTCCAATCGATCCAGGAGTGCGCGCCGGGTTCCGGCGGCGCATGTCTTCCGGCGACGATGTTCGCCTGGACGTCACCGCAAACAAACTGGGTGCCGACATCGACGGTCGGCGCGAAGCCGGCTACGCCGGTCGATCAGCAGTGTTTGACTGGAGACTATGACGGCGACGGCTTGACCGACGTGGCCTGCCTCGCAAGCCCCGGCACGTGGCACATGATGCTCGCCCGCTCCGGTGGCTGGGCCCTGTCCTATTGGCAAAACGGCGCCGCTCCGGCAAGCCCGGTAGGCGCTCAATGCGTCGTGGGCGACTTCAACGGCGACGGAAAGTCGGACTTTGCCTGCTACAACGCAATCGGCCAGGCTTGGCAGATGACGTTCTCGACGGGCTCATCGTGGTCAACCGCGACGTGGACCGGAGCCAACCCCGGGGTTCCGGTCGGCAATCAGTGCTTCACCGGCGACTATGACGGTGACGGAAGAACTGATCTGGCCTGCTACACAGGTAACGGATCACGTTCGTGGCACGTTACCCGGTCGACCGGTACGGGCTGGGCGTCGTCTTACTGGGGCAACGGTCCCGATCCCGCCAGCCCGGTGGGAAACCAGTGCCTGTCCGGCGACTTCAACGGCGATGGCAAGGCCGACTTTGCTTGCTACACCGGCAGCAACGGTAACTGGCATGTCGCTTTTTCGACCGGGTCGGGCTGGACGACTGCGTACTGGGGCTCCGGGCCATCCCCCAGTGTGCCGGTCACCAGCCAGTGCATGACAGGCGACTTCAACGGCGACGGCAAGACGGACCTGGCTTGCTTCACCGGCAACGGCATCGACCCCGTAACCGGTCTGGTGACTCCTGGCACCTGGCACGTTGCGTTGGCGACAGGTGCTGGCTGGAACGCGAACTACTGGGCCGATGGTGCCCTGCCTGGCCTGCCAGTCGGAGACCAGTGCCGCACGGGCGACTTCAATGGTGACGGGAAGAGCGACATGGCCTGCATGGCCAGCAGCGACGGAACAACGGCGGTCTGGCAGATCGTTGCGTCGTCCGGCACCGGCTGGGTGACCTCGAGTTGGTCGGGGGGGCCGGCGGCGCGGACGCCCATCGGCGACCAGTGTCTCGCCGGCGAATTCACCGGCGATGGCAAGACCGATCTGGTGTGTCTGGCAAATCAAACCACCGGGGCCTGGCTGCTTGCCGCGCCGGATGCTACTTTCAATGGTTTGCTCTCGGGCGTCTCGCGCTCGCTGGGGCCGGTCGCGACGCCGACCTACAAGTCGCCTGCGCAGACGCTTGGGGACCGATTCACACGCAACGTCTCGCTCACGGCCCCGCAACGCAGCGTCGTGCCGTCCGCGCCTCTTGTTGTCGACGTCGACGTGCCCAACGGCATCGGGGGAACACGCCGCACCAGTCATTGGTACGACACGGCGGTAGCCGAACCGGAAACCGGCCGCGGCTTCCTCGGGTTCAAGTCGAAAAAGACCGTCGACGTCAGTACCGGCATTTCCGCCACAACCAAGTATCTACAGAACTTTCCGTTCGCCGGCCAGGTGGACACGGCGAGCACGACAACCGGCGCCGGCGGCGTGCTGACGTCCCAGTCGAACGCCTACACCTGCCTCGACCCAGCCACCGGAATGACAGGCGCTTGTGTCGTGGCTGCGGGACGACGCTACTTCGTCTACGCCAACCAGGCTACTGCGCGAGCATGGGACTTGAATGGGGCGGGCTTGCCCGGATCGCGCACGACCAACTCGTCGCTCGACGCCTACGGAAACTTCCGTACGGTGACAACCGAAACCTTGGACACGGCCGGCAATGCGACCGAGTACTCGAAGACTGTCACCAACACGTTCTTCAACGATCCGAGCGCTTGGGTTGTTGGGCGCTTGCAGACGTCCACGGTCGCGTCCAAGGGTCCCGACAAGCCGGCCGTCGTGACCCCGGGCTCTGGGTCGTTGCCGGCCACGCCGTCGCCCCAGCTGCCGCCGCAACTGGCAGCCCAGATCATCATCCCGATCATCATGGAATTGCTGCTGAGCGATTGAAAGCCCACGGGATGGGAGGGGCGCGGACCTCCTGGCGGGGGAACAGAAGCGGCAAGAGGGAGAGAAATTGAAGCAAAGCTCTATGCAGCCGGCAAGCATTGCATCGGCGCGCACTCCGAGTCCCAAGCTGCGGTTCGCGGCCGTGTCGTTCGCGTTGGCGCTGTGCATCGGCGATGTCTTCGCCTCGTCGACCATCTCGCGCAACAGCGCCTTCGACTACGAGCCTTCCAGCGGCTTGCTGACGAAGGAGATCGTCGAGCCCGCCGACGGCAGTCTCTGCGTGGTGACTGAGCACGAACGCGATGCGCTGGGCCGTATCAAGAAGACGACGCTGCGCAACTGCAAGGGCAACGCGGCACAGATGTCCGGTGGCGTGACCGAAGCAACGCAGCCTGTGGCAGGGGATTCGGCTCGGGTCGAAGACCGGGTGACGAATTTCACGTTCACCGCAGACGGCCGCTTCGTCGCCACGACGACCAACGCCGAAGGTCACACCGAGACCACCGACTACAACGTATCCGGCGTCGCCAAGAGCCTGACAGGCCCCAACGCGCTGGTCACCCAATGGGCTTACGACTCCCTGGGCCGCAAAAGGGTCGAACTGCGGGCTGACGGCACCGGCGCCACCTGGGCGTACCAATACTGCACCACGATAGCCGGCGGTACGGACGGCAATTGCCCCACGATTGCCGGCGCAGTGGGGAGTTTTTCGGTGACGGAGACGCCCGTGAAGGGCCCGATCGACCTGGTGGCGCAGACCACCGGTGCGGCGATCGGCCCCTATTCGAAGACTTATTTCGATGCATTGAGCCGACCGATCCGTGCCGAAACCCAGGGCTTCGATGGCAACGGCTCTGCCCGGCGCATCTTTCAGGACACCGAATACGACAGCATCGGCCGCGTCTCCCGCAAAAGCCGCCCCTATTTCCAAGGCGATACTGCGGCATGGACGAGCTTCGGCTACGACGTTCTGGGGCGCGTGATTTCGACGACTGAGCCTACCGCCGGCGGCACTGCAACGTCCACGGCCGATTTCAACGGGCTCGTCACCACACACTATGACCCGCTGGGCAAGCCGACCGTCGAAACGCGCGACGTGACCGGGCAGGTCGCCAGCGTCAAGGACCCCTTGGGCTTCACGCTGAGCAAGACGTACGACGCTCTGGGCAATCTGATCCAAACGGTCGACCCCAAGGGCAACGTCACGTCGATTGACTACGACACGCGCGGTCGGCGCAAGAAGCTGTACGACCCGGATATGGGCGTCTGGCAGTACGAATACAACGCCTTCGGTGAGATGGTCAAGCAGACCGATCCGAAAACGCAAGTCACGAGCACGCAGTACGACCGGCTGGGCCGCGTCGTGGTGCGCGTCGAGCCGACGCAGAACGGCAATTGGTACTACGACAAGTACGCCAGCGATACGAGCCTGAGCACCAGCACCTGTACAAAGGGTATCGGCAAGCTGTGCGAAGTAGTCGTCGGCAACGGGTTCACGCGCAAGCATGTCTACGACTCATTGGGGCGCCTGTCGTCGACAACCAGCAACGTTGGCAGCGCCTACGTGGCGAGCGTCACCTACGACGCGACCACTGGCCGCGTCGACACACAGACCTTCCCAGGCGGTCTGCGCATCCAGAACGTCTACACGACGCTGGGCTTTCTGCGACAAGTCATCGACGTCGATCAGCGTACAGCCACCGGCGCCAACGCGACGCTGTGGACTGCCAACGACCTGAACGCAGAAGGCAAGATTCTCCAGCAGACGTACGGCAACGGCGTTGTCACCACGAATGACTACTGGGTGGACAATCGGCTGAACTCGACGCGAGCGGGGACAAACGGCGTCGTGCAGACGCTGACCCACACCTATGACCTGCTGGGGCGGCTTGTCACGCGCAACGACTTCATCACAGGCGTTGGCGCCATTTATGGCTACGACGACCTGGGCCGCGTGCTGAACGAAAGGCGCTTCGGTGGCGCCATTTCGCCGGATCAGGTGATCGAGTGGGCCTACGACAGTATCGGCAACATGGTGACGCGCCGCGAAGGCGGCGTCACTCACACCTACAACTATGCCTCCAGCGGGACCGGATCGCTCCGCCCGCACGCGGTTGCCAACGTCAGCGGCGCGGTCGATGGTGTGACGCTGCCGCAATATGCATACGACGCGAACGGCAATCTCACCGGCGGTGCCAACCGCACGGTGGCGTGGACCAGCTTCGACAAGGTGCAGTCCATCGACAAGGGCGCGGCGCGTCTGGAATACGTCTATGACGCGGAACACGAGCGCGCGAAGGAAACCTACAAGGCTAGCGGTGCGACCCAGCGCACGACGGTTTACCTGAACCCCGCGGCTGGCGCCGGGTTGTACTTTGAAGAAGAGAACGGGGTCGCCGGGCTCAAGCGCAAGCACTACATCAGCGCCGGCGGTATGACCATCGGCATGGCTGTCTACAACGGCAGCGCCTGGACCATGCAGTACTGGCATGAGGACCACCTCGGGTCAGTCTCTGTCGTGACCAACGGTGCTGGTGCGGTGAGCGAGCGGATGGCCTACGAACCGTTCGGGAAGCGGCGGCAGTCCAGCGGGACGACCGACGTCTACGCCACGCTGGTGCCGGTCAGCACCGACCGCGGGTTCACCGGCCATGAGCACATGGACGAGGTCGGGTTGATCAACATGAACGGGCGGGTGTACGACCCGGGCCTGGGGCGCTTCATGAGTGCCGATCCGTTCATCCAGAGCCCGAACTCGCTGCAGAGCTACAACCGGTATTCGTACGTCTGGAACAGCCCGCTCAACAGCGCGGACCCGAGCGGGTATCGGACGCTGTCGCAGGAGTGGAGGAACGCTTGGCAAAACCAGACGGTGCAGGCGGTGGCGACGATTGTGATAAGTGTCGCGTGCGAATGCTATTGGGGGCCAGCGGTGTACACGGGAGCCCGAGTCGCCTATGACTCGGGTTCCGTTGAGCAGGGGCTCAAGGCGGGGCTTATCAGTTTTGCGCAGGCTTGGGCCTTTAACTACGTTGGTGACATCACCGGTTTCCACGGAGTGAACAGTAGCCAATTCCTAACCGAGGCGCACTTCGCGAACATCATTGGTCATGCCGTCGTAGGCTGTGCCGCCGCAGCGGCTTCTGGTGGGGACTGTGGCCAAGGGGCTGCTGGCGCGGCGTTAGGGTCCTTTGTGACGCCAATTGCCGCCGGGGCCGGTGACTTCGGGGTTGTTGTTGCTGCAGTTGCGGGAGGGATTGGATCGAAGATCGCGGGAGGGAAATTTGCCGATGGAGCCGTCACTGCCGCCTTCGGTTATCTCTATAATCAGCGCGGAGGCCGCTATGTCGAGACTCTGCGAAACGAGCCCCTAGAGATTCAAGGCCGAATCCTTGAGCTACACATACGAGAACTTGAGCCCAACTCGGTTCCTAGTACGATCGGCCCGACTGGCGGTCCACGATACACAGAAGGTTATGTTTCTAGCTTGAGGACTGTGTTTCGCGATGTCCTTACCCGAGCGGCGAGTCGTGGCCAAGATGCTGCCTGGGCTGAGTTTCGAGATGCAGTCCGAGAAGGGCGGCCACATCCGTCCACCAAATACATTCAAAATTTTGGGCAAGTAAGGGAGTTGTTGAGTCAAGGTCGAATTGCTGGTTGGCAGGCTCATCACCAGTTGGACGTGGCATCATTTCCGTCGGTTGCTGCAAATCCGGCCTACATTCGACCGCTGCCAGCTTCCATACATGAGGCTTTGCACAGATACGTATATCCATGATCCGGCTAGAGTCGATCGTCAAAGACTGCGAACTGGTCCAGCGTGATGAGCTGGCTGGGTTCACCACATATTGCGCGCGTCGCCATGAGGTCCGGCGCGGCGAATTCGACGTTATGCATATTGTCTTTCGGCCAATGATCAACGAAACCATCGTGGACATCCGGTTCACGAACGCGTCGAGCACAAGCGGTAGGCCTGCAGGAGATCGAACTGTTCCGTTGCCGCGTGGATATGGTGATTTTCTTTGCGAAACAAATGGGGCGTATTTCTTTGGCGGCAACGTTGCGCTATTTGGTCTGATTGATAACTATGATGTTCCGCTTACCCATCCGGTAAAGTATCGTTCTCCGGAGATCTCTACTCCGAACGTTCTGGCGCGCAGTCCTCGATTGCGGGAGGAAGACGTCCATCTGGGAACTTACTTTGGCTCGCATCGAATGTTGATCTTTGATCCGATTGCATCCCGGGTCATTCTAACGGAGGCATTCTCAAGAAAATTGTATCGATCTTGGGCTTCGTTCGACGAATATCTAAGAGACGAACTCACTACATACGATTGCTATTTCGACTCGAGGCGCCAGATGACGCGCAACAGACGCACCTCCCCATTCTAGCTATCCGGCAATGGACTGCAGTCAAGGGTTGTCGCCGGGGTCGGTCGCCGGGGTCGTCGCCGGGGTCACCGGGGTCGGGTCACCGGGTCACCGGGGTCAGGTCACCGGGGTCGGTCACCGGGGTCGTCACCGGTCACCGGGGTCAGTCACCGGGGTCAGGTCTTGATTCTTGCAAGCAAACAAATGCCAAGCCAGACGCGAAGGTGCATTGACGCGCACTTCAGATGCCCCCCGCGTCAGAATAGTTGTCGCCTCCATAGATCAACCCAGGGGGCGGCGATGAAGGACGGACTTGGCTCGATACGGACAGACATTCAAGGACAGGGCGCTGGCGCGGTTGCTGCCGCCGGAGA
>Ga0307515_10001588_pt1 | contig 50719 bp, 67 predicted proteins | sample 17_EM_MG_FD_194513 | JGI IMG/M metagenome (GOLD analysis project Ga0307515, IMG submission 194513) | Populus trichocarpa ectomycorrhiza microbial communities from riparian zone in the Pacific Northwest, United States - 17_EM | ecosystem: Host-associated > Plants > Roots > Unclassified | place...
TCCATGAGTTTTACTTTGACCAGGATATTGTTTATATATGAAATGTAGTTAACAAGATGCTCTTTCACTTGCTTGTCTCCTCTTTTAGTTTCCTCTAATATTCAAGGAGTGGTTGTAGATCAAGTACAGTGGCTTAGACTATACTTAGCACTGCTGGTGTTTTGCATCAGGTAAATTATTTCTACCTGACTGTAAGGTACATCTGTGATGAGTGACAGCTTATGACTCAAATATAGAGACTGACCAGTTTACAACCAGTATCAGTACCAGGCCAATGATAATTCCAAACCCATCTGTATATAGTATAGTGCTCTGTGCCAAAGAGCTTTGAATTTGACCAAGGATTGGTGGACTTATGGGTTGATTGCTAAAGGAGAATAAGAAAATGGGAAGCTATCTACCCCATATGATCTCTCCACCACTTGTGGTTGGAATTCATTTCCCTTGCTGTCTGAGTCTCTTCAGCATGCTACAAGGCTACTTGAGTGCAGCTTGGCAGTTTCTAGGGACAATGAAATGTCACTTGGGCAAAAATTACTTGAGTTATGGTACTATAGAGGGTCTCCCACTTCAGCAACTCAGAACTAGTACCTATCTCAACAACCACCAGCCCAAATCTGCCAAGACTGACATTAATTCACAGCTAGCATACTGTATATGCTCTAATAGTATTATCAGTGGATTCCATTTACAATTGGTGATAAAACAGGGGGGGTTAGGAGGTGGGCAAAAATCCGCCAGCTTCATAGACTCTCACTCACATTTTTATCTTACTCAAAATTGGACCATTTGACTTAATTTTTGGATTGACATGTAGGCCTTGGAGTTGTCTATTATACTGCTCTCTCTGATATTCTCTCCATTGTGTGGTTGTTGAGCAATTTGCAATTTTGAAAAAATTCCGGGATTTACAAGGTGCCCCGCTAGCAGCTTGTCAGGTGTGGGGGCTGGGCGTGCCCACGACCCTAATAAGGCGCCTGGGCCGTATGCACCCTGGAAACCTTAAATTCTTGGCACTGTCGATCCTAGACAGCCCTGCGTACATTCGCTCGGGAGCAAATGACCACGGGCATACGCGAATTCCGATTGCTGGCGAGGATGTGCTGATATTCCCACTAGTCTACCTGACCAAGCTTCTCCGTCTCGAAGCACGATTCAATAAACAACCCCATTAAGCCAGCTACACCAAAACCATCTACCGTAGGGTCAGAGAAACCATCCCATTCGGACCCGGTGATCTCGGCTCCCTACAGCAGGCCTACAAACCACTTCAATCGAATATACCCAACATTATACCTTTGTTGACGGAAATACTGGGCTTTCGTCCGAGAGCATCGACGGGCATCGTGTCATTGCTTGGTTGCTACGTGGGCTGCCACTCTCAGTACAGTGATCTTAATATCGTGTACTTAAGCTTTTCCTTTTTCTTCTCGCTCTTTAGAATTCAGACGATTGACGTGTTCTCCGCGCACACTGCAACACCCGCGTGTCAACAGCCTTATCCGGTTATTGTATCAAAGACAAGAGGGCTCTGCCGAATCTACTATTTGTCATTTGTCGATCACTGGCCCGGGTCTTGCAGTTTCTTATACGAGATTAGACGTCAATTTCTGGTTTATGAGATAGGACGGACCGTTTCTACCCCTAGTCTCTGCTCACTCAGCTTTGCAGATGTCAGCTTGAAAGAGATTTAATCTAATAACTCTAATGATTGCCATGTCAAGTCTTATTTAAACACCTCCCCGAGTACCACATCCTGTACAGCGGATTTCACTATGTTCAGATATATGGAGAATAATATGGTGTTGCACGGTTTCTACAAAAAGGGTGGGTCCATTTAATATGCTCCAATTCCCTTACAGCCATAGTACGTATTCATTACTTAATTCTCCTAGATTCTGGTATAAACACTATTCGTGCTTTGCCTCTTCTCTCCAGCCCCATCCGATTGTTCCTACTGAGGTTGCACTTGTAGCCCATTTATGTTAACAAACAGATTCCATCAGTCCCTTCAAGCAATCATGGGCCGGCGTTATTTTGCAAATCCGGTTCCACTTTAGGCGTTGCCACAAAACTACAGGTAGCACGGTGATAACAATCTGCACCACAGTAAATGCTGGAAACATCCAAAACTGGGCCGCGGTCGTAAACCGTCCATCGTTCTCATTCTTGGTCAGCCCCGAGCTGAATACCGTCTAAAAAACAACTAATAATTAGCATCGCTGTGAAATTGCGCCATATGGCTACTGATTCGCTTCGTTTCTCATCAGATGAAGCCGTTGTCATTTCTTTGATGACTGCGGAAACAGCCACCTGGGCAGAGCAAGGGATCTAGTTACCGCTATCAAAGTAGCCGGAAGATATAGCATCGCGACGAATGTCAGGACGTTCAGGGCCCTGGAGTCTCTTTGTGATTCTCCTGCTAGACGAGCTAATGTTTGATTTTCCGCGTTCGAAGCAATGATTAGCTGCTTCACCGCCTCACCATTTTGATGAATCCGTTCGTTAGTTTCTGACATCTCAGTTGTAGCTTTGGCCACCAATTCATTATTCTTCACTAGGTTATCGTTGTTGCGTTGCTGTAGGATTTCGAATAGTTACTGCGAACATTAGTTAGAGAACATATGGCTCAGGTAAATTCCAGATGTAAGACGACAGTACCACTTTCGAAATTCCTTTAGAGTGTTCCAATAACATTGATACGCTACGGCTATAACTGCGAAGTTGGGTCATATATATGGACAACCTGCCTGCAAATGAACTATGACGGTCATGGGCAATTATCGCATTGGAATGAACTTCCAAACCTATAGCCACATCCATGTGCGACTCTAGAATAGCTTGGAGCTTTAGAAACTTTTTTCGAAGTCTCTGGATCTCCTGGACGTCGGAGAATGTTAATCGGTAGTCACCGGGGACGAATTTTTCCACTCTAGAGAATAGCGCTTTCTCCTCCTATACGTGGTCAGTATAAGTCCCAGTAGATGTAAGATTCCCTTGACCGACCATTTCATCTAAACTTTTCTCCAAATCATTGATGTACTGTCTCCAATGCCGCCCACAGGATTCAAGCAGCAGTAGATGAAGTACCATAGGATTTGGATGCCCACTGTTAGAGTTTATGTGCTCGATAGCTTTGGCGTTGAACATATTTGGCGTTTGTATCATTATCCATCGAGACATCTTGGTTACAACATCATATCGTTCACAGAGAGCAGTGTGGCGGATTGGCCACGGATCCCCGGTTTGCCGACCATTTCTTGCGGCGAATCGGATGTTATAGCAAACTTCTATAACTTTATAAGAGAGCGCAGCCTAGAGACACCGGGGAAGAAACATACCATGTGGTGGTGGAAAATGTCCCTCTCATGGGGAACCTCTCGATTGGCGATAAAAGCAGTTAAAGTTTTCGTCCTCCGCGCTAGATTTATACCCAAAACCATGGACGAAGTCGAGAAATGCATCGGAATGACCACAAAATTTTGACAGTTGCTGAAACATCTTCATGCTAACATCAAGAGAAGACTAGGTGTTTTCTGCCGAATACTGCTACCCAGCGTTAATACGTTTGGACTCACTAAGATTGCCGGAAGTAGTCCCACAAAAATGCATCCATCGCATCTCGTGAATACTGAATCCCCATGGCATGTTAGTCGGCATTATTGATACTTCGAATAGGGTTCACCACATTCAATGTCGCTTCAAATGATGCTGCGCTGTTGATTAAGGATGGGTATAACTCTAAGGTCAAATGTTGTCGGTAGCTCAATTTCCCATAGATATCAACATACTTTCCACTGGCTTCTCTCCAGCTGATTACTTCAAATGAGATCAGAAGTAACGTAAATGAGGTACAACTTTATAGGTAGTCAGTAGCCCGGTTGAAATTCGAAGGGCTCGTTGAGAGACCTTGTATTTCGCCTTGAATTTCGTAGGCAACCGATATTAGTATCTATCACGTTTGCTAGCACATGCCTACAGCACAAAGACAAACCAATGTTTTCTCGTGCCTTGTGATGTGGATATAAACTGAAAGTATCACTCGCAAACTAGTGGCGCTGGCCAGTATGGCAAACATTATAAACAAATGTATGCGTGACCCAGGAATTTCTCATATATTCCATAGACTTATGCTTTGGCGGTCGCATGGAAAGGAACTGTTTTCTACCTTTTTCCGGAGACTTGTTGGAATACTGTATAATTCGGCTGTAACCGTGATTTCTCGAGTACCCGACAAAACCACGAGTTTCCATTCGCTCTGGCTCGAACTCGCACGAGTTGGCATATATCAGCTGGACTTGACGAATACATGCTGCAGAGACGCATCTTGAACGCTACAAAAATCACGCATCCAGCTTAGCAATGTTGTTGTTGTTGTTTATTCATATTGTATTCACTCTAACTAGAGTATGACAAAGACCGATTCCCCTCCGCCTCCGGGTGAGCCGGCTAGATGGCGGAGCTCCCCACCCACTACCCAAAAACGAAAATTCACCCCCTCCCCTCTTCCACCATTACCCCAGGGCACCATATTCTAGTCCTCCCCCAGAAATGTAGCTTAGCAATGTTTGTGGTAGATTTATCCTGCCATCTGTGGAGTCGAAGAATTTGGATTGGTCATCTCGGTGTTGGCATGGGATTTGGCCCGATGGCTTGTGTGGCGTTCGGGGGCTTACATACCCCATCGGCCTAAGGCTGCGGATATGGACGGTGGCTGGCGGCCCTCATGGGCCGCCACCAGCCCCCATGCCGAGGGGGAGGACTAGCCCCGGGAGTGATGCCTGGCATCGGTCTCCGGATGTGATACTCGGCTTCGCCGAGTATGGTCTCTCCTTTCCCATATATTTGCCTGTCTTTCTCTCTCTCTTTGCTATTTAGACAATCACTTTTGTACAATAGTCAATTCAATATCTCTATTCATACTCGATTAATCTCAATACTCGGCTCTTGACCGGCATGACCTTGCATTGCAGGACGCCAGCAAATATTCCACAGCCACACAGGTATATTTCGGAGGCTCTTCATTACTGGTCAACGCTGCCGGAATTCACTGCTGCCTAAATTTCAGACTCCCAGGCTTCACTATCAGGATGCTGCACTCCTACGGCACTTGGACGGGATTACTATCCGCTGGGACGCCCGCTGTGGTGCCTAGGAACCCACCTGATAGCGGTGACAGCATGTTGTGGAACAAAAGATAAATAAAGTTGTACCCGTGCACCTATTGGCGGATTCTGTCAATCAGTTCCCGATATGCGGATCCACCCAATCCATGGATGAGGTAGAGGTGTAACAGTACAAAATCGGGACAATGCTCATTAAGTATATAGATCGGTCCGCATTCTGTTCTGATTTTCGTACACCGCTTCATGTACCTACAGTTCAAGGCAGTGCGATCGGAAGGTTGACCTTCGATGGATCGCATGCCGCGCCCTATATTGACCGGGCACGCTACTCAAGATCGGGTGTTCACCTCCGCAGCAGACAGCAGAGTATTGAGGTTTTTTATCCCGTATATCTGCACGTGCAGGATATATGCACTTGTGTTGCATCTAATTGAGATAGCAAAAAGAGGAATTAGAATGCAAGGTACGGGATCTGCGATAAGGCAGTTATTTTACATTAGTTAATTGATTTTGTTAAATATATAGACTTAGTTTTGCAGCTAAAACTCGCAGAAGATGGTAGGCGACTGTTTATAACACCCTCGAGAAAGCGCCCGCCCAAGGGCTCACGTGGTCACGTTCGGCCCCAAGATAATCAATCCTCTTTGCTGATCTCTTTTTTCCCCTCCTAATATAATACCAGTTAAAACGCACAATCAGCGTGGAAAATCAGTGGTGGTACTTCCGTGAGCTTTCGAGGTAAGATCAGGGCATAACGATCGCCTTTGTCCTTGTTTAATGGTCAATTAAGGTAATTCAGGCCAATGTCCGCATGTACGCGACGAACCTCGAGTTCAAAATTTCCATTCCCGAATAGCTTAACGAGCAGTACACAGAGCTTTGCCTTATCGACGTAACGCTCTTCGAGGACTTCATTAGCCATTTTGTTGAACTTTTTAGTTTGATATATGTTAGGCGGTTTTGGCTCATGCCGTCCAGGAGTGGGCTGTGCGGTGCTGGGGAGAATAATTCCGTAGCTCATATATATATGATTAGGCTTCCGCCGCTTCGACATTATTAGTGTCTTATTAGCTCAAGATTGACTGAAAATAGTGTAACATGCAGGGCCATTATTTCGTGTTCCGCTTGTCAAGTAACCATTCGGCGAGACCCCAGCAAAATGTACTTGTTTCCTTTTTTCTTTTGACATATGCATCCGATGCACTGAGCGTATACTCTGTGGCAGTGTCACTGGAAATTTTATGCATACAATACACGAGATCGCTCACAAAATCTTCTGCGCAGCTATGCTTTACACATCAATAATTGCTATTACAAAGCCTCATATGGTCCTATACCCTGCGCCCCGCGTTCTGTGTCTGTATTGATTTCGAGACCCAAGGCAGACATTGCATTACGAACCGCCTAAAAAGCAATATATTGTCAAATTCTGATCTTTCTCTGCAAGCAGCCAACTTGTCGCGTTATCTCAAACCACGTCTTGAATCACGTGATTGTTGATGTATTGTTTTATACAAATTGATCAGACGATGTCTGTGCTAATTTCCTTCATTAGATAACTACAGAAACAACCTTTATGGCCTCGTTACGCGAAAGGTTGCGAGAGTGAAACAGCTGACTCAACATTTCATTCCTAACATATCCCTAGAAGAAGCAATTCCTGAGGACTCTATCGGAGATGTTCTTTCTGACTCCCAATTTGCCACCAGCTTTTACAAACGAGATGAATTGGCCCATCTAATTGCGAAAGGTGGGAGAAAAACGCTCGCGATCTTAGTCCTCATCGGTATGGAAAAGGCGATTTTGAAGTTTGTCGAGACCGACCAATTACAGATGTTTGATCTGAAGCTTCCTCTAGACATTGCTAAGGCAGTATAAATACTTAGAGACAGTGACGCCGCAGAGAAATTTTGCGAAATGCAGTGGGAATTCTTGGTGCCAATTCTTCGAAAAGACAGATCTCAGCGCGATTTTGAATACGATAAAACAATACTACCGTTCATGAAATCCGAGCAGTTGAAAGCAGGAGGGTTTGGTGATATCTTTAAGATTGCATTGTACCCATTTCACCAGCGGCTTGTTGATCTTGATTCTAGAGGAAATGTAAGTGTTTTTTAGCATGATCCAGGCACAGTGACTGACTCACAAGATGAAGGCTGTTGCTGTTCGAAAAGTCATCCGTTCGAAGAAGCAGTCCGGAGAAGAATCCGAGGAAGAACGAATCGAAGTATCCCTTCGTTCTCGAAAATACCCAAACATCATCGCCCTTCTAACGTCCTACAATCTCCATAGTATGCACAATCTCATTTTCCCGTTGGCACAGGGAGATCTCAAAGCACTGCTGCGAGGGGAGATGCAGTGCCCACCGAACCTTTGTCAAGAGCATACAATACTACGTGAAACGTACGGTCTATCCTCTGCTATCGAAGTCGTCCATGCGTTCTTTGTTGGAAACTCCGACCTGACCCTAATCGGTTGCCATCACAACTTGAAGCCGGAGAATGTACTTGTAAAGGATGAGAAGTTTCTTCTTACAGACTTTGGATTATCTCGACTTGAACGTGCCGAAGAGTGGTCACAAGAGTTAAAGAAACTTCAGGGATTTTATTTTGCACCGGAATGTGAATCGGTCTAAGAAGCGTTCAAGAAGAATAATGTGGGCAGGCCGAGCGACATCTGGTCATTTGGCTGTATCCTCGCCGACATTATAACTTACCTTATACAAGCACCGGATGGAGTTCAAAGGTTTGAAGACAAACGAAAACATAAGATATTTGTACCATCATAGAACATTATATACAACTAGTTCTTTTCACTAAGACGGAAAACTAAACCCTGGCGTCAAAGCGTGGCTCGGAGAACTGAATCATAACTCGAAATCCAACGGCCAAAGTGGTGCTCTTAGGTTGATCCACAATATATTACAGGCAGATTCCCTCGCACGCCCAAAGGTAGACCTAGTAGTAGATGCTCTTTTCTTTCTTGCTCAGAAAACACTTTTCGAGTTCATCGACCAAAGGACCAAAAGCTCATATACCAACTGAGCCAGAAAGACGCCTCTTCAAGATCGGGAAACAAACAACTGGAGATGGACACTACACGGTACAAGATCTGGGGCCGGATGGCCGGACTTACAACAGAGTTTGTCAGTGTTGATGATGTCCGGAACCATGCAATCATGAAATCTAGTAGTCTTCTTTTCGAAGTCAACAACGTACTGCGGGAGATCGAAGATGAGATACAATTCATACATTCGTGGGACAATCGTTCTCTTGAACCAACATATTTCCACTTGAAATCGCTTACAGACAAACTGTGGACCTACCTCCCTTCCCATCTGATTAGCCAAATGAACCTTGAGCTACAGAGTACAATGTTGGATTCGAAGTCTCCTGAGGACTTGCAAAATACAACTGATACGTTTCAGAGTAATATATCTCCGGCATACTCTGTTATTGGTGCTCTTGCCGAGTTCAAATATCTAGCGACGAGGGATGATACTAGCTACACCGAAAGCAGCGATTTACTTTTACAGCCTTCTGATAGCACCGATACGTTTGATTTCGATGTCCATCGCCTGGGGAAATTTGCAAGCAAAGATGTGAATGTTTTGGTTGAACGGCTGATTTGCGGTCCAACAGTCGCTGATGAACTATCCGCTCGAGCTCAAAATCTTGGAAGTCCAATGGGGGCTCAATACCGCAATGCAGTCAGGGCATGCTTGACAAGTGACTTCATCACCAATCGTGGTGGAGACGAATTGCGAAACGATTTCGAGAGGAAGGTATTAAATCAGCTTATGAAGTGCCGAGCTTAGTAACGGTTCATAGCGAGGTATCGAATGTCATTCTATCCCTTTCTTAAGGAATAGGTGCTGATTTTAATACCTAGACTCAATGGTGGGGTTTCGGGAGGACCACGGATTTCCTTTTCTGCCGCAAACAGAATGCTTTGAATGGTGGGTATTGGGAAGTTTGGGAACGGACAGGCGCGATTTCGATGGGAACATGCACAGGGGATTACCTATAAATGCTGACATTGGTAATTTCTTACTTGACATCATTAAATATTTATCAAAATTCGGGATCCAGAGTGTCACCAATGAGCGCGCCGCACAATAGGATCACAATTCTTACGTGAAATGCCATCTATAGATCTGGACTGGTTCTGAGGAAGCGATATTGAAAAAAATTTAGAGCGGCCAGAAAGCCGTTTGACTGATCGGAGCGGTAAAAAAGTTCGTCTGAGCAGCGGTATTTTCCGACCCAATGTCCTCCTCGTAACTGCACTGACGTCATGTCACATGAATCATGGGCACCAAATTTTCATGCCTATACCACTTATCGGTCAAGCCACATAACGAGGGAGCCTGGCTATTGGTAAACCCAGTGTAATGGTCAGTTCCACCGTTTTGGATAGGTAATCATTGGCCGACATGGAGCATACTCCCCACGAGGTTTTGCTTCTGCGCCAGCATTGCACTTATTATTACATGCTGCATGAGAGGCTACATATCTGTCAATCAGATAAGGAAGATAGCACAAATATGGACACCTTCTTTGAAGTCTCATGGACATGGTACTGATACCATCAGACAATATCTGTGACGCATATTTCCAACTCACACTCGCGCTCTAGGACACAACACAAGTACTTACACGCTACGCTAGAACAGAGCTTTTGACTCGATAAAGAAACCCAACCTCAGGGGGAGATAAAAAATTTAACAATTCGCCGCATTAAGTACGATAAGGTCCATGCTTGTCCGCGAACATTGTGCCAGATGCAACAGTGATATGAGCGAATGCAAATCCCTCACCAATAATGTGTTACGTTCATCGCTTTCATAGATAATGTGATGTAACTGCCATTGATAACTGCCGTCATGTCACACGATGTTGCAGGGTATCAGGGTGCAGCGTTAGCATTCTGTAAAGTAGTACGGATAATACGCAATGGTTTACGCCTTATATTTATCGTCCTTAGCTTGCAACTACGGCGCCGCGCATCATTCTCCACAACCACTCATCAGTACTTCCCCGACAATGAGCTCAACGCAGTACGTGCAGTCATCGCAGTGCCCATCCTCCGATGATCAATTGGTCATACCCCGTGCCACTAATAAGTTCTACCCTGACATCCATTGCAATCTTGTTTCATTCCTATCGCTCGTCCAGCGCCTCAACATTGACATCGTGCCCATCACCTGGAACGCCCTCGATGCGGCAGCTCAAGGCGGTACAGCCAAGATTTACCAATCTACCGTTGATGTCCCCACTGACTTCGCTTACAAACGCACACGGACCTCTTCGCTGGGGATAAAACGAAGGCTTTTCGGATCTTAATGTCGGAAGTCTCGGTATTGGGGAATCCGTTTATTAGAGACCACCCTAACATAGTTGACCTTGAAGGAATCACCTGGGAATTGGACAATGAGAATTTAATACCTGTATTTGTCTTCCAAAAGGCACAACTGGGTAGTTTGGATCATTACCTGAGATCGGAAGGAAGAATGAGTTCGCTCGAAGACAGGCTTAAGATCTGCCTAGATGTTGGGAAGGCGATTGCAGCCTTGCACAGTACCAGTATGTGTTCCCGTGACCGAAACTTGGCCGAGTTCTAAGATAAGAAAGATATTGTTCATGGCGACATCAAGCCAGATAATATCCTTATCTTCCATCTTCCATAATACTGATGGGAATCACGATGACGACGAACACGGTGGTGACGAACATCAGAATAGTGCCGGGCGTCTCACGGCGAAGGTGATCGATTTCGGTTTCTCTTGCTTCGGTTTAAGTCAAGAAGATATCGTTCAGCTTCCCCTTTCATGGCCTTGGTATGCCCCAGAACGTAAGATAAACTATCGTTTCACCCTCAAGGATGCAAAATGCACGGATGTGTACTCTTTTGGGATAGTGTGCCTCTACGTTCTGTTTTGGAATCGCTTTAGCGAAGACTGTGCAGGAACTCCGCAGAAGCGAGATGGTGAATCAAGACTTTGCCAGTGGAAAGATTCTTCAGAGGGAATTCTTTCAAAGGCGGAAGAACATTTGGATAAAACAGTTGACGAACTATTGCCTAAAACTTCTGCGTCCAATGAATCCTTGAAACAGTCACTGCGGGCGTTTTTCCAAGCCACACTTCACGACGAACCAGACTCTCGGAATACCGATTTTCAAACTCTGATAAATTTCCTATCGTAAGTAGTTACATTACCCATGCATAGAGCTTATAAGTGTTAATAACTACCATCGACAAGGGAACCTAATTCACTTACCATTCACCCGATTTCGCAGACAGCAATCTCTGATGTTGACCTCATTTCCCATGCCGATTTTAGTGTAAGATTGAACATTTATGGTACGAAGCAAGAAGTAACTGATCATTTATTAGGTGGCTGATTCGGTGGGTGAGCTGAGCGCTTTCGACTATCAGGTGCGGCAGAAAATCAAAGAATCCATTGAAACCCGAGTTTCGTATTACATTGATGACGAGCCCAACTGCCCTACATATCAATTAAGATCCACATTCCAGTTAGCCTTCTGCTATCGTTTAGGATTTGGTGTGAATCCAGATGTGTCTAACGCTTCGCATTTGCTGGAGACAATAGGCCAGGAGATGCATGCACTTGAGAAGGAAATCAAATTTCTGCAAAGTTCAACGCGAAGTCGCTTCAATAACAAAATGTTGTACGATTTGGTATGGAAGCGAAACTTTTAACACCATGAATCTGTCGGTACAATATCTGAAGCACATGCAGCTAGAGGAAATCACATCTTGCCAGAAGAGAGAAATTTCGAATATGGAAGCCCCTTGAGTGTATGCATCCTGTTGTTAGAAGCCTTAAAGACGTATTGATTCAGTGCTTTACACTCTATGGGAATTTCTCAAGCGCTGAACAAACAACAAATGAGCTGCTCGAGTTATTGGTAGGGTCGGAACACCTAGAGACGCTTGCCTGTAGGTCCAATCTCGCACAAACATACAGAAACCAAGGACAGTGGGAAAAGCCAATGATGTGCTATTTCAGATCGTAGAAATGAAGAAAAGAATCTTTAGCGGAAATAATCCAAGCGTTTTGACCAGTATGACCAATCTTACATCGACATACCGATGTCTGGGACGATACAAAGAAGCCGAGACATTGGAGCTGCAAGTGATGGACGAAAAAAAAGAAGATATTCGGTGAACACCACCCAAGTACCTTAGGTGCCATGGCCAATCTTGCATCGACATACAAAGAGCAAGGGCGGTTGGTAGATGCCGAAACATTGGAAGTAAAGGTCATGGAGACGAGAACAGAATTTTAGGCGCGCAAGATCCACTCACGTTGATGAGCATCTCCAACCTTGAGGAAACGTACAACGAACAAGGGCGGTGGATCAAAGCCGAGGAAATGAAGCTAAAGGTCCTCGAGGACAGAAAGAAGATACTCGGTGAAGATCATCCAGAGATTTTGGACAGCATGGCCAGTCTTGCAACGGTATACCAGCAGCAGGGGCAGTGGACGGATGCCGAGGAGCCGTGTGTATCAGCCATGGAGATGAGTTTGAGAGTGCTTGGTCCGGAGCATTCAGGTACCTTAGACAGAATTACGACCCTAGCATCGATCTATAGCGACCAGGGCCGATGGAAGGAAGCTGAGGTCAAAGAAACGCTGGTCAGGGAGACACGCATGATGGCACTCGGCAATGAGCACCCATTAACCTTAGACAGCAAATCACATCTGGCATCAATTTACCACAATCAGGGGCGTTGGAAGGAAGCTGAGGAGCTAGAGAATCATGTGATAGAGATGAAGAAGGAATTACTAGGCCAAGAGCATCCAGACACCTTGAGTAGCATGGGAAAGCTCGCATTAATATATAGGAGTCAAGGGCGGTTGGAGGAAGCTGAAGAGTTGGCATCGCGGGTTATGCGGACACTCCAGAAGGCTGTCGGTCAAGATCACCCAAACACTTTACTGATCATGGGAAATCTCGCGACAATCTACAATAACCAGGGATTGTGGGAGGAAGGTGAGCGACTGCAGAAACAGGTCATGATGGCAAGAAAAAGGGCCTCCATTGTCAACCTTGCCGAAACGCTTTGGTGCCTAGGCCGGTGCAAAGAAGCAGAAGTGCACGAGATAGAGGTCGTGGAGATCTATCAGCGGACACTCGGCAGCAACATTCAGCACGGAAGAGCGTTGGGAAGAAGCTGAGAAATTGTTTACAGAAGTTATCGAGACGCGAAAGAGAGTCCTTGGTCTGCAGCACCCAGACACGATGTCCAGCATGGCAAACCTCGCGACAACATATTCAAAGCAAGCGCGCTGGATGGAGGCCGAGGAACTACTTATAAAGGTCGTAGAACAGACAAAGACAACGCTAGGCCTTGAGCATCCCTTAACGGTGGCCACTATTAAGAACCTTGCGTCGACCTTTTGGAACCAGGGGCGGTGGAAGGAAGCGCTGGAATTGGAATTGCAGACAACGGAAGGAAAAATGGCAACGCTTCTGCTTGAAGGCCCTGATACCTTGACCGTTATGCAGAATACAGAAGAGTTACAGGCTCGTGTCAGTGGCGGCCTGTCCGGCCCCACAGCTTCGATTAATACTGAAGATCAGAAATGAATAAATCAGCGCATTTCAATAGTATGCCGTAATAACCCATCCATTGTTGCTACTATTCGCTAATACTTTGTACCTGCAGAACCATTTAGCGATCTCCCCTAGTATGTACGATAGCCCTAGCTAATTACCGATCACCACACACCTCAGTCATATAGGCTACGCTATTTTGATATGTATTGTTAAATTGATGTGTGCTACTGTCGTCCTTTGGAATCTTGAGGATCATCTTGGAGGTTATAGGGCAATTCATTAATTGGTGGAAGAGTTATTGGCGATTGAAAAGTCCTTGTTTTTGGCTTCGGTGGTTTGTATTTAGCAGATTTTAGTTGAGGTAGTCCGTTACGTGCTTGCAATTACACAAATTGACAGCACTTAGCTTTGTATGTGACTGGAATCGGGAGTAGCTTTTCATTTCATTCCACTGGCCCGATTCGTAGTATCAATCTATCCAAATTTATCTTAACGAGATTAGCAGATACGCGAACGATTTTGAAGCCTGGAATACTATTGGCACGCCCTCCATGCATCACGGCGAAGATGTGGCCAGGCGGTGATGTACTGAGCATGATAAGCGGAACAATACAATGCATGTATATACAGAGCTGACACGAGCTGACCGCTAGCAGGGCTGATGGTACACTTCTCTCTCATATATAACTCGCGTCTTTCTCCTTCTCTCTTCTCTCTGTACCTAAGTCTATTCACACGGTTCTCCCCATATTTCAACAAGTATTGAATTGTGCAATACTGATGAAGTCTCTTGATCTATCTAAAGGTAAAAGATCCTATGCCTTATATACAATGAGAGCCCTGTGATTCCAACAGTCTCCGGAGGCCTTGGCCGTCGGGAGTGGCGGTCGGAGTGGCGAGTGAGACCAGCGGAACGGCAGGTAGCAAGAGAGAGAATTTGGGTAGGGGTGTAGCGGCGACTCCGAGAGACCTCTCTAGGCCTCATAGCAACAGTAAACACACCCCACATCCATCGACAGACATCTGTAGTGCAGTCCAAGCCCGTACTAGGCACAGGTCGTTTCCAGAAAGCCAGGATTAGTCATATTGGAGGCTACATCAAAAATGGGCGGGCGGGCTGAACACGGCTGCTGGTTTCATCGGCAGCGACAACGATAAATATGTACGCTCCACACAGTAGAGTGAGAAGTCTGATATAGAGATGGTATTGATCTTGCTAAAGCCATGCAAACCGTGAGTTTTGTTTTGCGAGGTATAAAAGCGGCCATGTAGTTGCGTTACGGGATTGACCCAGGGATGGGGTGGAAGTAACATGGGCAGAGGGAGGTTGGAGAGGTTGAGTTACTGGGGCGGGGGAAGAGGATTAATTCTTGAGACGTGGGTATGCATAATTGCACAATTAGAACGTAGTGGAATGCGGTAGTACCTAAGGAAGTAAGTAAGTACCTACCTCCTAGGTATATTAGGTAGTCTCGGAGGCTTTCCAGCGTTAGGTAACACCCAGGGTCTGTTGGGTATTCGATGCTGCAGTTATCGGCCCGACATGCAAGCGAAACAAAGTCTATTCCTCACGCCATGTATCCCTTAACTCGCTGACGTGCACCCACCCCGAGCTTCCCGCTGCTTAAAGTCCGGCACCAGAACACACATAAGTAGCTAAGGATGGAACTTCGATAAGCTAAACGGGTTGTGATATCGAGATTTTGTCGTAGTTCTAAAAGCGCAGAATACTTATTCTCCATGATGTTTACAGTGGAGTTGCCTCTCGGCCGGCACTTTTTGAGGTAGTGGTTGGTAGATGCGGACGGGCTTCGGAATCGGGTGCATGAGGCGCCAATCCCTGATTCTTCCGACCTTGTCATGGTTCCGGTGGCTCGGGCCGATGTGGTAAGAGGAACCGCGTGCACAAACGGAATCAGCCGCTTGAGTTACTTTTTCGCTTGGGGCTGAATACAAGTAACACCGAACCCTGTACCGAGTGAGCTTTTTTCTTCTAAGAAAAGCACTGACCGCATTGCTTATTTCGCGACATTGCGACGAGGCGTGGGGGTTCCGACCTCGGGCGCATCCACACAGGGAAACATAAAAGGCCCAGAAAGATGGTTCTTATTATATTGTGTGCTACGGCACTCGGGCGCATCAAGGCATGTTTAAGGTAGCCCGGCATGCCGCTATTGTCTTGTACTTTCCACTTTACGTATGGAATCTCATCGCGAGCATTAGCAAATGGGTGGACATACTACATTATTTACCGACAGCCAATATATTATCTACTTTAGTATCTCGCCCGCTACTACAATATCTACCTAGGTGCCCCTGCTATCAACTTCCGTTCAAACCGCATTTCAAACATAGCATTATTTCAACACATCACCCATATACAGTAAGTATCAATACCGTGCAATCCTGCAAAGAGGTACCACCTAGTTCTAATCAATCTGCCACTACAGCATCATCTCCACTCCTCATGCAAGCAACAGGCGAAGTAAAAGTAACTGGCTTCCAACTACAATGAAATAGCTCGAGTTAACGCACGCACGTCGAAGTAAACACCCGAAGAATTGACTGCAAGGATACTGCTGGTTACGTGGCTACCCCGCGTCGATGAGAGTATATAGTTGAATGAAGAATGTATCCCTCTATATAGTTGTCTCCACATCGACCTACTATAAGGTATAGGTTAGTCCGTGGTTTTACAATCGGATTCTTCGAAAAGTCGCCTCGCTTCTAATATATGAACGATGCGTCCTAACGAGCGGTGGTTGCAATGGAGGCGGAAATAATATATTAGTACTAGTCGGCGGTACTATGGTTGCGGAGTAGCTGGATCGTACCCGCGTAGCCTCCCAAAACTGCAGAGTCAAGCGCCGTCAAGCCATTTTTGTTCTTAGCCTTATGGTCGGCACCGCGGTCAAGGAGTAGCCGGACTGTAGGTCCGTGACCCCCAGAGGCTGCAAGGTAAAGTGCCGTCCTGCCATCGTTGCCCTTGGCGTTGATGTCTGCACCCCTTTCAAGGAGAAGCCGGACCATAGACTCGTCACCCCTAGAGGCTGCAAGGTAAAGTGCCGCACTGCCATCGTCTCTCTTGGCATTGATGTCAGCACCCCGTTCGAGGAGAAGCCGAACTGTAGACTCGTGTACGGCAGGTTATAGGGACATGTCGGGCACTTTTGGTTTCTAGGTAGCAGGTGACAGGGGTGATATCTGTGCACAAGCCACAATACCCGGAGTTGTAAACTAGTACAAGTGGTCTAACACAAAATAGCCTAGAGCTAGGTACTGATGATGTCTTAAAATAAAAATACTAGAGGTTGGGAAACCCATACACATCTACCTAAGATCAAAATTTGTACACAATACTAGCTATACTACCAGTAGTATGTGCAAGCTAAATCAGGGTTGATCTAATGACTGAAACTGTTGAGTCTGCACAATGGCGGGAACAGTAATCTGTTAGTATCATTATGAAATACTAGAAAATAGCTTACCATTGGAGATTTGGGATTGTATGATCCTGTGAGTAAATATATAAAGAACACATTTTCATTACAAAAGAAGAATATTTGCTGTTGCTCCTACAGTATTGGTACCTCTGTCAAAATCCCTACTTATGTTTCATATACTTTACTCCTATCATCGATTTTGCAATTCTTCCGCCTCTGTATCCATTCAATATGCCTTTGGGATTTTGTATTGTTCAAGGGTGTAGTCATTGCGATGAGTTTTTTCCCAAGGAGAACGGCTGATGTGCACAATGCAATCACCCAATGAGCACCCACCGTCTATCTGAAGGAACAGAACTTCAACCTGAAGTAATAGACTTTTGCGATACGAAGTCACCAACACCAAGTCCATTGAAAGTACAATCACAGTATTCAACACATGCATTGATTGCAAGTGAAGTAGTACTTGGTAGTACTTTACAGGAAGCATGAGAGCATCACAAAAAAGCTTCCAAAGGCAAAGGATCAGCAGCGTGTAAAGAGGAGAAGAGTATCCAGGAAGAGGCAATGTTGGGAAAAGGTGGATCATCACGTGCAATGTGTCACGGATCAGGGTTGCGAGTGATAGATTAGGTATGATACCGGACAGAGGAAAGGAATTGGTGGTACAGAAAGGTGGAGACGTGGATAGACGCAGAGATGGTGTAGGAATACTAGGAGATGGTGGCGGCATAATATGTTACGATAAGGAAGTGGTCTGAGGTGTTGCGATGTCGGATGATGTGGCGTGGTTGTATTGATAAGGGTTGTGCTGGTGGTGTGTAAGATCATGGTTGGATATTCTGATGGTATATTGGAGCATGGAGAATGGTTCAAGGGTGGCAGACGAAGTGTATATAAAGAGAGGTTGATTGGTGTTGGGGGAAATCCTTTTCTTCTCTCATTACTCGTTCTCTTGTATAGCAAGGCAAGTACGACTTTGAACCAGCTTTGAACCTTGTCTTGTCCTGATTCCCTCGATACGAACTTCGAGCTTCTGTCCTGCTTACCATGTTATATGTAAGTTGCCAATATCACCTACGTCGGACCCCGCCAGTTACACTACAACGAGTCCTTTACAAACGTACCTGATATTGAATGTACTGTCAACATTGTTTTACCCCCTGTTTTGATCTTGCTTGGTATCACTGTGAAGTCACAGACAGTTATATCTCGATTTGCTACTTGTGTAGCTACGACCTTGCGAACTCGGATGTGCCTACACCCTTCGAACAGCTGTAAGTACTGTAAGAAACCTTGTTCTGTTACCTGCTGGGTATATCTTGGACCGAATCATCGGTGGATCCATGTCTGTGACGATTGCGTTCACGAGCTTCCACGACTTACCGGATTTGATATCCGAAAACCTATTCATCGATGCCCATATTCGAATGCGAGAGTACGACAGTAACTGTACGTCCCGAACGAATTGGTTTGACCTAGATGGAACTCATCGTTCCCTTTCCGAACCTGAACCTTTGAACGCCTTCGAGAGTATCGGAGGATTACTAAATACTGTGGTAGATGACCTCATCTTGCCTGCTTATTTTTGGGAGCAATCAGAAGTTCCCTCCCCTTGGAACATTTATTTGACAGAAGCCGCCGCATACGGAGGAGGCTTGGAAGTGGATGATCCCGTGTTTGGAAACAGTTGGACCAAGTACTGGGGAGCCCACGCTTGGTTTGATTGTGACCTAGAATTACCTTGCGAGTGAGAAGGACATAACTGTTTAGGAACACACTCGATGGAAGGACACACACCAGCAGCAGTAGCATCAGCAAAGCCTACGCCGGTGCCGTTGATTGTTATAGAACCCCCGACCCCGACTCCCTCCGAAATCGACGCATACAACTGGCACTGGTAGATGTGCTTGATTCATCGCGATGTCAGGATCAGAACAGCACGATCGGGTGGCTCTGGTGTCCGCGGACGACCAGGACATCATAGGAGCAATCGTCGACAACAACCTGCTGGAGATTGACTTCGGGGAGAGACAGACACTGCTCGAACAAGCACAGGAGGTGCTGAGGCGAGTAGCACGGTACACTGAACCCGCAGCCATGGTGCAGAGGGTGTGCAATCACCCGACACAGATAATCGCATTACAGAAGCAGATCACAGACCTGCAGACATAATAGTTCATACCTCCGGAATGCGATCTCTTGACGTTTGAACAGCAGCTGGAGACGTTGAGGCAGCAGTTAGAGGAGGCCAGGAGAGTCCCGAGAATGGCCGGAACGGACGAAGATCTAAGACAGGAACTGGACGACATGACACGAGACGCCAGACAACCGGGGGAAGAAGTACGAGCTTTGATGACTCAGTTAGCCAATGCGCTATCCTTAGCGGTTCGGGTAGCCCCAACTCCCCCCCAAGAACCCGAAGAAAGAGGACCGAAGTGTCCCGACTCCCAGGACTGTTCAGGATCGGATCGAGCTCAGTTGAGAGGCTGGATTGCTCAAACCCGGATGGTCATACGACACAAGCCCGCCAGCTTTCCCGACGAACAGTCGAAGATGCAGTACACATTCAACCACTTGAGGGGAATAGCCTTGGGCCAGATTTTGCCACACGTCCGGGAGGACGGAGAGACAGGGCTGCAAGACCTGCCAGCTTTTATACAACTCTTGGAAGCAGCTTTTGGGGACCCCAACCGGGTAGCCACCGCCGAACTGAAAATGTGGTAGATAAACAAAAGATCCGCGAGTTCTCTCAGTATTATGCTGAGTCTCAAGTCATTGCTGCGGATTTGGATTGGAATCCTTTGGCCTTACGGAATGCCTTATGAATGGGATGGTCTGAAGAGATGAAGGACTCCTTTATGTACAGCGATATGCCGGAGGAACTTCCTGGGTTTGTGACTGTCTGTCAGAAGCTAGACAATCAGATCCAGCAACGACGTGCGGAGAAGGCGGCACAGAATAGGGGTGGAGGGATAGGTTTTGCCTCTTCCCCCAAACCTCCGGCTCCTCGTAAAGACCCCACAGGAGCTCCCGCTGGAACAGTGACTGGATGTACCGGACCTGCGCCTATGGATCTTAGTAAAGGTAAGAGAAGGATTTCTGCGGAAGAAAGAGCTAAGAGGTTTACGGATGGGTGATGTTTGTACTGTGCGGGTTTAATCACAGGGCTGCTGAATGTGTGGCGAGGAAAAAGGCTCAGACGTTTAAGGCGGCGGGAGAGGAGGTAGAGGAAGTAGGGACCAGGGCAGGTTCCGAGGAATCGGGAAAAGAGCAGGTCAATTGAAGAAGGATGGCTCTTCAATTCACGGTAAAAGTTTTGTTTTACATGCTTTGGAATGCTTTGGAATTCGGCGTCTTTCAGTTAGCAAGGTGGAGGTATTAGAAGGATCAATGGAATGAAAACATTTGGTTATAACCTGCACATTGACCGTGAATAATCAGGAAATACCCACCCATCCGCTGATTGACTGCGGAGCCACAGGCATAGCATTTATGGATCAGGACTTTGCTCGCCATCATCAAGTACCACTTCAAGAATAACAAGAAAAAAGAGAAGTCGAGGTTATCGACGGGAGACCTACTGAGTCTGGGGATATTACACATATTGCTAAAGTAGGAATGATGATCCAGGATCATAAGGAGCAATTACCTATGTTTGTTACGAAATTAGGACAGTATCCGAGTGTCCTTGGCATCCCCTGGTTACGACTACATGACGTTGCAGTCCGGTTTGCATCCAATACAGTTTCTTTCGGGTCAAAATATTGTACCACACATTGTCATGATGCACCCGTTACGGTGCAAGGAGTCACTGAGGAATCTCCATCGTCAGTTTATACTCCTGGGGGGATATTTGAACCGCAAATATGCCCCCAACGCCCCTTTAGAGGGAATATCGTTATGCTTAACGGGTCCTCATTCTTTTCAACAGTTAAGAAGGGAAAACTTATGGTGTTTAAGGCATCTCTTTATGATATTAACAAAGCTATTGAAGCAAAGGATCTTAAGGAACAACCCCTGGAGGAGATTGTTCCAGAACAGTATCATGAATTCCTTCCTTTGTTTAAGAACGTTTTAGCTGATCGGCTTCCACCACATTGATCAGGCGTTGATCATGAAGTACGCCTGAGGGAAGGAGACACACTGACATGGGGCCTACTTTATTCAATGTCGAGGGCCGAGTTAGTGGTCCTTAAAGAATGGTTCGAAGAGAATATGTCAAAGGGATTTATCTGTCAGTCATCGTCCCCCTTTGCTGCACCAGTCCTTTTTGCAACGAAACCAGATGGAGGGCTCCAATTTTGCATTGATTATCGAGATATCAATAGCAAGACGATAAAAAATCGATACCCACTTCCCCTGATTAAGGAAACGTTGAACCTGTTCAAAAATGCCTGGATATATACAAAGTTGGATGTACGAGGAGCCTATAACCTATTGCGAGTAGAGGAAAGGGATGAACATCTGTTGGCCTTTTGGACGCGGTATGGCCTATTTGAACCTACGGTAATGCAATTCGGAACAACAAATGCCCCAGCAGACATTCAAGGCTATATTAATAATACCATTCCAGAAGCATTGGATGACTTTGCTTCAGCTTATTTGGATGATATTCTTATATACAGTAATTCGGAGGAGGAGCATGAGGGCCATGTTAAGTGGGTTATGCAACGGTTATTGGACGCAGGGTTATATTTGAAGCCAGAGAAATGCGAGTTTCATAAGACCACAGTAACATATCTAGGATTGATTATATCAACAGAGAGGATATCTCTGGATGAGGATAAGGTCGAAACCGTACAGAATTGCAGCCGAGAAAAGACAACTGCAAATGGGAGGTTGAATAACCTGTTTGAAGTACAACAGTTCCTCGGATTCTGCAATTATCATCGACGGTTTATACCTAAGTATTCTGAGAAAGCGGAACCATTAACGAGGCTAACCAGGAAAGACGAACCATTTGTGTGGGAAGCGGAACAACAATTGGCTTTTGAATGAATGGTGACCACCTTTACAACGGCTCCAGTGCTCAGACATTTTGATTATGATAGAGATGTCATCATTGAAACAGATAATTTGGATTATGTGTGGGCAGGAGTTGTATCTCAGTATGATGACGATGGAGTATTGCATCTGGTGGCCTATTTTTGAAAGAATCATTCTCCAGCCGAATGGAATTATGATATATACGATAAAGAGCTCATGGCCATTATTAAGGCACTCAAGGAATGGAGACCAGAATGTGAAGGGGCTGCGTACCCCCTTAAGTTAATAACTGACCGTATAAACCTCGAGTACTTGATTACAAAGAAGCTTTTGAATTGACGACTGTTACTGGGTTAACAACACCCAACCAAGATACTTCATTAAGTATCGAAAGGTGAGTACAGCCATAGATTCTATTCTTATTCTTCTTGATCTGAATCGTCCTCGGAGTCGGCAATATCATCCGATGCACAATATGATTCTTCGGGAACCGGTTGTCGCCTTTGATATTGTTTCCCGTTAGGATGGTATGCTGTTCCGAAGTCCAATTCAATAGGCCTTATGCAATCCTTAACTCCATGAGCTCCTTTCCTATCAGAGGGCCAGGCACAATGTAAACACTCTCCCTCGGATTTCCTCTGTTGAATATCTGATTCACAAATCCCTTCTGTCTTTATGTGTTTATTGTTACTGGTTCGTTTCCGAACTCGTAAGGAATCATTAGTTGCCTTTAACGGATTAATACGACCGGTTCGCGCTCTGCCTTTAGCCTTAAGACATGTAATTTCTCTTAATCATTGAGACTTCTTCAGAACTTCTTCACACTCTTCCAAGATTCTACTTCTCCGTGAATCAAGGTCCGCCGAGTCTTCCCTGGTATGGTTTGGTACTGAAGATGTAGATCGTTCCTGTTGTAGGTCTCGGGGTGTTGCTGATATTTCCTTTTCCTCCGTAACAGGTGCTTCGAACAAGATCCGAATCTTATCGATATCTATTACTAATTCTTGCTCTAGGCTGATAATCGATGCTAGTCACCAAACACACTGAGCCACGAAGATTTGCTGTGTTCTTCGGGCGTAGCAGATACCATTTTCCAAGGCGTAAACAATGACGTCGCTATCGTTCTCAAAGGATACAGTCATTCGTAATGGATATCGGTATCCAGAATGATTTTCAAGAAAGGTGCGGGGCTGCTGCTACACAAAGCTAATAAATTCTAAGTATAGATATAATAGATATAGGTATCATAAAAACGCAATAATAAAGAAGAATATTTCTCCGCTGGTAGGTTTCCGTCATTTCGTATTTCAAGCTGGTTGTTTTTCTCATTGCCGGAACAAAGTGGTCCCTTTATAGTTTCTCGGAACCCTCGCCAGACTATGATGAAATCCCTCAATGATAGGCACTTATCTGTGGGACTTATTGGCGATGCCTGTTAGATATCCTTGCGTCCTATTTCCTTGCGCCTGTCAGAAGTGCTCGCGCGCCCCCTGGGAACACGTATCATCTTGTTCCGTAATCAGACCATAACTTCAACTTTGACATCTCGGTATCTTTGAGTTTATTCGGTAGTTACTCTCCGGCTTATCGGATACCACTCCGTGCTGCAATAGCGTAAATCCTGACACATATCATATGTTGCAATCCAGACTCATGCAAATCAATGCAAGGTGCTTGCTTCTGGCTAAAGCCAATGTCAAAAAATCCCTCAGTTACGTCATGCTCAGGTAGAGACAATTCTCAATACCGGGGTGTGCCTTGCCTTTATTCCACTCATTACAAGATGGAGGTTCGGAGCCCACTTACTTGCAATAGACTATCAACTGCCGTGCGTAACCAATACGCAGTCCCGAATAGTATCCAGGAGTGAAAGATCGCTCACTCTGATCTCGTCCCACATGACTGATCAAATGCAGCTTTCTCATGACCGATATGAGCCCCCGCTAAAAGGCATATCTCTAGCTGCTCTTGATTGTCTCGGCATGGTATGTGCTGTCCTTGACTTTCAAGAACTATAGTCACTGTCAGGGAGAACCCCTAACAACGAGAGGCCCGGTGGTCAGAATTTTTAACTAGATTCGATTATAAGATAGTCAATGGACCAGGGAAATCGAATGGAAAAGCGGATGCATTGACAAGGAGGCCGGGAGACCTCACTGAGGGGGGGGATGCAAGACTCAAAAACATGGAACAGGTGGTTCTAAAGCCGCAGAACCTACCGGAACAATTGCGTTTGTTGGCGGACAGCGAGCCCGCCCAAGACGGTCCCTCTATTTCCAATCTTATGACGGAGGCATACGAGACTGATCCGTTACCAGGGAAAATAGTGGAAGGAATTCGGACAAAGAATGGGTTCCAGGAAATTACTGTTGCAGACTGCATAGAGGAGGAGGGACGGATACGGTATAGAGGGAATTTATACGTACCAGATAATGACGAGCTACATTTACGCATCATACAGGAACATCATGATACAGCATTAGCAGGACACCCAGGACGGGCAAAGACTTTTGACCTCTTGGATAAGAAATATTATTGGAAGGAAATGCGAAAGGATGTTGATTGGTATGTTCGGAATTGTCAACATTGTCAACGATCCCGAAGTTCAAGGGATGCAACTTTTGGAGTTCTCCGACCTTGGTCGGTACCACAGAAACCATGGGAAGATATTTCGATGGATTTTATGGTAGGGCTACCGGAGTGTGAGGGTTTTGATGCAGTATGGGTAGTGGTGGATCGGCTTTCGAAAATGCGACATTTTATTCCCTGTCAGACAACGATAGATGCCTTAGGATTGGCAGAATTGTTCCTACCAGAAGTGGTATGTCTTCATGGACTCCCATTGACCATTGTTTCAGATAGGGGCCCGCAGTTTGCATCAACCTTTTGGTGACAGTTGTGTAGCCAGTTGGGGATTGATAGAAGATTGTCAACAGCTTTTCATCCATCAACAGACGGACAGACAGAACGAATGAATGATAGTATGGAACAGTATCTTCGAGTGTTTGTTCATCTTCAGCAGGATGATTGGGTTAAGTGGCTTCCGTTGGCAGATTTCGCTGCAAATAATGGGATATCTGAAACAACGAAGTGTACCCCGTTTTATGCGGTAAACGGTGTGGATCCTCAGATGTCATTTGCGGGGGAACCCACGAGGGATCGGGATCGACGATGGGTCCGTGCTGGTCAGGTTCAGGCACCGATGCAGCAGATTCATGAGCACCTCAGAGTAAAGATGTGACGGAGCCAAACGGTGCAGGAAGAAGGTGCAAATCGTGGACGAATTCCCGCCCCGGATCTTCAGGAGGGGTCCCAAGTATGGCTTGACCCCTGGCATATACAAACAACGAGGCCTACGCGGAAATTAGGTTGGAAATGGCTGGGGCCTTTTACGGTAGTCCGGAGGATATCCCCATATGCATATGAGTTCGATTTACCCGCATTGATACGAATTCATCGGGTACAACCTGTTTCCCTTTTGTATCTGGTGGTGAATGATCCCCTCGAGGGACAACGAGTTAAACCACCACCTCCTGTGGAAGTCGATGGCGAGGAGGAGTATCAGGTTTCGAGCATTGAAGATAGCCGGATGTGTCGTAGTCAGTTGCAGTGTCATATATGGTAGACCGAGTATGATTCTTTGACATCGGAACCAGCGAAGTTTGTGGACGGGCTGCAAGCAGTAGATGAGTTCCATCAATGTTATCCTTTGAAGCCAGGGCTGTTAGAGAATGTTCCCGGTGGACCTCGAACCTTGGAGGGGGATACTGTCACGGCTCAGGGTTGCGAGTGATGGATTAGGTATGATACCGGATGGAGGAAAGGCATTGGTGGTACAGACAGGGGGAGACGTGGATTGACGCGGAGATGGTGTAGGAATACTATGAGATGGTGGCAGCATAATATGTTACTATAAGGAAGTGGTCTGAGGTGTTGCGACGTCAGATGATATGGCGTGGTTGTATTAATAAGCGTTGTGCTGGTGGTATGTAACATCATTGTTGGATATTCGGATGGTATATTGGAGCATGGAGAATGGCTCGAGGGTGGCAGACGAAGTGTACATAAAGACAGGTTGTTTGGTGTTGGGGGATTTCCTTTTCTTCGCTCTTTACTCGTTCTCTTGTATAGCAAAGCAAGTACGACTTTGAACCAGCTTCCAAACTAGTCTTGTCCTGATTCCCTCGATACGAACTTCGAGCTTCTGTCCTGCTTACGATATTATATATCAGTTACCAATATCACCTACGTCCGACCCCGCCTGTTACACATTGTTGTTTGGAAAAGCTCCATTACACCCAGGCTTCTCCACATCTTTAATGGGTTGTCAGCTGGTTCTCTTTACTAAAGAGCAAGGAAACACACAAAAGTGCTTACCAATGTATATTGGGTGGGACTTACAGGAACTCGATTGTGATATACCAGACTACCAACAATGGCTGAAAACTCAAGTGTTTCAACATCCATCATGGATTGACTGTTCATTACCTGAAAGCGTAATTTTTGATGGAAATATGGAGCGCGGAGGAATTTATGGTGGAGAGATCATCACCGACTGGGACAAAGATTTACAGATTAAGAGACTGGATGGTGCTGGAACATTAAGGGAACTTCTTAAGAAGATGGCACTACCGATGACATATGTCATGGGAGATCTAACAAAGAAGCGTAATAAAGCTTCAGTCATACGACAATTCATTCTCATCATTCCAGTTCTTGACAAAAAGGCTCTGGTCATGGATAATGACTCGGAAAACGACATTGAAAATATGAATGGCCTTGGAGTTAGCCGACATCATTCACGTCTTTCCCCAGAGCATATCAAGAAAAGAGAAAATCGTCTGAGAGGTATTATACCCATGTCCAGATCACAATGCATTACTACAATTACTAATGTATTTCAAATTCCAGAAGTCTCAATCAAAACCGTTACAACTCGAAACATTTCCACTAATCGAAACTGAGAAACACGAAACCAACTCTGAAGAATATATGGGAACTGCAAGCAATATCTCAGTACTGGATAATGATATTGCGACAATGTGGCCAACAAGGAAGGAACGAAGAGTGCTTGGTGGAGGGAAGAATCATTCAGATGCGGATATGGAGGTTGATAGAGTATCCAGTATTGACTGTGATATTACGCATAATACTCTGGACGATAAAGGCAGGACTGGTACACATGAAAGTGAAAATATACCTAAAAATCCTTTCTCCTTATCGCATATTCTCAGCCTATAATATTTAATACATTTCCATCATCTTCATTCTCACTGTTGTCCCGCTCGTGGTCTTCATACTCATCATCATCATGAACTCCTGATTCATTGAATTCGTCTAACTCCTCATCATCGGTGAGGCCAAGATCCATCACTCCCCAGTTTTCACCTTGTGCAGCTTTTATATTCGCTTCATGTTTGCTAATCCATTCCTCAGGTTCCCGTGGAGGTAGAAGAATTTCATTATTCCCCCCAGCATTGATGAAGTTCCATACTGCCACACGCAGCTCACCATATGCAACAACATGGTCATCCTGCCAGGCATACATCAGCAAAAAATGAAATGGCATTCTCAGTATTCTGAGCATTTTGAAATTCAAGTTCACCTTTTCTCAATTATGCAGTGTACTCTGGCTGGAAATATACTCAGTATAATTGTTTTCATATCTTTGCAAGATTTTCAAACTGGGTATAGTATTCCCAAAGGGGTATAGCTTAGTCTGTTACATTGTTTTATAGTCGAAAGTTAGTCTATTTTTAAAAATGAAATATGTAATAGACATACTATTGCTTGCTTAGTAATATTATGAAACTTTTGGTTTATATATCTTCATGACAAATCATAATGAAACTAACCATATTTGGAATACCTCCAGCTATAATCAACAAATAACTGAATATCTTTAATAATATTTCCTATTTGAGTTAGTTTGTTTTTGATTTGTCATTTCGAAATAGTAATGTCAAGTTTCATGTCATGACTCAGCAAAGTATTCTATGTTCATTACATTTTTCAAAAATAAAAGTAGCTGACTTTAATCAATTAAGAAATGTATCCAACTAGGCTATACCTATTTTGGAACAGTATACCAAGTTTGAAAATCCCGTCATATTGTGGATGCAATATCGCTGAGTATGATTCGTATAACTGGACCTGACAAAATCGACTAAATGTGAACTTGACTTTCAAAAACCTTCAAAATGCTCCGAATGCTCAGAATACCTTTTCCACTTTTTGCTGATGTACGTGATGGGTAAACCTTTTGCACTAAGAAGATTGTTTAAAATTCGCCATGTTGTTGAAGGTATATACTTGTCCAGATCATGTTTATTGAGATGTTGGCTATGTTCTAGTGCAGCGATAGTTTCAGGATTGGGTGGACTACCATAATCACGTGCTCCAGGTTTAGAATACTCATACATATTGACTGGAATAGCTGTGGGAAGGTAATGCTCATGTTGCGTCTGCCTTCGAATTCTATAGGTGTTGTAAGTCTGGATGAACGTATGAATATGAGTTTGGAGCATTGTCATATATATATGGTGCAGGCAAGGTTTAGCAATATTTCCTTTGTCAAATAACCTACGATCTTCTAAACCACCAAAGAGTGTGTGGCAAGTATCTGTTTGCCCATTGGCAAGTAAATTCCACTAAGCTTCAATTCGTCAATTTTTGGTAGATGTGCCAAAGCTATATACTTTATGGAAAGGAAGATGAGGCTTATCAGTCCGTCACAAGAATAGATGTGAAGCACACAATAAAGCAAACTCTCTGCCCATATCTGAGCGAATGAGCTTTGGAAAATTTCCCCTAGTACGGGCAGTCTGCAGATAATGTTTGCTAACAGATATTTGAGTCTGATTAGAATGTCCCACATAACGCCAAATAATGTACCGTGAATATGCATCAATGCATTCATATATTTCAAATCCAAAACATTTAAGTTTCTCATGTCCATCTATAGACAACACACGATTTGGTCCCATGACGATGAACTGTCCACGTTTGGGTATTGGTGATTGACGTCGTAATTCATTACCATGAGGATCGTTCATTTGTAAATGCAATCTAAGGTCACGTCTGTCAACAACCATAGCTATTAATATTATATTGACTTTGTTATGCTAAAGTATCAAGATATTGGCTATACTCACTGTGAGATGAAAAGTCCGTCAAGTCGCATGCCAGCTTCCAAATATGTTCATCCCCAACATAATCCTTCTCCAGATGATATCAAAGATTCAATTGCAGCCCTGAGTTTCATTTGATTCTTGTTGGGGTCATCGGTGTTACATCGCCCGGTCAATAGTAGTACCATAGGGTGCAAGCGAAGCTCTTTCAATTGACGAATTGTTAAAATGTGTCTATGAAAGGTCAATCCATATATCATGTCACTTGGAGTCATATTGTTTTTCCACATTGTGCAGATGATTGCAACAAGTATCTGGTCTTTCCAAAGTGGACTTTGTTTCATAGGAAATTGCCATTCATTGAATTTTTTCTTATACGCCTGTTCCCTACCATAGAAGAGGTTAATGCATATTCACATAAAATGACAATTCGACATAAACTTACCTTAGGGAAAAGTTTGTCTCATTATGCAGTATTGCCATAACCTCTTGAAGACTTCGCTTCTCAATTATATAGCGCTGATAGATTTTCTCTGTGTCCGCATCCCAGGCATACATTGTATCGTGTAAATGATAGCAAGCAGATCTGTGTAGCTAACGTACTGTCAAGATTTGTTTTGTTGAGTGTGTTGTTATTCACAGTGTCAATGCAGAATCGTAGGTGAATGCAAGCTATAATCAAGTCATGGAGAAACCATGCATTTGTTAAGAACTTTGCTTACCCGGCTGTCAAATCACACACCATCAGCCAAATGTAAATCGGTCCGGAGGCAACACACAATCTTCCCAGACTCTCCGGGCAATCTCACCAGTGCTTCTGAGTACTCCAAGATGCTTCCAGACCCCCCTGGAGGTAAGCAAAGTGCGCTCAGACAGTGCAAGAGCATTCTCAAGTGCACCTGAAAGCACCTGCAGTTATGGAGGAACATTCAGGATTCTCCGAGATTTGACTTATAGAATAGGCAAATTTTGAAACTCCTGAGACTTCTGTGCAGATTTGCGGGAGACTTTGACAGAAGTTGAGACCACTGTGCAGCTCTGCAGGATACTTCGAGAGGAGCCGAGACCACTGCACAGCTCTGTGGGAGACTTTGTGCCATATTCTCACAGCAGTGGTTCTTACATAACTGCAAGGCATTTTGTCTTTGTTATAGTCACAAGATTCGCTACATCATAATATGCCATGCATTATGTAAGTCTCTCTATAAATATACATACGGTCAATCTGGCCGCAGATGGTACTCGTGCATAATCAGAGGAGCACCTGGACACGCCGATTGAAGGAACTTAGAGATGCACCACTTGGAGGGCGTTGTGCTGAAACGATGGAGCTAGAAGGCAGAGAGCCCACCATCAACACTCTGCCGCACCTCTTGTGGAATCCAAATGGAATTCATCAGAAAGAGCGTTTCTGGTTCGAGGAGCATAGGTATTGGGTGAGAACATATCATACTACCTGGGATTGAGGATCCATGAAGTCTCGGACAGAGTGAGTGAGAACAAGAGTTGGGAAAGATAGAGTGTGTATTGTCATTGAATGATAAGATGAGATGGAAATGAGATGCCAATGTCTATCTACTCCGGGGACTGCCAAATATATACTTTCCGTCACTCTGTCCACCTCCGTTACTCGTGTATCTCCGTACACTTGGAGATGCACTTGGATGCGAACTTGGAGGCCGTAATCAGGCGAGTTTGGAGATACACTCTGAGGCCGAGATCAAGTGAGTTTGGAGATGCACTTGGAGGCGGTAATCAAGCAGATTTGGAGATACACTTGGAGGAAATGATCGAGTGAACTTAGAGATGCACTCCGAGATCATGATCGAGCGAGTGTGGAGATGCACTTGGAGGCTATGATTGTGGGAACTTGAGGCCATAATCGCACGGGTTTTGGAGATACACTTGGAGACTGTGATTGAGCGTGTTTGGAGATGCACTTGGAGGATGAGATAAAGTGAACTCAAAGATACTGTTGGAATCTGTAATCGAGCTTGTTCGGAGATACATTTGGATGTAGTGAATCTGGAGGCAGTGGATCTGGAGCCGGTAGATCTGGAGGCATATGCGATGGAAGCTGAGACTCTATTCATTGTTTAACTCGTAATTGTGGGAATGTAGAGAATTGGGTACAACCAGGTCCGCTGAGAGCTGAGAGACTGGCTGCAAGTGGGAGACGGTTGATCTTGGGATAATGCAGTAGGCGGTGAATACAGTACTCAGTGTGTGCTGTACTCGGTGTATGCTGTACTCAGTCTATGCCGTACTCGGCGTATGCTGTACTCGGTGTATACTGTACTCGGTGTATGCTGAACTTGGTGTGTGCCGAGCTCGGTGTATGCTGTACTCGGTGTATGCTATACTTGGTATTAACTCTTGATCATGGCATGGAGAGATAGAGATGGATGACGTAACTTTGTGTTCTTAGGTGACGGTAGAGTTGAGGACAAGAAGGAGAGAGATATGAAGAGATGGGGCAAATCATCCTGAGAAACAGGGATTCAGAGGATTTGGTATGCGAGTCAATTTATCATCCCCAATACAGCAGGTACAAGTCCCGATCCGGCGTGTAATTACACTGATACGAGGTCTTCCCAACCAAATCAGGCAAGTCGTACCTGTCATTTCTCATATCCGCTCATATCCTATACATCATTCTCATCTTCATCCCCCATGTCTCTGTTTCTCATCCACAACTCTACCATCATTGCAGAACACAAACTTAAGTCATCCCACTCTATCTCTCCATGCCATAATCATGAGTTGTCACCACGCACAGCATACACCAAGTACATCATACACCGAGTACAGCATACACTGAGTACAGCATACACCGAGTACAGCATACACTGAGTACAGCATACACCAAGTACAGCATCCACCCAAGATTGTTTGTCTTTCCTTCATTGTCATGATTACGAGTTGATCCTTGAATGTAACATCAGCTTCCAGCATCCCTCCCTACATGATTGACCGCCACCAGGTAGCTCTCCATGAGAGCTTGAAGGTAAAGTCACCTTGTCACATTCCCACAGTTGCAAATTAACTAACTGATGAATATAGTCTCAAGCACACAGTGTGCCTTCCATCGACCAGCTCTAAGTGCACGTCCCATCTCACTCGATCAGAGCCTCCAAAGTATATCACCAAACTCGCTCAATTACGGCCTACAAGTGCATCCCCAAATTCACTCGCTTACGGCCACCAAGTGCATCTCCAACCTCGATCAATCATGGCCTCCAAGTGCACCTCCAAACTTACTTATTAATGGCCTTGGAGTGTATCTCGGAGTTCATTCAATCTTCATTTTCAGGCGCACCACAAATTGCTCTCAAGCACTGCCTGCAGCCAGTCCAAATATACTGTGTGTAGATTGGTAGCTATTCAGATAGATAGATGAGAAAACAAACTGAATACATGAGTTTTAAAAATCGTTCTACAATAAGTAGTAGCTATGATTTCCAGAAGTACCAGCAATGTTCTGATAGAAGAAGTCGTTTTTCCCAGACTGGTTTACAGTGATTCAAGATGTTTCTGGGCTTGTTTCAGGTGCTCCCAGGGACTTCAGGGCTTGTCGTTGGCACTCCCAGGCATGTCGTTGGCACTCCCAGACTTGTCATTGGCGCTCCCAGACTTGTCGCCAGGGTTCCCAGGTGCTACCAGGTGTGCCCAAAGTTCTCTCCAGCACTCTGAGGTGTTTTCAAACTTATCACAATCACTCCCATGGTACTCCTCTACCAGTCATCAGAGATCCCAGTTACACTGAATGCCGGTTGGAATGCCATCCTAGGGTCTGATACTCTCCTGAAATTGACGCATCTAAGTTTACACTCCACATCCTCTCAGATACTCCTTGAGGCTTCCAGCAACGAAAATACATTTTGCTGATGACTGTATCAATGCCGTTGATAATTTTTACATGATTTTCAATTTCTTTCAATTATTTTCCACTTCTGTCTCAATATTATACTTGTAAAAGGCTCTACATATATGTACTATCTAAAGCTAGATATAATAGCTTTAAACCCATTTTTTATACCCAATCTCAGCCGTTCCAGTAGTTTTTTACTAGTCTGAGCTGAGGTACCAAACCAAACCAAATTTCCAGCCATTTTTCCATCTACTGTTGCATGTCCATCTTCTATTCCATGCCAAATCAACTTCCAGATAGCATACGGCTTAGCTGCAAAATCAATCTTTATCTTATAAGGTAAGATATAGAAAAATCCTCCATTTATTGTTATTTCCTGAGAGTTACATGGCTCAGAAATGCAGTTCCCTTGGTTGTCAACCAAAGCCCAGATTCCAAACATCGTAAGGCTACCATTATCATCATGATGAGTATTGTTGTGGAAGTTCCCTACCAATATATACTCATATATCAGTTCATGCAACTTGGTTTTGGAAAGCAATTAACATACGTTCTTTGTTGTCACTCTTTGTAAATGTCAAATTTGAAGCAAAAGCCCACTCATCTTTTTCCAAATCTTCCAAATAGTCATAACCAAAGAAAGGTGCCTTGTTTTCCACATTGAAGTGCTTCTGCGCATGCCAAAAAGCAGGAGCAAGTGAAGCATATCTCTGCCCATAGAATGTATGCATCGCTTCATCTTTATTGCATAGTGCTTTCCATTGGTCCTCTGAAACCCCCACACTTTTTGCATATTCTCCATAGTCATACCCTTTGTCAAACCCAGGTCGCCATCCCAAACCCCACATTTTCCCATCTACCAGCACTCCATTGTTGGCAATAGCTGCATGAAGCTTGAAGTTGTTGTGTAGATGCATAAACAGACTGCGGAAACTGTCATGTTCCTGCTCAGATAGTTCATCTGCAGTACTGCAGCGCACTGCAAAAACCACCTTTTTCGCATTTTTATCCCATACATATACTATACCCGGCCTGTCAATGGTATAGTTGTTCTTGAAGATAGCGTCATCAGCATACAGGAGCTTCCCAAGCATACTCTTCTCATGTTCTGCTTTGTGAGACTTGTACAGGATTGAGATCAATGTATTGTATGGTAGACCAAGCTGATGAAAAACTTCTGCAGTAACCGCAGCGACCTCTCCCTCTTTCTTTTCTTGTCGCAGCATTCTCTTTTTTTCAGCCTTTCTTTTCTTTCTTTTAATGGACTGAGCACTGTGCCTCTCTTTGACTGTAGTCTGCGTATCATTTGTCCTAGTAATAGAAACTGGTGACAGACCATTGTCCCCAACCTGGGAAGCGATGGAATTACTGCCACCATCTGAATTGCAACTCATCCCAACCTGGGAAATAGCTGGCTGATGTTCAGATTGTCTCATACGATCTGGAACATCTGAAGGCACAAACAGTAGCGTGTGGGAAGGATCATCAGTCATCTGGTAGTCTGATTGTTGAAATATGGGTGTAAAAGAAGATGGCAGACACAAGCGATAGGGACCAAATAACTTGATAATAATATCGTATTGACCGGCTCGATGAGAGGGTTCCCACACAGCTATCCCCATGGCAATCGGAGTAGATTTGATAGAGATCAAGCCTAAATGCAGAAAGATCAAATGCAGAAGGGTCAGCAAGGTCAAGAAAATCAAAGTTGTCTGTTCTGGGTGGGAGTCCTACGCTTTAGACGGGCTTGATGAGAGGATTCTAACGCTGCAATCGCTGGGGCAATCGGAGTAGATTTGATCGACATCAAGACTAAAAGCAGAATGATCAAAAGCAGAAGGGTCAGCAGGGTCAAGAAAATCAAAGTAGTCTGTTCTGGGTGGGAGTGGTACGGTTTAGACGAGCTTGATGAGAGGATTCCAACGGTGCAATCGCTGGGGCAATTGGAGTAGATTTGATAGAGATCAAGCCTAAAAGCAGAAAGATCAAGCTGAAAAGCAGAAGGGTCAGCAGGGTCGCGAAAATCAAAGTTGTCTGTTCTGGGTGGGAGTGGTACAGTTTAGACAAGCTTGATGAGAGGATTCCAATGCTGCAATTGCTGGGGCAATCGGAGCTGATCTGACCTTGTAGCTGCTGGTTGTATGGGGAACGGTACTAGTATGCTGGGGTGTGTATTGTGTCAATCATAGTGACCGGGTTTTTTTCTTGGCAGAACTAGTTACACCCTGCCCGACACCAAAACCAAAAGTGCCCAACCTATCCCAATAACCTACCGTACTCGTGACCTCCAGAGGCTGCGAGGTAAAGTGCCGTCCTGCCATGGTCACCCTTGGTGTTGATGTCAGCACCCCATTCGAGGAGAAGCCTGACCATAGACTTGTGGCCCCCAGAGGCTGCAAGGTAAAGTGCCGTCCTGCTATCGTCGCCCTTGGCATTGATATCAGCACCCCGTTCGAGGAGAAGCTGGACTGTAGATTCATGACCCCCGGAGGCTGCGTGGTGAAGTGGCGTACTGCCATCGGCGTCCTTGGCGTGGATGTCGGCACCCCATTCGAGGAGAAGTTGGACCGGAGACCTATGACCCCCAGAGGCCGCGAGGTAAAGTACCGTCCTGCCATCGGCGTATTTGGTGGTGATATTAACACCCCATTCCAGGAGAAGCCGGACCATAGACTTGTGACCCTCAGATGCTGCGAGGCGAAGTACCATCCTACCATCGTCATCCTTGGCGTTGATATGAGCACCCCGTTTGATGAGAAGCCGGACCGTAGACTCGTGACCCCCAGAGGCCGCGAGGGAAAGTGCTGGTTTGTCATAGGCATCCTTGGCGTTGATGTCAACACCCCTTTCGAGGAGAAGCCGGACCCATAGACTCGTGATTCACCGAGGCCGTGAGGTAAAGTGCCGTCCTGCCATTACTGTTCCAGGCGTCAATGTTGGCACCGCTGTCAAGGAGAAGCCAGACTGTGGACTCGTGACCCCTAAATGCTGCAAGATGAATTGCCATCCTGCCATCATCGTCCTTGGCATTGATACTGTCAGCTCTGATGCAAAGAAGCAGCCGGACCGTAGTCTCGTGGCCCTTCGATCAATGATTCCACCAGTCCAGACGATCCCAGTCCGCAGTAGGGCTTAGTCCAGTCTGGTCTAATGGGAAGGTTGGACTGGACCGACCCACAGACTGGCAGTCTTGGACTGGATGGGCTTGGTCTGGACCGATCCATTTACGCATATAATTTTTACCTTCGTTTTTAGCCAAGTACTACCGAAAACATGACTCATCTTCGCTTTTTACCACCACCCACCCCCGAATACCCACTCTGATTGAAATTATACCACTTCTGTGTGTATATTCGGCTCCATCGAGATATATTTTCCCCATTAAAATACTAATAACCGGGAAAGTATACCCTAACCCTGGACACCGTGAGGGATCGGTCCGGACCAAGCCCAGTCCAGTCTGTCAGCATCTGGGATCGGTCCGATCCCAGTCCAAACATTTCTTGGACTAGACCTGGACTGGACTGGACGGTTCCAGTCTGGACTGATCCATTGCTGGACTGGTGGAATCATTGCCTTCGATGCTGCGCAATGCAGCGACTTCGGGTTACTGCACAGCACTGTCCCGCACAGAGCATCACATGCAGCTTCTTCCTCTGCTTCAAACCCATATCTAAGGATCAGCTCTACGATACCATAATATCTCTTCTCATCAGCCATATGCAGCACTTTAGACATGCCATTAGACACACTTTCCCCTAGCACTCCCCATCCCAATAGACATCGAACACCATACTCGTGGCCCTCGGAAACAGCTCCCTGCAGCGTCTCTCCAGCCGACCAGTCATGGCGTTCCGCAAGCCATTTAATAATGCAGGAGTAGCCTTCACAGGCGAGAAAACAACGATGATGCGTGTCTTTATTCTTAAGAAAAGTCACAAAATTTCACGCTTCCGAGTCGATCTCCACTTCTAGTTGCAGGAGCAACTCGATATCGTCTATACGGTCGAGTCAAACGGCTGTTTCGAGTACCGAGCTAACGAGCTGACGAAAGACACTGCATGTGTGTTCGAGATTTTGAAACACAGAATCGTCCAGGTATGATACGAGTGAAGGGTTCGGGGGCCCTGAGTGATACACCGCATAGTTGAGCAGCCGAAGTTGAGACGACTTTAGGGATTGAAGACGTCCACTGTAGAGACTCGGTTCGAATTTGCCAGTTTCGTTAGAAACGTGCTCTCCTCCAACAAACACCTTCGCCATCTCGTGGTTCAGTAAACTGGGATACCGAAGGCACGTAGAAGCGATGTTCACGGCACTCTCATGCTCTGAATCTCTGATAAGTGAAGAGTTGACGTCTCAGGTTGTTTAAACAAGAACTCGCGGACGGTTTGGTGAATGAACTGCACAAAGTCATTCTTAACCTCCAGGAACCCCCATCACTTGGGCAATATTATTCGTCTCGCTTGGTTGAAGTTCCGCGCTCTATTCTTGTCTAATAGCTCTAGTGAGAGGTCGTGGATATCGCAAGCAAGAGCGGCATTTGCTTCTATGAGTTCCAGCAAACTAAGAGGGCGGCTCGAGTACGTGACCCACTGAAGCATGTGCACAGTTTCCGCCATTCCGTTACGGATAATGCGAAGTTTCTCCAATTTCGTCTGTATCCAAGTGTACAGATCGTCCAATTCCGGGGGAAGTGTTTCCAGCATTGTTTCCATATCTGCTAGTGTACTGCCATCATTTGCCATGTCTTCCAGTTCATCGAGAACCAACTTTACCCAAAGGAAAACGCCATGAGATCGCTCAACCATCATTTGACCAATGATTCAAGTCTCTCTCTGGTCAACTTCAAGAATATCGCTAATCCGTTTGGTGCCTTTAGAGACAAATCGTCTTATATCCTCTGTCGTCTAGTCTTCAAGCTTGATCGTGATGCATTTCTTGAATTCACTTTCAATCCAAGGTACTGGCCAACTGGCTACAAGGATTTTCAGGACCAGAGAACTTTCGTCTGGTTCGCAGACGCTAGACAGCTGTTTCATAACCTCTCCCGTCTGGATACATCTGACTCATCCATCGCATCAATGAGCACCCATATTGTCGAGTGGAGCTTGCAGCGCGTCTTAAGGAGGGCGAAGATTCTCATTAGTGAACTAAGTGGCCATCAACCATCTCGGCGTTGCTTGAAGTCTTCGAATTCGGTTCGATAACACTCCCACAAACCGCGAACCGCACTCAACAGTTGATACAATAGAAACTACAACATCCTTTCGTATCCACGCTGGACTGTTCCACCTCGGTCACTATAAAAGAAGTTAATGACCACCCGGCTAGATGGACCACTGATATTAGAATGTCTACTGTCGAGGTCTGTGCGTAGATATTTCAGAAAGAGTTGACTTCCCGCTTGCCGGCTTTCCTTGCAACCTGCGCTCTTACAGTCAGTCATAAGAGACATTAAGTGCGAATACCCTAGAATTAACCTACCAGAGAAGCAATGAAGTGGTACTGCGTTCCCCTTTGTCAAACTCTGGGTGTGTCTAGATCCATTCAAATGTACATTCGTCTCTGTCGGTGATATTTATTCGCGTGCCTGGTATTCGGGAAAGTAGAGAGCCTTGAGATTGCATATACCCGAATAATCGCGAGGAATTGCAAAGAGACGTTCATTGGCGATTCTAAGAGTTGCAGAAACTTTGTCAACAACCTACAATGTAGCTTAGTAAATAGCATCCCAATTACCTATGAAGACAACCCATCAATACCCTCCTTCTCAACATCTGCTCGTACATTGACGCGACTTCCAGTCCAAAGGCTCGATGCACAAACTGCTCCGAAATATCTTGGAGCTCCAAAGATTTTGGCTCTAGCGCTTTGAGGAGATCGCTTCTAACGGCTCCCGACGGTAGCGACATTGGCAATATTCCGAAGCACTCTACTTGCCGCTGCTACACCACTGCCAAGGTGCGGTGTACCCATGAACACGATACCCTTCACACTTTCCTTAATATCACGGTAGTGCTCCTCACGTTCGTGAGCTATAATAAGTGCCTGGTGCGGTTAGAAGAGTCAGTAGGACTAATGTTGCATTGCCTACATACCGCTTTCGCAACGATATCTCCTAAACTATGAGCTATGAGAACAATAGGGACTCCGGTGCTCTCGCGTCATGTGCGTTCCAGCTCGTTCAAGAGTTGGACGGCAAAGTCACGGATTCTGGAAACCGACTTCCCAAAGGCAAAAGAAGCGTTGTATCCAAAAGTTGAACTCGAGGGTTCACGGGAGCAACACCAGGATGCTCTGGATGTAAGTCTTTCAACCACACATCGTCATCTTCGGTGAATGTCCTCAGTCGATTTCCGCCGAGCCTATGGATCGCAATAATCCTGTGCAAGTCAGCTTCGCGAGCGACTACTTCTACAGCATCTTCATACTCAATTCCTGGCTTTGTATTTTTAACTTCAGACTCAGCGGGATAGAGTTGTAGGAGGCCAAACGGTTCGTCGTCAGGCTTTTTCCATCAGTCAGGAATGCCTATCTTTTCTGGCGGTTTCATCACGTACCTCCTTGCGCTGCGAGAACCATGACAAAAAGATGCGCACAGAGTTGTCGCGTTGCACAAAATTGTTGGGTAAGTGTGGGGCAGTTGCAGGTAAAGTGATTGCTATGACCTTGATGGCGATGTGCACTAGGGTGCTACGAACGAAGAAAGTAATGGTTGATACAATAGGAGGGAAGCTGGAATATGGGAAGGATAACGTGGCAGATGATGGGCGCCGGTGTGGAGAAGATGAAGAGGGCGTCTGAGCAGAAATGCACCTATTCGGCCCCAGTTCTTTTTTGCCTAATGCTGAGGTGACGATCAAATCCCTGTAGGTACATAAGTATTTGCTTGCGTTTACGCGCTCATATGGGCTGCTGGCATGTTTGTGTACAACACGTCTGATTCGGTGGACGTTAAACTATCTATTTTGTGATTAGCCCGACAAAACGTCTTTCTCATAAACAGTGCTTCTTTGAACAGACAAATTTGTTAGGAGATTCCGTAAAGTAGTAGACTGAGTTGTATACAGGCAGACCTATAGTTCAAAGAACAAAAGTACCCTTTTGATGTTTACAGATATAGTCAGCAATGGCATTGTGACAGTTCGACGAGTATAACATGCATGGGTAAATTTCACTAATCACGCAAAGACATTGTGTGTCAATTCGTAAAATCAGCTACTTTCGGGTTGGCTCTGAAACTGTCAAGACGTCCAGCTCGATATGCATCAGTTCTAAATAATGGCTGACAATATTTCTTTCTGTTTAAAAATTATCCCAATTGCCCTTTCAGGAAAGTAAATTTGTTTTTTTAACCCCGCTAGGTGGAACCGCGGATTGCATAACTCGGGTACCAGGTACGCACCTATTCTGGCAGGTCGTAACACAAAATCGGTAACTGATTATGCCACGTACTCGGTACAGGTCTTTGGAGTGACAATATAGGTGCCAAATTATGCTAGCATTGCAATGTGAGAAGTACTCGAATTTTTAGTTAACAATTGCTGAAGCTACTGTAAGTTGAGTTGACAACCACTCAGGCCATTAACCATCGCTGAAGCCACCTTAGCTTTGATACTAGTAATCACTCAAGCTTGTAAATTACCACCATCTCTTTTTACAGATCGTGGTTTTGTGGGATTGATTTAGTCAGTTGTGAAGGTGACACCGGAACATGAGGGTGCAATCAGCTCTTCGAGCATTTACTTTATCCTACTCTAGATCGAGATTGCGATGGAAACACATCGCTAAGGATCCGGCGATGATTGGCAGATTAAATGGGGCGTGCATATTTGATGCGTTAAGCGTTCCTCCCATTACTCCCGATCTGCCTTGCCTTAAGATAAAAGCTGCCCAAGCTTGCAAATAACGGAATGTCTTTCACCACAACCAAACGACTCAAGCCCTGCACGGTGAACAGGACGAAGGTAGTTAGCTCAAGTTCCGGTTGGTCCGGCGCCTGTGCGTTAATTTGTATAGTACATTTCGCCCCCTGCCGTGTTCAAAGTTTGCCATTCAGGTTCGCAGGTGGGACATCGAATTCGGCTGAGTACCTAGAGAAGTAGGTATGGGTTTTCTAATGGTTCCCCCCCTTTCCCAACCACGCACTTATTGTGTTTTGCTTACGCAAATTCTTTAGATCTCACTGTTTTAAGCCGTCAATCTATAAAAAGGCAGTCAAACCGCTGTTCTTCACCGTAACACCAGCAGCGACTCTAATAAACAATAACCAACACAATGGCGGTTACCACCTCTAGCGGTGCGAATCTGTCGAACCCTAGGCCTTCGATCATCCCCCCATCTACTAACTTAGATGAATGGATCGCCATCTCTGAATCTTTACCCGTGAGCATTAGCGCTACTAAAGGCCTCTTTGACAATTTCGAACTTCCCCTCGCACCGACTGACAACAAGGTGCTCTACTATGAATACTCCGAACACCCCGAGAAGCGCGACCGGGCTCAATTCCTCTCCGGGGATGAATCAATCTTCATGCGTGTTCAAGATGCCCAGACGGAGGTGCTCAAAGTCGTGTAGCTCCCCTTCTTTCCCCTCTCTCCCGCTACCGACCCGCTGATCCGCGGATAATGCAGTGAATACGAGAACTGCGAGCACCTTGCGGTAAGTTTACACTGACTTCCCATTTGAGAGAAAGGAACTGATGGATTGACGCGATGGATGGGATGACAGCAATTTCTGAACAAAAAAACGGAGTTACGGATGAACATGGAAATCCCTGACCGGCAAGAGCAGCCATGGGCCAGCGGGATATCGCTCGAGGCCGCCGGTGAATCGTCAATTCTGTTCATCCGCGTGCCGTATCTCGGGTTCAAAGGTGTGAACGTGGGGGGGCAACAAGACAGCCTAAAGCTGGACGAGTGGCGACAGCGCGTCATCGAAGGTCGCAAGGAATTCGAGGGCGACGAGAGAGAGGGCGAGATGTGGGTACATCAGGCGTGGGTTGTTGTTATTCGACTTGGTTAGTTGCAAGTTTGCCGCGTGTGAAGGAGGGAGGGGAAGAAACGTAGTTAACGAATAGCTGCTCTCTGTCCCAGAAACGATCCTTACGGCGAAGTCAGCATGCGACCAGAGCAGTTTCCGCCCCCGCCTTTTGCCACTGCAGAAGCGTAGCGGGATATTCCACGCCGCTATCCATATAATTGCTGGTATATTGCGATCGTCGGATTCCCAGGTTCAAACATATTTTACCCGGAATGTGGCACAATTCGTCTGCACTCCCGCCCACCAGTTTCCGAGATAGACACTGACAAAGGTGGTGGCTGCAGGAACGGCAGTCGAAGGAGGATATAGATGTAGAGAGAATAGCGAGTGTGCTGGTGGAGGCAATTACGATTCGACATCTGCTGGCGGACCAGATCACCGTGCTGGAGCTGCTGCAGCCATTGTTTGTACAAACCGGGGATCTGTCGGGCATCGCTACCGGTTCGGAGGCAGGATCGATAGGGAGGGGAAATGGTGATAGGGAGGAAGAAGAGGAAGAAGAGGATCTGTTCACTGCAGAAGTCATTACTATCCCGGTCATCTCTGCGTCTTCGAAGATTGAGGTCCGAAGGATTCATGCCATGATTAGGAAGGTGATCGCTCAACGGAAGGGGATGCAGGACAAGATGGCAGAGATGATTGGCAGTTTGAAGGATATGGTAAGTAAAGGTGGATCTGCTGGGGAAGGGGGTGGGGCTAATTCATGGTTACAGTGTAAATCCACTGAGCAAGAGGTGATCAAGGAGACAGTGAAGGAGCAGCTTCGGAACGCCGAATTACTCGGTGATGAAATTACCACTCAGGGGAAGACGCTGTCGATGTTTACTGCCGTAAATGTGCTATTTCTTCCTCTCGGTTTCTTTTCTCAGGTATACAACCCCGCCACACAGGGCTTTTTCATCTCTAATAATAGATGGTTGGGAAGTAGTTCATGGCCCTGGACTCAGTCAAGACCCGCATCAACACGCAAAGCCTCTTCTGGGCGATATCGGGACCAGTCACAGCTCTCTTCGTCACCATCACGCTATACTACGTCATCATCAGTCAATACGAGACCCGTAAGATCATGCGGTTTTTGTGGATCCTGCTGCGCCACCAGCGATGGCAGTGGCCCCTGAAGCGGGCTGACGCCCGCACGCAGATGATGTATCTCTGCGGCCTGCCGAAGTATAAAGTCAAAGTGATTGAGGACGTACCAACCCCTGCCAGACAACTCTATTTGATGAACCCGGATGGTATGTTTGACCATTCGCCCTCTTCTGTACCTAATTATTGTCTTGGGGGAGGACAACGAAAGCTAACGCGTCCCCAGGTCTCCCCGAAGGTAAGAAGCTGAGATTAGCCGTTGATCAACCGGGGGAGTTCCGATTCGACCAAACGAACAACTACCTATTCCTAGATCTAGTGGACAAGCACGACTACATGTATTTCGCGCACATGAGTCCGTGCATTCCGCGTTCGGGAAACAGTAGCGAAATCGAGTGGCGCCGCATCCGGCTCCCGCTCGAGCGCGAACCGCTGTACTTCAAGGGCCGCTTCGAGGTCAAGGAGCATGACCTATGGGCGGTCATGTCGAACAATGGCAAGATCATGTGGGACAAACGTTTGGGGGGCTCTCGCACCCGACAACTGCTGCATGACCTTGAGCCTAACGATAACAAAAAGTTGTTTAAGACTAGAGACTTTGCTCTGAGCGATTCGAATACCTTGCTCGTCAACACGCCCAACACGGGAGGACAGGACGCCCCGCAGCAGCAGCTGGCGCATCCTCCGCCAGGTATGCTGTGGTTGAAGATGGAGCTGGTGAAGACGGTATGCGTGTGAATAAGAAGGACTGATGTGTTTTGTAGTCTCTGTATGTACGTCTATACTAAGGAGTAGCGGATATTCGGGCGTAGCAATTAATACGCTCTTTAATGGCACTGTTGAGTTAGCTTACAATGGTGCTAGTAATTTCTCTGGCGAGAATTAAAAGTCGCAGCCAGATAATTTGGCGTTCTTCTGTCACCAAATAGCTCCGTTTCGACCTATGTAACTTCATTTGGAGAGGGATTCTGTTGTAAAAGCGTTAGATTAGATCTTTTTGACACGGAGGTTTGGAACCACAACATAATGGCTATATTATAACGTGATCACTTAAAACTTTGTTTCGTCTGCCAAACAACCTACCTACTACACTTTGTAGCGGTTCCCTACCAAACAGAGCTCTGGACCAACGTTTTGCGAGGATGCGGCATTATTTTAATCGTTTATATCAACGATAAGTCTGACAGTGGGTTTAGGTTTCTGAAGATAGGATTTCTTCTTGTCGGCTCCCCAAGGAACTTCATTTAGAGATACCTGCATTCCATTCGCTGCATTGATGACCACAGTTCGTTCACACGAGAATCCAGAGAACCTGGTAAGACCAATGATTCCTGTTCTCTGGTGATATTCAAGGCGGATTAACAGCTTCTCTGCGCATCAAGCTGGCTGAAAGTCCGGCGCAGCATAAGTATTGTAGTGGAGCTCTAAGTTATGAGCGAGAACCAGTTACTTTCTTTCTTTCACGGGATTCCCACATGGGCCGTTCGAATGGCCGTGCTGCTGCACCAGGTGAGAAATTCGTGGCATCACATCTCTCCTGCCATAGTTTTCTTCATGTGGTCTATGGGCTTCTTCAATGAATCTTGGAATGAATGAAAAGAGTGAGACAATGATTCATGTGCTATAGCAACCCTCACTGAGACAAGGCTATCTGACATAGTGCTGACCAATCCTAACCCCACCCGATGAGACTCGAGGTTTCACATCATACACCGTAAAAAGTACGATGCTTCGGTCGGGCACCCAAATGTGACGCTTGCTTTTTAGTGAACGCTTTGCTGTGACACCAATTTTAGCTTTTAAATTTTGAGGGTTTGTGATGTGCAATTTGAAGGGGTTTCCTACAACCACCTATGGTATAGTGCATGCGCATATACCTTGCTGTTCATCCAAACCACTGCCATCCACCTACATTGTTTATTTTAGTGTGCTCGTTGTTATGTACGTCGGCGTTTGCAGTTGTCTCCCCGATCTTAGAAGGTGCCGCATCTGTACGAGTACATCCTTCCTGCAGCAGTGATCGGCGATGGGAGTGGTCGATGCGGCTCTGCTGTCTCATCCCTATCTTGCGACATAAATTTTGGCCAACGAGCGAGCTTGAGAGTTTGGTAGAAACTTGGGTAATAGATAAGCTCTGTTGTTTGAATGGCGAGCTGGGGGAGATGTCTTATTTTCCCGCAGCAGATAGGTTGTTGCACGTTGTACGCAAGTCTGGAACTGGCCTGGCTGTCAATCACAAAGTTAACGAGATGCGGACATTGATTACTGGTCGGATTTTATTGCGTCCATCAAGTACGGATCGGTCCAGGGCGACCTTGAGATGGTTGCACGTTGGGACTAATATGAACTCTGTCTATTCGGAATGGTGATTGAAAAGAGCTCCCACCGGCTCCCGAAGTCTGCAGTTCAATTTCTGTGATTTGAGGATTAGATGTTGAGTCGAATCCACTCTTCATTGTCAGACAGGATTCTTTGGAAGCATCCAAGGATTTGATCTACCCCACCGACTAAGTTTCCTACCCACTAAGTAAATCGTGATATTCCTATATTTCAATAAGTTTCCAGACATTGAAATTTGCAGAAGATCCTCTCGATAGAATCGGGACGCACATCTGCAGGTATGGTCAGTAAACAGAAGGTTTGGTGCTGTTACTGTAGCTGTTTCTTCCAAAGCGCAATTGAGACCGTGATAGTGAATGATAATCTTCAGGCTGAATTTTGCTTGCGGTTGTAGTGATTAGGTGTTTACTTAGTGGGTGGGATAGATCTCCTTGGCAAAGAGGATATATTGTCGGTGGGGTAGAACAGATCTATTGATATTGCATGTCTGTTTTATGCCTAGGCGCTCTTATCTGGTAGTATTGAATGGATGGATAGCGCTGCAAGATATAAATTACTGGCTGTGCTGAAGCGGTTAGTACGGTGATTTACGGTTGGTTGTACGTATGGATAATTATAGGGCGTGTTGTGAGATGTGTTTAATATCAACCAACTGCAGGCTTTATCTGAGGTATTGTACTCGCTTCGAAGCGAGTACAATACCGGAACATCATGCAGAGGGAGGGGTAAAGCTCTTGAGAATTTGGTGCTGGCTGTCAGAGCCTATTCGACCCATCGTAAAGAACCTCCACTCTGTTTCGGTGATTCGATACATTTCAATGTTGCATACGGTCAAGGGAATCATGAAGTTTTCCGTTTCATGACCCTTCTTTCCTAAGACAGTAAAGCAAATTGCCAGCGCATTCATGATTTACTCCTCGGTATGCAAACGGCCTGGCAATTCGGCGATTATTTGGATATTGTGTAGGTTATGTACCGCTATGCTGGAGTAGGTTACGGTTTCCCTACTATCGCCACATTGACTACAGTCTTGGTTCTGATACCCCAGTTTGTTTGTTTTTTACCCTGAGGAGAGATTATCGCAAGATTGAATAAATATCGACTCCTTTTCGAAAGTGTTTGTGCGTAGTTGTAGATTGAATAATTTGATCCAGTGGAAGTTTTGCGGAGTAAACCTTCCCCCCCTCCCTAATGTTATCCTTTCTTCAATTTCCCAGTTTCTTTAGCAGGAGCTCAAGCAAACAATCCACAAATGTCTGTAGATACCGCCTATGGTGTATGTGCTGACCCTAATTCAGAGCTTCAAAAACTCCGGCAGATGAGACGCCGCGAAGTAATTACGTAAAGAGTTGTCGGATGAGAGGAAAAACTATCCATTGACCGGTGAACACACTTCATTAATTCTGTATCTTCGCCTACATGCACTGTGTGCGCCCCATTACTGGAAGCCACGGCCATAGCTTGCAGTGTGCTTCTACAGGAGTAAGACTGCAAGGCTCAAATCCATTCCGCGATTCTGCGACGGAACTACTCAATAGATGTGGGTAGGTAACTATGCGGCGGTCATCTGTCCGGTATATATTCTCTACCCTGCCCGCTTTCCTTCGTTGAAACCGCAAGCTCTCAACCTCTGCTACCATCACTTCCGCGATACCCAACCAGCTGCATTTCTGACACAGACATGGCTCCTTCCGCAGTCCACACATCTGATGACCAAGTTCCGATCGAGCCCATAACCGAGGATGACTGCCGCAATAACTTCGAAAACTTTTTTAATGACAAACCTGGGTTAAAGAGCATGTACCCGAGCGGCGCCACGCCCGAGCACATCACTAGGGCCGTCACCATGTCCAACGAGATTCTCACCAAGATGAAATGTCCCTCACGGGAAGCCGCGCTCTACTTTACATTGTTGATTCTTTACGACCTTGTCATACTCGCTGGTGCGTTCCCTAGAAGTGGATGTACCTGAGTTATATACTAATACTTCACTCTGCTGTATAGATGACTCCTTGTCAATGCGTACGCAACAGAAAGGAGCGCGTATTCCCGCATTGACAACAACGCTCCGCAACGTGGCACGTATCTATCAGCTCGCGCGACCCGAAGGAATCAAAGACGTTCGCTTCCTCAACAGTATTAACAAGGCCCCAAATATCAGGGTTGGTATGGTCAAGGGCATGATGAGTGCACATCAGTTCCGCGGCCAGACAAGGATCGGAACCGAGTTGAAGAGAAAAGTATTGAAGGATTATGTCTCGGCCACCATGCAGAAACCTTTACTGGTCGTTACTATAACCGATGGTGATGTAAGTCCTCACGCTCATCCTCATCCTTATCCAACTCCTTGCTACCTACCTGATAGTTCGTGACTGATATGCAGGTATGTAGATCGACGGTGAGCCAAGAAATACGCTCTTCTCGGTTATCAAGGAATGCATCGACAACCTCAATGCCAAGGAAAACGGAGCAGATGGTATGTATCTTCACTATGTAGATAGATTGCTTGCTAACATCTTCAGCCATCGGCTTTCAATTCGCCAGGGTGGGCGACGACGAGGGTGCCGGAGCACTACTGAACATGCTCGACAACCATGCTGTCGTAGGCCCGTATGTTGATCAGCTACATAGTACATACATTCTTCCCATCTACCAGCTATAGAGACAGCAGCTAATCCATATAACAGGGCCTATTGACGATATCCAGGATGCGAAGCAGAAATGGGACCTGGTAAGCCGGCCGTCTTGATATATTCCACTCGATATATGTACCTTCATCCTGGTATCGCTGCTGACACTTAATCATTCTTTCAGCTCCCTAAGCTCCTCCTTGGAGGTATAGTTGCATACGTAGGCCCTACCCTCTCCTTTCCTCTCATCCATCACCAAGGTCACATGACTAACAGCAAGGACAGTTCGATGACGTGGACGCAGACGCGGAAGAAGCGACCGAAACGCTCGTCGATACCTACGTCCCGCCGGAAGCGGAAGTGCTCACATTCGCCGATGTGGATGACGACGAAGACGATTTGTAGAGATCCGATGGTGCGAAGGAAATTCCTCAGTAGCTTGTTTTTGTCTTCGGACGGAACGGACGGAGGAGTAAATGTTAATTTTGCATGATATTTTGCGTGGGACGGTCTGATCCGAGTTGCGAGGTATCGAGCTATGTTGGATTTCTTTTTTGCTTTCTTCTCGTCACTGTGGGAAAGGATTTTGGAATAACACTCATTCTCACTCGATAACGTTTAACCTGCACATTTTATTATCGCATGAATAATACACTGAGAATGACATACTGTGAATGACACGCTGTACTTGTCGGATTTTCAAGTCTCCGGACACCCCATCGTAAGCGCCTTTGGCGGCACATCAAAAGCTCAGTAGCTACACATCAAAGTTGGATGACATCTGGATAAGACATAATTTTATGGGAGTCATCCAATCTTTGAGAGGGGTGTCCGGAGATTAGAAAATGAGTATGTTACGCGAACTGTGATGAGCTGTGAGACTAACACAACATATTGCAACCATACCCTATTGTTCAGAAGTGAAATTTCAAGCCTAGTTGGAAAGTCGCATGCATCCGCGATCACATTGATGTCATGCCCAGACTTTGACGCTCACTCCACTCCTTAGGGAGGGGCGGTTTACAAGATCACGATCAAATCATAGTGTAGATAAAATGAAACCCCAAATGGTACCGTGAGATTTACACCACCACACAGTTCGTCAGGTCTAGTGGTTGCATTTGTATTGGCATTTGTAGTGGCATTTGTAGTGCCATTCATCGAGAGATTTTATTGAGCCACGACACCCAATACAATTGGCCAATTGGTGAGGTTATCCGATTTACCCAATAATATTGTGTAAATTACATGAAATTTTTGTGTGATTCACAATATGTTTATATCCCACTATCCTGACATTCTATCTGGTTGTCAGGGGGATAAGATTTGGAGCCTGGTCATGGCAAGTTAGACTAGGATCCTTACCGCAATCGCCATAACCACCATCACCATCACCATCACCATCACCACCATTACAAGCACCGCCAAAAATGCACATCGACTATAGACTGCACTACGCGCAGCTCATAACAAGCTTCCCGTGGACACCTGTGCGACGCACATTCTATGGTCATCCATATTCTATTTGTAGACATGTGCGCGTTGGCCCATGGAACTAAACATGACTGGTGGTCGATGAACCTATGCTATTCTGTACTCCCAGTTGTCGTTGGACCAATTCCAATCTTTACTACTGGCAAGCTTTGCTGGTACAGTTCGCACTATAGATACTCATTGGGAGCACGCTTGAGTGGCCACCCAAAAATCGACTATTGCCAGCTCCCAGCCATTCTCTCATCTCTCATCTGGCGGTGCACCTCATTGTTGTACTCTACTCTCTACATTTCCACAATTAGGAGTTAGACAATGAATAGAGTCTCAACTGCCGTCGCGCCCCACACCCGATCGAGTGCGAACAGATAGACCACCTCCGGATCAACCACCTCTGGATTGACCACCTCCAGATCGACCGCTTCCAGATCAACCACCTCTAAACCAACCACCTCCAGATCAACCACCTGCAGATAAATTACCTCCAGATCTACCACCTCCAGATCAACCACTTCCAATATGATCACCTCCAGATTAACCACCTCCAACTTGATCACCTCCTGATGGAATACCTCCTGATGGATCACTTCCAGATCAAACACCTTATTATCCACCATCTCCTTATTGACTACCTTCAGATAGACCATCTTCAGGTAGATGACCTTTTGATCAAGCACCTTCAGATCAACCTCCTCAAGAGCAACTACTTTCAGATTAACCACCTTCACACCGGGAAAAATGACCTTACGCGACGCGTAACTCATAGAGAAGCTGTCTGTGGGCCTGTAATCCATAGCATATTTGACGCGTGGCACTATGAAGTCCTATGGACTTGCGCGTGGACGCGGACAGAATGATATCAATTGTACATGATGACTAGAAATTGCGCTAGATTCCATGAGACGCGGGAGGGCCAGAGGCCTGATGCCTGGGGCCAGTTTTTCTTGACATGTAATGCTATGGAACGTGGGAGAGCCGGA
>Ga0307515_10001589_pt1 | contig 50656 bp, 23 predicted proteins | sample 17_EM_MG_FD_194513 | JGI IMG/M metagenome (GOLD analysis project Ga0307515, IMG submission 194513) | Populus trichocarpa ectomycorrhiza microbial communities from riparian zone in the Pacific Northwest, United States - 17_EM | ecosystem: Host-associated > Plants > Roots > Unclassified | place...
GGATGGTCCCACTCACGCTAAACTTTAATCGGCGGGCTAACCACACGTTATTGCCAATGCGACTTCCTACTACCCTATTGCCTACTACACTGTTGCCTACCACCCTGCAACCTTCCTCATGGATATAAGGCTCCTTAGAGCCAGTTTGAAGAGACAGTCCTCAAATTTTTATTTTCTGATCTACTTTGATCGACGGGTGAGTCGCCACCATCATAGTCGCGTGGAAGTAAAATTAGAGAATTTCCATCAAGTGCCACAGCTCGCACTTCATCATGTAGACCTTCTGTCGAACTGAGACAGAATGTCTCAGTTGCCTAGTACCTGTTCCTGTTGCCTGCACCTGCACCATGTATAAATAGTCTCTTTTCTTCATAGTTTAATCTACACACGAGTCCTTTTATGACCTCATTTTCCGTTCGACACCTTCGAAGTATCTATTTTGAGGGTATTCCCAGACCGTAACAAGGAGGCCAGTCTGGCGGCTGTGGCGGTTTGTAATATGGGTGCGAAATCGTGTCCCAAAGAGTTCGTGCCATTTCGAGATTTGAGAGGCGATATTGGAAAGAAAAAAGGTCAATAGAACTTAGCATATCACGTGATTAACTATATGTACATGTCACGTGTAGATAGGGGCTGGGACGGGAAAGAACAGATCTCAGCTAAGGAGAGCTGCAAAGGTTATGGAGGAAGCGGATGTTACATGTTTTTCTGGATGTTTGCGCGTGAATACTATTTCAGGAATTTTAGGAGGTACCCCATGCGCTGTCGATAAAGGCTCTCGCACTAACGAACTAATTAGAAGGTTTAGATTAAATAGAGTCTTGGCAGTAAAGCTGAGGACTTAGAGTTATAATTGCTATCTTATTTAAATCGTAATAATCAAGTTCAAAAATAATTTGTTTTAGTTTTTACTGCTAGAAGTACGTTTACGACCTACAGACTCCAGTGTTCCCCCCTGTGCGCGCGCAACACACACAGCAATTTCGGTAATCACTAGTCAAGTGCACCATCTAGCGTAGATACTGTGCGCTTGCCAAAAGAACTGTGCACCCGCAAGAAAGGCATAGGGGGGACACTGGAGCCTGTACAGGCTATATAATTAAGGTAGGAAGCTATCCCATGCGCTGTTGATAGATGTGGCCCGTGCACGAACGCTGAAACATAACCAGTGCTGGCACCGATAAAATCTTATCCGATACGAACCAATAAAATATCGGTATTGCCGATATTGCCGATATTCCGATAATATTGCAATATTTCTTAACATATTAAAATTTTGTGCTACACCTAATGGTTATCTTCTATCTATATAATATTGTATAATATATCTTCCAAAATTTAAGAAATTAAGGATTTTAGTTAAATTATCTCTTATTTTTAATGCTGTTAGTGGAGGAGGGGGTAGGCGTACGGAGGACGGAGCTAGCGGTCTTCTCCCCATAGGGTGCCCATAAGGTTGCTGAGGTTTTAGGCGGTATTTAGCGGGTCTAGGGGCATAGACCGCCTAAAATCTCGTTACTTAGGCGACAGAGCCCCCAAAACTTTAGCGACCTTATGGGGGGTAGCCACTAGTCCCAAAAGGAACCAATATTGGCAATATCATATTGCCGATATATTTCCGATAACCGATATTTTATCGGTTCGTATTGGTTCGTATCGGTGCCAGCACTGTAACATAACGAATGTCTTTAGTATGGAATCTATGCGATATACCGCTCTGCAAAGAAGGACCTTGCTAGCAGGAACATCTCACTTCAATCTAATAACAATTGAGACGATAATATAGCAAATTTGAGATTTATTGTAATGATTTGGAGCCTTTACTACGACTTCATTTTGCCAAGACTCTATTTGATTTAAAGCCTTTGGTTGGCTCGTCTATTTGGACGCCTCTATCCCTTGCAACTAATTGAACCGTGCGCGAACACCAGAATCAAAAAATACGCGTATGGTCATGGAGCCGTGATCCTATTGATTCTATTGGCTCGGCAATACTTCTGACACTAGCAGTTATTAGCGAACGCCGCTACCTGCATCTCGACGTGTTGCCCTGGAAACCCCAGTCAGCACTCAGATGCCGCAAGAGAGGCTAGCCCGGAAATATTCCGGGACTTTGATGGAGAACGAACAGATAAGCATAACCGTGACAATATTACCACCAGTATGCTTTAAGGAGAGTGGTTAGCAGTAGAAGGCCTTTTAGCTCTTAGACGGTACAAAGACTGAATTCAAAAATGGCGGGGTGATTTTATGCAGATTTTTTATTTTTATCTATGCTAACCGCTGAACTGGTAAGAACCCATGCCCTCCATATAATCCTTGGATCACCATTGCCATAGCCGTACTAATGCACATTCATGAAAAGTAACTAGAAGACAAGGAAGAATGTAAAAGTTTACTGGGACGAGCCACCAGAGATTGTGATGACCTGGCCTAGAAGAGTGTTAGCTTAAGTTTTAATGCATACGTTATACTTAATTCCAGTGGGGTAGTCCTTACCGTTGACCCATCCACCATCCTCAGACGCCAAGAACGCAACTACCCTTGCAACATCGTCCGGCAGCGCGCACCTGCCAAGCGGGCAGTGGCTTGCCATCAATGACTCGATCTTCTCCGCCGGCCACTCTGGAGTACCACCTGGAATGTAGTGCCATGCGTTCTGGGTGAACATGTCACTCTTGATACCGCCTGGTGCGACACCGTTGACGGTGATGCCGCGCTTGCCGAAGTCAGTCGCGAAAGCCTTGATCATACCAATGACGGCCATCTTGCTAGCGTTGTAAAGAGCGTGGTCCTTCACGCCTAGCAGACCGGCAGCAATGGAGGACATGAGGATGACACGGCCGTTGTCCTCTAGAAACTTGTAGGCAGCCTGCCCAACGAAGAACTGGGCACGCGCGTTCAGGTTGAAGACGTGGTCGTATTTCTCCTCCGTCACCTCCTCAGTCTTGTCCCAGCTCTCAGTGCCCGAGTTGCTCATGACAATGTCGATTTTGCCGAACGCCTGCTTGGCCTCGGTGAAGAGCCTGTTGATCTCAGAGACCTTGGACACGTCGGCTTGAATGCTAATGGCCTTTGCGCCGTTGCCGAAGCCCTCGATTATCCCGCACACTTCCTCGGCGGGGCCCTTGGAGGAGACGTAGTTGACAACGACGGAGGCACCGCGCTTGCCGAGCTCGATGGCGCATCCACGGCCAATACCGCGGCCGGCACCGGTGATGAGAGCGACCTTGCCCTCTAGGCTAGCGGTGGGAACGGCGACGACCATTTTGTTGGGTTTTGGGGTTGCTGGAAAATTTCGTTAGCTTTTTGATTGCTTTGGGAAACTAGCCATGCTATTGGATATTCCGGAACTTACTTTGGGTATTCTTGAAACTGCAGGGAGCCGTAGAGGGTATCAGAGAAGAATCAAGAGTTCGGTGAAAGCTTTAGAGAATCAGATGAAGAATAAAATTGCTGGTAAGCAGACGTAGTGACGACTATATAAACCCATCTTCCGCAGTATACAATTAGCGGAAGGGCGGGGACCCGACGTCGGGAACCCTTTGAGTGTCTGGCCCCAGCCGCCGAGGGGCCATTTTTATTTTCTACCTCTCGAAATTTTCGACACGGAATCATGGGGGAGTTGTGGCCGGACTGCTGATTTCGGCATCGGGGTTGTTGTGGAGGTTGCTGAGGGGAGGGGTGGTGTCGGTCCCCCATCTCTTGTTGAGGCCGCCCCTCGAAAGTGAGCACGGTGAAAGACAGCGCAATATGGGCGAAATAGCTATATGAATAGAGTGAACACTGTATTCCCCTGTTGATCGTCACGGTACCTGGCGCTCGGACGATGATTTGCAGCGTCATGGAGAGCATACTGTGGTGTTCTTACGGCCAGGTGCCATGGTAAGGGCCCGCGCCCGCAATCTTCAAGCCAAGAGAAGTCGCAACTCACGGTTATCGATAACGGAGCCAGGGCGGCGTCAAAGTCCGACAACACCATCTACGCCACCACCAAAACATTTTAACACCTCAATTAACGCCCCGTACCCCAGCTCTCCGCAATGCACATACTCGTAACACTCCCCAGCAATTCCCGAACGTATCCCGCTAATTTTATTCCCTAGATCACCAACGACGACGGCCCCCCATCAAACCAATCCTCTCCCTACGTCCACTCCCTCGTCTCCTCTCTCCAATTAGCCGGCCACAAGGTCTCCGTCGTCCTCCCGAACATCCAACGCTCATGGATTGGTAAGGCCCACCTTGTGGGCAAATCCCTAAAACCAACCTACTTCCGCCCCGGTCCTCTAAAGGCCGTAGACGGCCGACTTTCCAACACCGGCACCACCTCAAACCGGCCGCTGCCCGGGAATTCAGACGACGAGGAATGGGTTCTCGTCGACAGCACACCCGCGAGCTGTGTGCAGATTGGACTGTACCACTACTTTAAGGCTAGAGGTCCTATCGACCTTGTTGTCAGTGGGCCGAATTATGGTCGCAACAGTACCGCCGTGTTCAGTCTCTCCAGCGGCACAATCGGCGGCGCGATAGAAGCAGCTGTGTGTGGCGTAAAGGCTATTGCTCTATCCTACGCCTTCTTCGACCGGAACCACGATCCGGACATCATCGCGGGCGCGTCGGCCCACTCGGTGAAGGTGATCGAGCATCTCTACGCCAACTGGGGAAATAACGTCCACCTCTATTCTATCAATGTGCCGCTAGTTGACAAGGTCGGGGAGCGCAAGACGCTGTACACGGAGATGCTGCAGAATCAGTGGAAGAGCGGGTCCTGCTTCCAAGAAATCGAGGTGCCGGAAGAGGAAGACCAGGGCCTGGAAGAAGTCGAGACGGCAATGCGGAAGGCGGAGGAGCGTCAGGGGCGTAGGGAACAAGGCCAAGAAGGGACAGGTAGTGGATACGATACGCCAACGGGCAACGGACACATTAGATACACGCACAAGCACTTTAAGTGGGCGCCAAGGTTCAAAGATGTTTACCAGAGCGTTGACGACGCACCCCCAGGGAATGATGGATGGGCCGTTAAAGAGGGTTATACGAGGTATGTTGGCTGGCCATTGGTGCGGTCTGCGGCTAACATGATGGCAGTGTCACGCCACTACGAGCTAACTTCATGCATGCTGGTGGGTTTGAGGGCGAATTGAAGATTTGATTATGCATATGTATGGCTGGTGTGGCGTCGGCAGAGGGTGTTGTGAGTGATAAAATGCATCAATTATTAGATTCACTGCATTTTAAAGTGGGATATATCGTTATTACAATAGGACAGCTTATGTCATCCGTTTTTGTTAGCCATTGCCTTTATGCTGTCTTATGCCAAGCGGTAAAATGACCCCTACATTTCTTCTCCCATGGATACACCTGTCTACTAACGTTCGCAACAGCGCCCTGGATGCCTGGAAAGTGACTGTCTGAAGAGATAAAGTCTCAATTATCAATGAGACATCCACTCAGCATTGCCGAGACAGTTGCCGGGGTCGAGTGCGACCATATACACCTGCATCGAAGTAGCCAAAACTGTCGACGCGGTCATATCCGAACTTCCGGGCCGAAGTTGATGCGCTATCCAAAAGCCTGACAAACATCGGGCTGGCGTTCCAAGGCCCCGAGGTGATGCTATTGCACCAGCGTAGTCGGAACGGCGACAGCTCGTATGCTACGCTGTTCTGCGGCGTCGAGAAGCTTGCTCGAGGACTACAGCAGTACGCTAGAGAAGCTCGACGCTGTGCTGCCTACTTTTGAGAGCAAGGGCGTGTTTGCGCGGGGCGTGTTGGACACACTGGCGGGATTTGGTTTGGGGGTATATCAGGCAGAAATCGAAGTAACACCAACAGCGTCGAATAAGTCAATACATAAGTGAATCCCCAGCACAATAATGGACAAAGGTTATCATTTCATTTATCCCTATCCAATATAATAATGCAGTTTGCATACCAACTCTACAGCCAGGTCTTGAGCGAGGACGAAGCCGAAGACTCAGCTGGCCGGCCAGTGCTTTTATCAATATTCAATACTTATCGATAAGGATCCAGTATATTTCAACATCTACAGGGAATTATATTATTGAATGATAATATAGATATTTGAATGCTTTTTAATTTATATTTAATTCAATAATATGTTATTATGGTGTTGTTGAGGAATACTGAATCCTTATCGATAAGTATTGGATATTGATAAAGGTCGCCACTATTTATACACCCCCTAAATGATACACGTACACCCCCCAATTGATACGCATACACCCCCTACCTTATTTGGTTTAGATGCATCCTTATTAAGTTAGATGCATCCTTATTAAGTTAGATACATCCTCATTAAGTTAGATGCATCCTCATTAAGTTAGAATATCACGTGCGTTTGACTTGTTTGCGCCTGCATCACGAAAATCAAAGTGCGAGTTCATAGTATTTCGCTCAAATGCTGAGGGCTCTCTACGAGTTAATCTGTCGACGCGATTGGCAATTGAAGAGCTAGTTGTAGAGTTAATTGGCCGACTGCCGCGACGCTCTACAATTGTAGGCTCTTGAATGCCAAGCAGAGGTGTTGATTTAGGTCCCACCGCGCGGGCGCGGGCGTGGGCGTAGGCGTGGGCGCGAAGCAGAGGTAGCAGCACCTAAATTAGTTTGCGCGACGCCTTATAAAGCACTGCGCAATCCAATTAATTGACTCAGGCGCGATCCAAATTTAGATTCTGCTACTTATACTATAACTAAAATCAAGACTTGATCGTGATGTTGCAGCCACAAAACTTACATTGCGCGCACTTTGATTTTCGCGATGCAGGCGCAAATAAGTCAAACGCACGTGATATTCTAACTTAATGAGGATGCATCTAACTTGATGAGGATGCATCTACACCAAATGAGGTAGGGGGTGTATGCGTATCAATTGGGGGGTGTACGTGTATCATTTAGGGGGTGTATAAATAGTGGCGACCTTGATAAAAGCACTGGCTGGCCCCAAACTTGGACCGCTCCCGCTAGTCTCTCTCAAATGGGAGATCTACTGAGCATATTGCTCGCTTGTGCCTCTTGCGTTTTGAGTTGGAGTCCTCCCTAAGGATACGCCACTCGATATATTTCTCGAGATTACGTATCGTGATGGCGCTGTGATAGTCCAAGAACTAGTCTCTGTTGAGGATGTCACCCAAATAAGGAGCTCAAGCCGTATCTCGAGAAACCAGAGGCCAATACAAGCCTTGAGGCACTGTCAAAGAAATAAAGACCGTCCTGGGGCTAGCAACGAAGTCTCCTGCCGCAGCCAAGGCTGTAATACAAAACGCTACCGTCCGCGCCGCCAGGGATGATCTCTTGACGGTCGTTACCGAATGGTGGTGATTCGCCGATAAGAGAGAAATAAGTCTATCAGTCCTCCAGCTGAAGCTTCTTTTCGAATATGGTCGGTCCAGGGAGTAAGTCTCAGGGTCTCCTGTGATGACCTTGTCCATCACACTAGGTATCATGGAGACCCAAAAGGAAACGACCTTGTTAGTTTGGGTGGTTGCGAGTAGGTGGTTGGTTTTAATTGTGACTTTCGTGTCTGCGTTAACAGCTCAACAAGTTACGAGGACCACCAAACAAAACGGCGCTATGGAGGTGATTCTGGGATCGCACCTATGAACCTATGAGATGACGAGCGCACTCCTCTCCCTACAGAAGTCACGTACGTAGAAGTGAATCATCGTGATTGCTGTTTTGTACTCGGAAACTGTTACCATTGTGGTGGCGCCAACAGTACTGATGAGTATCGCACCACTCTTATTTATGCTTTCTGCAGAGGTACTTGCCGGTAGGAGAGGAACCAGTTCCTTGCTGTAGATAGGGAGATTATGAAGAAGATGGATTATGAGGTGCAGGATATCCTTGGCTGGAGAGCCAGTGCGCCGTTTTGTGGATGACATGAGCTGATATCCGAGTGATCTCATTCGAGACGGTGTAGGTGCGAATACAAACATCTTAACTGGATACCAGTAAACACATAGTCCAAAACCGATTTCCTAGTATGAAGCAATATATCTTTGTCCGTTAGGTCTCCAGTTGTGCCCTCGCAAATGGCTTCAGATATTGAAGAAATCAGTATGAGTTGCTTTATACATTGGATACCGACTGCAGACTTGGGAATAAGCAAGCTGTCAAGCCCGCATGGACAAGTATATGGTAGGTGCACCCGTGCAAGTCTGTGACTGATACCGAAGCACTCCAAGCGCGCCAAAATCCAGATGGCCTGGCAAGAGCTGAACGAATGTTTCTTGCGTGTACGCATTTGCCAAAGATTTTTGGTTGTTGCTGTTTTCTCGAAAGGTCAGCTAGGCAGAGTATGAAAAAAGTCGTTTTGATTATGCTTTCTGACGTCTTTTTCACCTCTGACTGCCTCGTGAAACTTGATATGTACACAATTGGGCTGTTATTGATAAATATGAAAATACTACAATTGAACATGCGTGGAAGACACATTGTGCTGTGTGCTGCAAACGATTTATGTTCTCTTACATGAAGTCATGATGCTGTTCCTCACACGCTAAGAAAAAGTTAATAATAAGCTAGCGAGTTGAATATACTTTCATTTTTATTATTATTAAGATTACGGAGGCAGTGGTTAAAAGTACCTGGCCCCCCTGCGCCACAAAAGCGCCACAAAGCGCCACAAAATTACCTTCTTGGCGTTCCATATTAGGAAGGAGGCTAGTATAGAAGATGGATTTTAGGTCTCTATGACGAGAGTATAGATATATAACATTATAATAGCTACCTGGTGTGGTGGTGAGGTATAGGGTTACTGCTTCTGCCCACTACCTCGTCCACCACCTCGTCCGGTAGCGGCTTAAATATCGGTATTTATACGCTATAAATCTTTATAGTAAGGGCCTGAGCTCTTGTACAGATATTATATAAGTTACCTATTATATACAGTAAGATATAATAAGAATTTAATGGATTTTAAAAGCTTGTAGAGTATAGTATTAAGGGGAGAGCTGTAGGCGCCGCAACCCCGCGGTGCGCGCCAAGCATCGCTTACGCCACACTAAGCCACTAAAAGCTAGCGTACACAAGGGGGGGCCAGGAACTTTTGCCCGCTGCCTCCGTAGATTTTTGACAATTAACGTGGCACACAGGGTTTTGCTTACCTCAGAAGCTCAGACCAAGAAATCGATTGCGCTGGCGCGCTAATCTCCTTCGGATATTTGATCGATTTCTTGGTTTGAGGCACTTTGGCGAGATTTGTATGGAAACATAAGCTTTTTTAGTAAGGAAAACTCATAAACCCCAACAAAATTAATCAACATCCCCACAACATATTTTAAGGTAAAAATTATATTAAATTACTTAGGAGATTAAGCTCTATAGATTATAAGATTTTAGGCTTTTTATATTTTTATATGGGCCCGTATAGGCCTATACAAAAAGTGCTTATGCTTTTAACAATAGGAATTTTAACTTTAACTACCTTAAACAATTAGACGGCGACTTGGCCGCCGTTTTTGGCGGTTTGTGACGCCGTTTTCTGAGGCCGATTTGCCCGAAAACCCCCGAAAACCTGCGGCTGGTGGCCCAAGCGCTAAGGCTGTCCGGATTGCCTATATTAGCCTAGCCTAGGCGCAAATAATGTTAGCAATAGAGCAAGGCACCCTTAGCCTTTTTTAACGCCAAGGTACGCCTAGGTACGCCGCACACTTATATACCTTTAAACTCTAGCAAACTGTCTTTACTCCTATTACCATTAGGCGCTAAAATAGGCCCCTTTAAATTTGGCTGGCTAGCATATTTAAGATAGCTTTGCCCTTGCTTATTAACTATAAGTAGCTACCTATCTTCTCTTTTCCCGTTAGACCTACCTCTTCTACTTACTATTTACCTTGCTTATCTTTAAGCATTTATTAATAGTAGTATTGTACTAACCCTCCTTTCTTTAATATATTTGCCGACAATAATATAATATATAATAATACCTATTAGACAAATACTCTTTATCTAAGGAGAGTAAATATATAGATTTAAAAACTAATAAAGCTAGTTCTAGTATAGACTTAATTAACGTTAATACCTATAGTAATAAAGACGATAATAATTGGGTATAGCTCCTTACTAATAAAGGCCACCCGCCTAAGTACTACCTTAAATAGCTTAATACATTTAATAAAGTAGAATATGTAAAGGAGGATTATAAACCTAGCAGTACCCGTCTACTTAACCGTATTAAAGAGCAGTAGTGCTAGTAAGTAGCCTATCTCTTTCTGTTTCCCTACCGTGTTATACTACCCTAATAGCGCTAACGTATAGTATAGGTTCTAGGTATACTTAGAAAAGGACCCTTAAAAGGCCTATATAACCGTCTCCCTTCGTAGTCTCTATAGCTTTTTTAACTAGCTACTTAATTAACGCTAAGGGAAAGGAGGAAGGAGATGCCGTGGGACTAAGGTATTAAGCTCCCTTAGGATATACTAGAAGGTCTACCGCCTTATATATAAAAGAGCGACTAGTGCGAAGCTTAATAGTTAGTTAAATAGGAATATATATAAGGTAAGCGTATCCTAACTGCTTTTAGATGTTATATACCTTAGGCTTTAGACATAACTGGTTTTAGGGGTTAGGTGCTTAAAAAGCTGGCTAAGAAGTATAGCTTAAAGAAGACGGGGCTAGAGAAGCCCTATATATATATAGAGGACCTTATAGAAGTACTGCGGATAAACCTAATAATAACTAAAAAGAGGTACTCCTATAGACGCCATAGGATACTACTCTAGCTATATCTATAACTAGGTGGTTTTACTATAAATTAGCTCTAAGCCCTCCTTAATCTCTACTATCGGTATATTAGGGTTACGCTACTCTAGGACCTAAAGGGTGGGCCCCACCGTATTTTACTAGAATTTATATTTAAATTTATAAAGGAGTACTTTAGTATAAAAGATATATAGGTTCTTAAAGTTCTATCCTTTCCTTTTAGTTGCTACTATTTATAACGTTATAAAATAAGTACTAATGCTTATCTACTAACTAGAAATACCTTCCCTATCCCTAAAATTATCTATAACCTATCCCTTAGCTTTAGCCCTTATATCTTCCTTCTTAGTCTCCTTTTTACTAATTAGGCGTTTATAGTATATAACCTTATATCTCCTAAGGAGCTAAGTAAGCTCTATATTAAGCTAGGTTGTAATAAGCTACCATTATAGCTAAATTGGAAACTAGACGATATTCCCGTATTCCGCCGGTTAGTAAGAACTCTAAATAGCTAGACCATTTCTTGTAATAAACCTCTTCTATACTCTACCCTTACACCCTAGACTAAAGGGCTTAGGGAGATTACTGGCTTTGCTTAGGTCTCTTACCTATATTCGCTTAGATATGGTGTTAAAAAGGCATTTAACGAAAATAGTAAGCTCCGTTACGACCGGCCTTTCTATTAAAAGTACTAAAGAGAAATATAAGTAATGTTAGCGAGGCTATATAAAACCTAATAATGCAGTATACCGATATATAAACGTTCTTAAGGCACTACCTATCGCGACGTATTATAGTAGATATATAAGCGATTATCCGAGGCCTTTAGCCCTAAGATGTACTAATACGGGCCGCTTATACTATAAGCCGTTTAATTAATTTTTAATAACCGCGGCGGCTTATAATAGAACAATCTTTATTAGTTAACGATTATCCTACTATTTGTTCTCTGCTTAAGCAAAGAGAGCAACTTAAATACCGTTTTAAAGGTAAAGCTATAAAATATCTAAAGTATAAGGCGCTTAATGGCGAAATTAATAGGGAAAGGCAACGCTAGCGATATATACTTCTTAAAGATATTAAGGAGACTTAGGAACAGGAGCAACTAGTATATAATATTAAACTGCAGTTTACTGGCGTTTAAGTTAATATAAAGGCTAGGGTAATAACGGATCTCTATAATGGCATATTATCAGAATAAAAGGAATTAGTTAATGCGGTTATTAGCCTACTAGGTACCATATTTAAAGAGGAGATTTATTAACGTGATAGGGCTATTTATGCGGTTATATAATACTATAAGGTTAAGAAAGGTGGAATATACCCTATTACTTCCAAACTTTATAAACGATCTAGCGGTTACATAAGACCAGTTAAGACAATAGATAAGGCTAAGATTAACTCTTAAGTTGAAGCCTTGGAAGCAGCCAAAGTATTAGTATATAGTAAGAAGAGGCTAAAGATATATTTCCTTTGTCTAGGCAACAAAAACCTGTTAATTAAACAGCGTATATATTCGTTTTATACCCTAAGTAATCTTAGTAAATACTTTAAGCGGAAGCACCTTGCGAATATTAGGGAAGGGGAAAAGATCTAATGCAACCTCTGTTAGGTTGTTTTGGCGCATAAGATGCACCTATAACGACATGCTAATAATGTACATGGTACGGTTTTATAGAGCGCTGCAACTATTTAGAACATGGATTTACTCTATAAATAGTGCAATTTTAGTTTTAATACTAAGGATTAATTACGGCAAGTATTCTTAAAAAATTTCTTTTGTATTTTGTAAGATAGGCTATTTTATATAAACGCTAAGAAACTTTAATAGTAATATTTAAGGGTGCATTGCAAGTGTAAGGGTTTATTGCTTAGTCGCGAATTTGATGGGGTAGTACGTGCTTAATTAGGTGACCTGAATATTTCTAAACCAATTAGAAACTTAGGTTTAACCCAAATTTAGTATATATAAGACGAGAAATAAGCAAATTTTCTAAGGAAAATTTTAAAATTGCCGACTTATAGCCGGCAATTTTGATCCTTAGAGAAATTTACTTATTTCTCGCGCCTACGGCGGGCTTTTGTCCTCTAAGGACGAAGTCCTTTTAGAAACAAAGTCCTTTTCGGAACTAAGTAGCTACCCTTGTCAGAATTAAGCGAGAGGTGCTGACTAAGCTCTGGACACATTGCGAGGACGAAGTCCGCATGCAATCTACATAGACATCAACCGCATCTACTGCATCACGAATCAATCAATATTCATCGTCTGCGTCATCTCTATCATCAATTAGACCCTCAAGATACCTCCGCTGTGACCCCATGACCTTGTAATTCCAACAGGTTATGAGCCCGGGTAGCAACACCTCTCCTGACTCGAAAATCGACCCCCAAAATGACCTCCTCTACCTCAACCTCAGCGACACCTACGTACGATCACAAGGCCGGTAAAATCGTCATTTTCAATGGAGACAACTTTGCAGACTGGGAGCGTACCTGCGAGGCAGCCCTAATCATGGCAGAAGGATGGGATTTCGTCACTGGTATAGAAGACCCAGCTCAAGTCAATTCAGCTAATGGGAGAAGAAGACGAGGGGAAGCAAACAAGATTATCTATAATTCGATAGGAGACAACCGTCAGGAAGAGATGCGTGCGATAATGAAGGCGTACGATATTTAGGGAATGTGGGAAGGAATGAAGAAGTTTAATAAGGCTAATGACGAGGTCTACATCTCTAGACTTCGCAGGGAGTTCTATAGCACTATATTTGACCCTATGAAGATGCGAATTATTGAGTTCCTTTATATACTGAATCAATTTAAGACCAATCTAGCCTTAACATCTCGAGCACTTACCAACGACGATATTAAAGAGCAACTCCTCCTGGCCCTACTAAGCGATGTTACGTGGTAGAATGCGAAGACCTGGTGTCTACGAGACAAACGAGACCTTAAGAGCTGTATTACCCTTCTTTAGGAGCAAGAGACTGCTCTCCCTATACAGACTGCTGCACTCGTATACGAGAGGAAAGACGAACCTAGGGGGAGAAGGGGAAACTGAGGTCGAGGTCGAGTAAGGGGCAGAGGTTGCGCTGGTAGATTTGACCATTCCTATCGCTATAGCTCGTCGTCTTAAGTAAGCAAGGAGCTAAGATGACTAGAAAGAGACGAGTGTAGAGTGTGCTATTAGAAAGGTTACTACCAGAAGGACTATCCCCTGCTTAGATAATTCTAATTTAATAATGCTAAGAAGATAGATTAAGGTGCTTCTAAGGCAGAGGAAGTAGGGAATGTAGTAATAGCTGAGGAAGAATTTAACAGCGATTTAATCTACCTTAACCTTAACCCTAACCCTAAATATGCTATGCTTACGACGATATCACTAGCTTAGGCTCTTGACTTAAGAGCAACTAAGCACTTTACTGGTAACTAATTAGACCTAGTATATTTAAAGAGATAGAATATACCTCGTTAGGTCCGTACTGCGAATAGGATTATTATCCCTGCTATAGGCTATAGCCAAGTTTAAATCGGCAGCCTAAGGCTAAAAGATGTCTGGCTTATACCTTTGTTTAAGATAATTAAGCTAATCTTGGTAAGGACTCTTACTTAGGAAGGCTACTCAATTACTTTTAATATAGACGATTAAGCTACTAGCTAGCATAAATTAGGGGCGACATTTAAGGCCATTATAAAGAATAACCTCTACGTACTATAAGAGCCTTAGGGAGCATTTAATGCGATAGTAGAAGTATACGATTTATAATTAAACGTTAATGAAATAGATGCTAAACTATAGCATCGCCGAACCGGACACACGAACTATAGTGATCTGCTTAAGCTATAGCACTCCTTACTAGGCATACAGCTTAGGAAGAGAGTAGTATTAGTTGGTAAGAGTATGTGCGAACCTTGTCTAGCTAGGAAGATGTGAGAAATACTAAGCAAGAAGATAACTAAGCGTGAGAAGATACCTAGTTAAGGGCTATATTTTGATATTATGGGACGAATCGGTATATTAATTAGAGGCTATAACTACTACTTACTAGCCCTAGATAACGCCATATACTATACCTAGGTTATTCCTCTTAAGACCCTCCGAACCAAAGAAGTACTACTATATATTAAAGAGATTATTGCGAGGGTAGAGAGGTTTACTAGGACTAAAGCTGTATGGATTTGAGCGGATAATAAAAAGGGGGAATTCGGCCGCAGATTCTAGGACGAATTAATACCCTAAGGTATTAACTTTAAGCCCTGCCCGCTATATAAGCACTTATATAATAGCGCGATTAAGCGCGTGATCTATACAGTTAACTATAAGATAAGGTTACTTCTATTTTAAGGAAATATACTAGTTAAACTCTGGTGCTATGCAGTTAAATATACTGTCTGGATTAAGAATTGAGTACCGACCTTAGTACTTCCATTTGATGATAAGTATAGTGGTGCTATTATACCATATGAGGTATATACCTGATAAGTCCCTAACCTTAAGAATCTAGTTGTTTTTAGGTGCCACGCTAACCTAATTAATATGCTTGAGAAATACCCTAGGAAGTACGACTTAAGAATAAAGCCTAACTACGTCTTTATGGGATTAAAAGGGAGTAGTTAATTTAAGATAATAAACCTATATACGCAAGTAATTGAGCTCTTTAGAGATGCTAAAGTAAATAAGTATAGGTTCCCTTATAGAGTATGTTAGGTATAGGCTACGAGCTAAGTAGCGAACTGACCTAGACCTCCCCCTATTACCTTAAATGGGCTAATAGAGACTTTAGTTGCGAGAACTGAGAGTAGGCTAGATGGTGACTGAGTGGGCCGCTTAAGCTGAGTGGGAAGCCTAGGTTAAGACTAAGTAGGCCGCTTAAATTAAGTGGGAAGCCTAGGTTAAGATTAAGTGGGACGCTTAAATTTATAAGGTGATGCTTAGGGTAGAACGCCTGTATAAAGCATATTGATACGTATTCCTTATGCGTAGAGAATAAGGTCTGGAAGGTTACCGTAAATAAGGGTTTTTAACGATATGGTGGTTTAGTTAGTAATAGCTATAAAAGCTATTTACCTAAAAGCTGAGAACACTACCTCTATAGGAGCACCTATAGTACCTTTTAATGCTATTAAGCTAGATTAGGCCTTAAGGGAGGACGCTTTTAGCTAGATAAAAGCTATCTTTAAAGAATTTCTCTCTTTTAAGAGAATGCACACCTATACTATTATAAGGGGGAGAGTACTAGAAGGAAGGTTGTTGCTTCTAAGTAAGCTAGTTCTAAAGCATAAGTACAACGCTAAGGGAGAAGTAATTTGTAAGAAGGTAAGACTGTGCATCTAGGGAGACAAACAGACCCCTGATATCGACTATTTTGAGATATTTGCGTTAGTTATACAATACGACACCTTTAGGTTTTTAATAGTAAAGGTAGCAGTAGAAGACCTTAAGCTTAACTATATTAATATTAAAACTGCATTCTTGAACCCGCCGTTGTAAGAATAGATCTATATGCAGATTTCTAACTTATTAAGAGACTTTAAATCTGACCTTAAGGGGATAAAAGACGCCTACTTAAAGCTAAATAAGTTACTCTACGGCCTAAAGTAGGCACCGAGAGAATGGCTCTATATGGTTAAGAAGTTCTTTAAGAGTATAGGTTTAAAATTAGCTAAGGCTAACCCTAATCTCTTTATAGGAAATAGAGTATATATCTTACTATTTGTTAACAATATGCTAATCGCAGGAAAGCGCCGATACCTTAATATTATAAAGATAAGAATTTTAAGAGAATGGAGATGTAAAGACCTAGGCCCTGTAGAGGTATTTATAGGCTTCTAAATCTATTAAGACCGTATAAACCGAACCCTTAAGCTATATTAGACGATGTATATTAAGAAGCTACTCAAACAACTAAAAATGGATAACTGTAATCCGGCCAAGCTATTAATACCAGTAGGTACTGTTCTAAAGCCCAATATTGAAAGCCTCCTTAAGTACGATAATGCGACAGTCTACTGATAGATTATTAGCTCTATGATCTACCTCTTAAACTACACGCGTTCTAATACTAGCTATGCTATTAGTTAGCTAGCTAGGTTTATAGCAGCACTAGGAAAATTGTATTACCGATTGAGTAAGCAGCTACTACGATATCTAAACGGCACTCTTAAAACAGGAATTACCTACTTAAATTAAGAGATTTACCTACCTTTATACAAGCTTATGTTACCTACTAGCTATAGTATCTTTACTAACGCTATGTGGGGAACGGAATATAATTAGATATTATTCCAAGGCGTAGCAGTTATACGCTATAGGGGAGTAGTGATCTAGATGGCTTAAAGATAGAAGTTGATGGTATTAAGCTTAATGGAAGCAGAGATTATGGCAGCGTCAGAAGGAGCAAGGTCAGTAGTATGGCTTAAGAAGCTGACGAGAGATTTAGGGGAAAGAGACGATAATAACCCTTTTATCCCTACGCTTTACTGCGATAATAAGGGTACGGTCGACCTTTTGTACGACATGAAGCACTACTAAAAAGCCAAGTATATCGAGACTCGATACCTCTTTGTACGAAATGATATGGTTTAGCGAGATCGACTTAAAGTGGTATATATACTAGGTAAAGATTAACCTGGAGATATGCTTATGAAACAGCTACTAACCGACTAATTTACGAAGCACTGTGTAACGCTAGGAATCGGTAACTGATGGAGATGGTAACGGATGGAGACGGAGCAAGTTACGGAGGTTTTTCGCCTACTATAGGTTTTCCCTCCGTATGTAGGCCAAATGGCGCTTGTAAGGTATTTAGGAATAGCCTTATAATTGCCTATTTAGGAAACAGACGAGTAGATGAGAAGAGCGTTGTTAGCATGGGGGAGTGTTAGAATTAAGCGAGAGGTGCTGACTAAGCTCTGGATACATTGCGAGGACGAAGTCCGTATGTAATCTACATAGACATCAACCGCATCTACTGCATCACGAATCAATTAATATTCATCGTCTGCGTTATCTCTATCATCAATTAGACCCTTAAGATACCTCCGCTGTGACCCTATGACCTTGTAATTCCAACAGCCCTACTACTGCCCCGCTACTGCCCTACTGTAACGGAATTCCCCAGAAGGTATATATTAGATGAGATAGAAGGAGGTCTTATCTATGTTCCAAAAGGAGGTCTTATCTATGTTCTAGAAGGAGGTCTTATCTATGTTCCAGAAGGAGGTCTCATCTATGTTCTAAAAGGAGGTCTTATCTATGTTCCATCTACGTCCTAGAAGACACGGTCAGACAGATAAGGGGCAAAGGGTTTTGCTAGCGTCTTAAAAGGATTATATAGGGAGCTGGTTCTCCTCTAGAGAAGAACTAGCGATTAGTCTCTGAATAGAAGTGGTCAGAAGCATTTGTCCTTTAATACGTGAAACTTATTCTACCTTTAACTTACCTTTAACTTACCTTCTACTTACCGGTGATACTGTCGATTAGATAATTATATGTTCCGGTCAGGCTGGCCTCTTACACCTACTACTACCCTACTGTCCTACTACTACCCTACTGTCCTATTATCCTGCTGCCCTACTACCCTACTACCCTACTGCCCTACTACTACTACTACTATATACTAAGAGGGTAGCAAGACCTCTGGATATATAATATTAGTAGTTATAGCATTCCTATTCTGCGGCAGTAATAGTGAAAGCCTAGCTATATCCGTTATTTTTAACAGCGCAATATATAGCTGCCTATGGGTAAAGGCCGGTATACGTAAATTAATACTAATAAAGTTAAAAGACTGCCCTTGTAACTTATTTATGGTTATAATAAAGTATAGCCGGATTAGAAACTGCCTTCTACTAATAATAAATAGCAGTTCTCCTTCTGTAGAGGTAAGCTTAATGTAAGGAATTAGCCGCAGCTAATTATAAAAGGTGCTACTAAGTATCCGAGTTTTAATACAGCGGCGGCCTACGCGCGTAATAACTATACGGGTGCCGTTATAGAGCCCTTCCTAAGGGTAGAGGTTCCATAAAAGGATTATAGGCGCGCCTACCTTTAGGGAAAGCTTTAACGGAGGTAGGCTATTGGGGTTAAATTTCTACAGGAGCTCTACCGGCGGCAGTTCTATATAATTATCTTCTCCCTTATTTTGCTTTACAGAATCTATAAAATAAAAGGTACTTAGGGAGCCGTAAAGCCGCATAAGGATAGCGTCGTTAATCTCAGCTATAGTATTATTGCGAATGGTTAGGATAGCGTAATTGCGGAAGGTATTAGGAGTAGTATATACCCGCGTAAGTAGTTACGGAGGGTATATATACCTATAAAAGGGTTCCTTAAACCGCAACTAGGCTATACCAGGCGGGATAATAATACTGCTAGATAGGGATATATTGTAGGATAAGCTCTATCCTTTACGCTGTTGAGGCGTAATGAAACGTAGCCCGTGCGCGAATAATAAAAAAATCGATTGAATGCACGGGCTCTAATTGGCTCGTTAGTTATTGCGCCTATATTAACGGCGGAAGGGATACCCAAGCTGCGAACTACTAATTAACCTTACCCTAGTAGACACGTATATTTAACCGCAGGGATAGTATATAGAAGGTAGGCTAGAGGAATGACCGCTATAGGTAGGCACCTATAATAGCTGCGTGGTTCCCCTATAAAATAATAGGTAGTATCTAAGTAAAGTTGCCGCCTAAGATAGTAGGGAGTCTACTAAAGGTAGAGTTATTAGAACGGACGTTGGTAAGCATATAGTGTACGGCTTTAAAGTAGTAGCGGTACTGCATTGGCACCTTATCCTAGATAAGTAGAGAGGTACGGTATAAAAGCTTAGCTAGATTTAAGCTTTTAGAGATATTATAAGTAGACTCTTTATATAGATTAATAGGTATCTAAAAATAGGAGTAGGTAGTATAGCCACTAGGTAGTAGGAAGGCGGTAATGCTAGAAGAAGCTATATAAAGAATAATCTTACCGCGTAAGCGGTAGTAGTGGTAAAGGCAGTAATAGAGAAATGTTTTACTAGTACCTATAGGGCCCTAGAGGAAGAAGCGGGCGGTTTATAAATCTGCATCTATAGCGGCAATAATAGTATTAAAGCATGCTGCTTAATCTGTATTTAGCTACTAGCGTAGCTTAATAAACTAGCGTTCTTCCTCTATAGGGTTATACTATAGTAGCTTAGCTGTAAGAAGTGGGTTACTTCCCTCCGTAATAATAGCCTACTAGTACTAGAACTAGGGCAGGCTATAGTCTATAAGCGTCTTTTGGTGATCCGTAAGTATCTAATAGATAAGGTATAGGCCGTAATTAAGATAGGTATTATTGTCCTTACCAACTATAGGAGGAGTATTAGGTTAGCGGGCTAGAAAGCGAGGCAGATTATTATAGATAGACTGTTTAAAGCGGCCCTATAAAGTAACTAGCTCCGTAATAGGGCTATAAAGTAAAGCGGTTATAAATAAGGAGCATAGCTAGGCGCTAGCAGCAAAAACACAGGCCTCTGTTAAGTAATTAATCCACTTATAATTATCCTTTAGTAGCCTTAGGGCTACATAGGCGGCCTAGAAGGTTGGATAAACTATACTAGCAATAGTACGGAGGTTTTTAAAGGAGGTAGGACTAGGAATAGATATTAGCAGCAGCCGTAAGTAGAACCTCTCGCCTATAATGGGACTGTAGTAATATATACGGCCTATTATAAAGCCTTGCTGGCGTAGACGCTACTCCCGTTGCTTTAAAATAAAGGTATACCGCTTAGGGAAGTCTTAATATAGGCAGTTACGGCCATCCTTATGCTCCGCATTATACTTAAAGAAGGCCGTTAGTATAGAGTAAGAGAGCTTAAGGCGCTGCTGGATCTTATTGGTAGACTAATTAAGCTAAAAGTACACGGCCTGCTTGCCTGGAAGGTGTACCGCAAGCTAAGTTATAGGGGGAAACTCCTTATAAATAGAAAGCTTAAATAGCCGCCAGATGGCCTTAGGGGGGCTAATATAACGGCCCTATAAATACTAGCTTACCTTATCGCCATCCGTAAGCTGTAAAGTAGTACGGTTATTTCCCTTATATATATACTTGTGGATATACTTAACGGACCGCACGGAGGCACAGACCTCGATATTTATATAGGCACGATACCTTGTAGTTAGATATAGGCAGTACGGAATAACTTAGCGGTTATCTATTTTAAACGTAGCTCTAAGAGGCCCTAGTAAGCGGATAGACTATAACCGCTAATTATTATAATAGTGGTATTCTAGATAGCCGTCCTGGCGTATAATAGTAGTAGGGTTAAAAGGCTTAGGGTACCGCTTTAAGTAGGTTAGTAAAAGGCCTAGCCTTAGCAAAACTATATAGGGAGCTTGCGGATTCTAGGAGCCGTAAGGGCCGTAAACTATTATCGACTTTACAATCTTAGTAAGACGACTAGTGGGATTGTCCTCTAGCTATAGAAGCCCCGCGGATATAAAACGGTTAATAACGGTTGGGTTTAGCAGCCTATCGCGGTTATATAGATATAGGAAGAGCAGCAGGTGTAGATGGGGCAGGCCCCGTTTCTAGTACTTAATAGTCTAAACATAGCCGCGGAACTGGCTAAAGATCTATACCCGTTTTAGGTCGTATAGGAAGTGGTTTAGCTTTAGGTAAAAAACGCGTATAACTAAATCGGGCCTGTCTATAGCGGTTTACCTAGGTAGCAGCTCGCGGGTAATCTCGTCCTACTTAGGGTTAGTAGTAAATGTAATAAATAAGCTTAGACGGCCGTACTTACGGATAATAGCTATTAAATCCTAAAAGCACTGCCTAATAAAGCGAGCTCCGCCAAGAAAGCTTAATAAAAGGACTATACAGCAGCCTAATGATTTAGGGTTTAAATTAGCGCGGGTAAGAGTATCTATAATGTCGTTATATAGCTCTATATAGAGGTTAGGCTAGTAGGAGCGGATCTAATTAAGCTTATTCTAATTATATAGCGCCTATGTATCTATAATATACTGCCGAAATAGCCGGTAGTAGGTAAAAGGGACTAACCTAGAGTAAATATGGACGTATAGGTAGAACTAAAAGTACGCCAGCTGCGTTAAACGGTCTCGCTAGTGGACTTAATTAGAGTTACGTAGCTAGAGACCCTAGTGCCAGCCAGTATTACTATAGGGGAAGAGCAGCACGTAGTGGAGCGGTATATATACGACGTGCGCTAAGCTAATACGGCAGTATTGCAGGGGTTTATTAGGTATGTAACGCTCCGCAAGTATAATATCGCGGAAGCTAGCATTACTATGCTTATCTAGTATAATAACAGCCACCTTATTGCTTGTTAGGAGGTTCTTATAGCGCTAATTAGTACTAGCCTCTAAGATAATCCGTAATAGGGTTATTATAGGCTAAGCCTAAAGCCGTTCCCTTACGGTTTAATAAAGGGTGATAAAAGGGTTCCGCACCTTAGATAGTATAGCAGTAAGGCACTATAGAATAGCCATATTTAGCTAGGTGTTAAAATAGGCCTACAGCTAGATATCTGTAGCATAACTAGGGTTATAAAAGTACAGCTAGGTATACCGCGGAGTAATATTAGCAGGAGCCTCTAGCGGGCCTTATAGATGGTAAAGCTTACTATATACCTAGAAGCAATTTGGGCCGCCCTAGGCTATATTACGGTTAGTAATAGTATAGTTTACAGACGTAAAAGCCAACGCTGTATTGTATAGGCAGAGCCACTCCCTAAACTGCCTAGCAGAAGTACTACGGGACTCTAAAAGGTCGCGTAGATAGTCTAGCGGAGGCTGGAATAGAGGGAGGTTTACGTTGCCGTGCTTATAGCAGGCTTTAAACTATAGATTGCTAGAGTGCGATATACTGACACGTTTATCTATCCAATGTAGGGCGGCGTAGAAGTTGTAGGCGACGTTTATAGGACCAAGATCTAGCTGCTCCGCAATAGGGCGGACGGTAGTAGGACCACGATCTAGCTGCTTCGCGATAGGGCGGACTGTAGCAATAGGCCCGATATCTAACTGGCCCGCAATAGGGCGGACCATAGCAGATTGCGGCTGGATTAATACGGGTGGTCGCGACTGGATTGATATGGGCGGTCGTGGCTGGATCGATACGGGCGGTATAAGAGGAGAAGCCGCGGCGGAGGCAGCGGCGGAAGCAGTAGCGGCTGTAGTAGGCTGCGGAAGGTCCGCTAAAGGTCGTCGGGACCGTCTATTTCTTTTGTCCTATATAGAGTTAGAAAGGTAGTAAGTTAAAAAAGAGTAAATAAAGAATTAACCCTGTAATGGTTACAGGTCTTATATGGAGCTCCACGACGGTTTGTTGCAAAGTTAGTAGAAGAGCGATACTGCTTATAGGCAGTGCAAAATCCACGATCGGAAGGCATTTAGGCGGTAGATAGGGAGTAGTAACTATGGTAGAAGGTAAAGAGCAGTAAGGGGTAGGATTTAAGGTCGCGAGGTAAGGAATTTAATGGGGTCGCACGGTTTCTTAGCACGGTCCTTATATTAAGTAACCCGACAAATAACAACCAATTAAAAAAGTTAATTTAGTATAATAGAAGAGAAGAAGAAGATAGTCTTTAAATAGTCTTTAAATAGGGTACTATTTTCCATTTATCTGCTTTTAGGAGTAAACGCTAGCTATAATACTATTTAAGGCATCGGTCTCTAGTATTAAGGGCTATTTTAGGTTAAAGTAGGCGAGTAAGGGAGCAGAGACTAGTTGTTTCTTAAGCTTATTAAAGGCCTGCCTATATATAGTATTAAAGTAAAAGGGCCGGTCCTTATAGGTAAGTAGGCTTAGGGGCTAGGTAATTCTACTATAGTTCTTAATAAAGCGTTGGTAGAAGTTATAGAACCATAGGAATAACTGCACCCCCTTTACGGTCCTTAGGGGTACCTATTAGTTAATTATAGCCATCTTTTCTAGGTCTGCCTTAATTCTATCTATACTAATAATAAACCCTAGGTACTTTATACGCTTAATACTAAATTCTAATTTCCTAATATTGGCCTAAATGCTGGCCTTATGGAGCTATTATAGGACTTTATAGATATACTCCTTATGTTCTAACTTATTCTTAAAGTAGATTATAATATTATCTAGGTAGGCTATATAGAAGTTATTAAGGTAGTTAAAGAGTATATTATTTATATATCGCTAGTACGTAGCTAGTCCATTAGTTAGTCTAAAAGGAAGTACTTTATATTTATATATTTTGTAACAGGTCCGAAATATAGTAAGATTTTTTAATTTAGGGTTTATTTTAATCTAGTAAAAGGCCTAATAGATATTAAGCTTAGTAAAGATCTTAGCTCTACTTATTTAGGTTAAAGTCTTATTAAGTAAGGGTAGTAGGTAGCGGTTTTTACGGGTTATATTATTAAGCTTATAGTAGTCTATACAGAAATAAAATCCTTTATTTAGCTTTTTAGGAAAGAGAATAGGCGAGTTAAAAGGGGCTTAACTAGGCTTAATAAAGCCCTTATTTAGGTTATTAATAAGGTATTGCTTTATAGCCTATAGCTTGGTAGTAGACTACTAACAAAGGGGGCTATAGCTAAGTATATTTTCCTTATTTAGCTTAATCTTAATCTTATAGTTATATAGTTAGTAAGGCGGGAGTATATTAGACACTGCCTTAAAGAATATATACTTAAATTTCTAGTGTTAATAGGGTAGTTTCTATTCTACCAGCTCCTTATCTATAAGCTTACTTTTCTATCCACTAAGCTTACTTTCCTTTTTTTTAATTATTTAATTAATTTTATATAAGCTAGTGGTAAAGGTAATAGTATTAAGTTAAACTAAGTTCTAGTAGAATTCTATGGCGCTAATATAGCAGATATTAACTAGGGGAAGGTCTATAAGTTTCTTTATAGACTTTTATTAGGCCATATTTTGCAGTATAAGGTTTATAATCTTCCTTAGCTTATATTCCATTTTCTATAAGTTGTCCTTCCGGTTTATATGTTTAGTATAGCGTTTAATACTCCTTACTATTCTTTATAGCTATATAGGGCCTAAGTTCCCTATAGGGAGCTCTGTTAGCTTTTTATTAACTTTTTTAATCTTTAGTATAGGTAGTATAATATAGGTAGTCTGGGGGCGGTATAGTATATAGATCTATTGCGGGTTAAGCTGTATATCTTTTTTAAAAGTCTGGTCTCTATATATAGTGTTAGCCTAATAAACGGTGTTTATCTATAGCTAAATAAGGTTCTCTATTATAATACTAATCTCCTTTATAAAGGAAGGTGTTAGGGGTATAGTTTTAGGCTAAATAAGCCGTTTATTCCGTATATTAAGCTATAAGCCTAAATAGGCTAGCCATTTTCTTTCTAAGATTATATTATAGCTTCTAAGGTCTATAATAAGAAAAGGGACGTTATACTACCTTTATTTATTAACATAGAGATAGATCTATAAGATGGTTATAATAGGTGGTCCTATCTGTCCGTTATACCTATAAATAGAAATTGGCTTAGGCAGTTCTTCTAAAGGCATATTTAAAAAGTTAGCCAGTTTTATAGCGTACTTTATATTAATTAAGGTAAAGGTATTTACTCCTAAGTTAGCTAAAGCAGAGGTTAAAACTTAATATTTATTACGGAATAAAGTATAAGGGATAGTGTAGCTTCTTCTACTAACTAGCTAACCTAGATTAATATATAATATATTAATCCCTTTTAACCCTAGAGAGGAGTTTTTCTTTAGGGTTTCTCTTTTTCTAGCTTTATACTATCTTTCTAAATTAATAAGACCTTATTTATCTTTACTGCTATTAGGCAGTCTCTTATAAAGTGGTTTTTTTAGCTATATAAAAAGTAAGCTCCTTAATTACTAAGGGCTTACCTATAGAGGTTGCTATATATAGGCTAAGTTTATACCGGGCTTATAGTAGGACTAGCTATATAACTAGCTGCTAGATTAATAGCGGGCTAAATAGTTAGTACTATAGGAGTTACGGCCTATACTAGGGCACTATTAGCTATTCTTATATTGCTTATAGTCTAGTTTAGAGGGTTCCTAGCTTTATACCGCTTAGTATATACCTTAATTTAATAAAGGCCTTAATTAATAGCTAAGCACTAGTCCGTCAGTTTTTTTAGCGTCTATATAGTAGTAAAGACTAGTAGTATAGCTCGCTATAGGTTTAAGGTAAGCTTATTAAATAAGTCTAGTAGTAGATCTTCCTAGGGGATTTAGGCCTAGCTGGCTAGGTATAAAAAACGGGTCTAAAAGGCCGAAAAGGTCTCCGTTATTTTTATATTTAGGCCTTTATAGTTAAGGCGGGCGTTTTATACTTTAAAGGGGCCCTTATAAATAGAAGATAGGTAGTTAATTATCTCTTTTTTAAAGAGAAAGGGGTCTACTAAGTCCTAGGTATATTACGGACGTAGATATATCTATATATCCCTACTAGTACGGCTAAAGATATAGGCTATTTTAGCTTAGGTAGTAGGGAAGTAGTCTATATTAACTTTAAGCTTATTTTATAGTTAAAGCTTCTAATTACTAAATATAGAGTTAGTTCCGTCTATAAGCAATAGGGGGTTTATAACCTTTACGGACCGCAATAATGCTAATACTATATATTAGGCTAGGGCCTTAAGGACTATAGCAAGTCTTTAGGTGTTTAATAACTCCTTATTAGGTATACAGGTGTCTCTAATTTTAAGCAGCTCTTAAAGCCGTTTAATTTTAGTATTAGCTGCTGTAAGCTCTTCCTAGGGGGTTAAGACGATAACTGTTTTACTATTAGAGGTATTTATAGGTCCTACAGCGGCTTTGCCAGCTGCTATATTTCTTAGCATAATAGTAGGGGTTTTAAGTAATTTTTAGTGTTTATTTATTTTCTAGGAGTTTTAGTCCATGCGTGTTTTATTCTTAGGTTTTGCGTTCTATTTATATTTCTTTAGTTCTTAGGGTTTTGTTCTGTCCTTATAGTCCTAGTAATATCCTTAGGGTCTTATTCTATGTCCTTATCCTATTTATAGCCTTACGAATATATTTAAGTTCCTTCTTAGGAAGAAAGAGTAGTATAAGCTTTAGATAATATTAGCGACTTAGTTAATTAAGGCATGAGTACGGTAAGAGGGTCGCGCAAGCCTATACGATTGGATTGTCTATAAACGAGGATCCAAAGCTAGAGAAAGGAAAAGAGAAGAAGGGTAGCGCCGCTCGAGGTTTTATACGATCGTCTAGTCACGTGACTACGACTGTCTAAAACAGTAAGAAACTGTCTGTGATTGTCCGCCACAATCCACCACTACAATCCACCGTTTTCCACCAGCGCCGTAACACCTCGCCCACTACCTCGCCCACCACCTCGTCTACTATCTCATCCACCACCTCGTCTACTACCTCGTCTACCACCTCGTCCACTACCTTGTCCACCACCTCGCCCACTACCTTACCCACCACCTTGCAGTGGCTTTTTTTCTTTTAATAACTTAGCCTGCTGCTATAGCTCCTGCTACTGTTATAGCTCTTATTTGGGCTTAACAAACGTCTTATTAAGTAGCTTAATTGGCAGGCGGCGTTATAGGTTTTATTATGGCTCTAGAGGTAGAGCTTATAGTAGTTTGGGAGGTAATTTAAAAGGTAGCTCTTAGGGTAGTTCTTAAGATAGATAAGCTTCTTATATCGCGAAGATAGTAGTAAGGGCAGTGCTAGTAGCGCTCTTAGCTGCTACTGCTAGTGCCTTCTTTTGCCGTGGCTTTAGCTTTAGCTATAGCTCTTCCTCCTTAATATTAGATATATCCTCCTAATTGTGGTGCGGAACTTGGTGTTCTAGTAGCCCTAGTTGATGTAGCTTATCTAATAAGCCTTCGCGATGCTCGTTGCCTCCCTTAAGCCTTATTATCTCCTATATATAATAAGGGATCCCCTTAATCCAACACTGGATTTGCTACTGCTTTAGCTCCCTTTATACTTTATACCAGGCTTTTTTTAGTAGGCTTTTAAGCTATAAGGGCGCCCTTCTTAGTAGTGACTCTCTTAAGGTATAGCTACGCTGGCTCTATTATATTTATATTAGGCGAATTGCTATACTAAGTAAGGCGTTAAACTTCTACAGTACTTATTAATAGGTTATAATACTTAGTAACGTAAAAGGGAGCCTTATCTTCTTAAATTAGCGTATTTAGATAATTTTTTTTGCAAGCTTAAGTAAATGGAATTAGCTTTAGCGTAAGAATAAACGTTATATAGCGATACTAATTAACTTCTTTACCACTACCCCTTATAAGCTTGCTGTGCCCTTTATCCTATTTCCATATAGGTTTCTTACCTATAATATTTTAAATTCCCGTTTTCCTTATGGCGGTAGTAAGCTCCTATTCTGCTCTCGCGATAGGTTTAAGTTTGGCGTTAATGCTAATAAGATTAGCTGTTATAGTAGCTTGTTATTATATTATCTTAGGTGTCTAAATATAGTAGGGGCCCTTTCTGTAATATAAGAAGCTGCCCTAGAATATAAACTCTAAATAGCCCTTCTACTAAGGTCTAATTGTAGATTTAAGAAAGCGTTCTTCTAGCTACCTCTATACGCGATAGCCCCTAAGGCGATAGCTAAGAATAACTAAAGTCTTATTGCTCTAGATAACGTTTATTTAATCCTCTAAAGTCTAGTCCTTATAGTAAAGGTAAAACTTATACCTATCCTTCTTTATCTGCGCTAAAAGGCTAGGCTTATAAGTAGGCTTAGTCTTACGGAAGTTCTGCGACTTAAGAATTCGCTATATAGTTTTGGCGCTAATATTGGTGTTAAGAGCAAGTCGCTAGGTACTCTTTTCTCTACTATAGCGGTTATAACGGACCTTTTTAATAACTTCTCAAATCTTAGCGGATGTACGTTTAGTTAGGCGACCTAATTAAGGAGTATCTTTAATATAGATATTAAGAATTGTGCGGCTTTTGGCCTCATTAAAGCCGCGTTTCCGTGCTTTTTAGACAACCGATTTAATGCGGGAGACGCTTATTCTAGTAGCGGCTTAAATATTAGCATTTATACTGCCGCAAATCTTTATAGTAAGGGCCTAAGCCCTTATATAGATATTATATAAGTTACCTATTATAAACGGTAAGATATAATAAGGATTTAATGGATTTTAAAAGCTTATAGAGTAGTATTAAGGGGAGAGTTATATACCCTGTAGTGTGCGCCAAGCATCGCTTACGCCACACTAAGCCACTAAAGGCTAGCGCACGCTACTACGACAAGGGGGGGCTAGGAACTTTTGACCCGCACCTCTATAGAAACACTTAAATTAATAGGTCCCATCTAGATCTATAACTATTAGATATTATACTAATCTAATCTACTAGTGTATAGTAAGAAGAGCGCTCACAACCCTTATCTTAATTAGAAAGATTATTAGATTTAACACCTACGTTAGAGCCGCTAATAGGCTTACCAGTACGTTAAGCGGCGAATATTAACTTATCTGGAAGGTTAATAACTTTAAGATCTAGTTTAGGAATAGCGGTTATAGGCTCCTATAAAGTAGGAACGGCCAGAAGGCCCATTTTTATAACTTCTTTAGCTGATAGCTCTGGTAGTTTAGTCTTATCTACCTTATCTGCCTTATCCTTAGTAGTTTCGCCAAGGGCCTTAAAAACGGCTTCTAATTCGTCCTCCCTAATATCTTTAATCAGCACTGCCACCTGCTGCGTAACTGCTTGCTGCGTAGCTACTGGAGCCACTAAAGCCTCTAGAGGCTATATAACTACTGCTGATAAGCTATTATATATATACTGCGTTGCTTAAAAGGATTGTAAATAGGACCCCTAGGCTTAAGGTACTTTTAGAGGCTTTAGAGGCCTTAGAGGCTTTGGAGCTAAAGATATATAACGTTTTTTAGGTAGTATAAGGACGATATTTTACTAACAATTTAATAATTAAATAGACGGCGACAATATTAAAGCTTTTTAATTAACTATACTAAATATTTTAGTCTTTCTAGCTACGTCGCTGCTGTTTACCGCAATATCTAAGCGTTAAATAAGGCGTTAGCCCCTTACTGCCGAGCAACTGCACTAACTAGAGGCTTTAACACTAAGCTCTATATAGTATAGAGCTTCTAGATTGGCTTATAAGGCTTATATATATAAAAAGTCCATAAAATCTTGCCATATAAAGGGATGGAAATTAGGTGGAATATATATATAAAAGGTGTAGACAATAAAGGGGTAATTAACTAAGTAAGTGACCGAGTTAATATGTAGGCGAGTTAGTATGGTCTTTTGGCGGTATACTGGTAGTCGGTTATAAAAAGGATACTAAGATGTATATATAGTATTAATTGTATACCGCTTATTTAAATATATACGCAAGAGCAAATAGCAAGCAATAAGAGGGGGGGTAGAGGATTAAAACAATATCGACTATAGCAAATCGCTACAACACTATGCCAAGACCGGTAATATAGCCTCTATACGTAATATCGCGATTATTTATTTATATCGTGATAAATCGGCTCTCTTATAAATACGATGCGATAAGTGGTCAATTTATTCACTTATTTATTATTAGGACTCCTAGTACGTGGCTCTAAGGTGTCTAATAGCTAGTGACGCTAATAGCGAAGCTGCCAAGAGACTATATAGCGGTTTAGCTAGCTAGCAATAGGGTGTAGATAGTGAGCTTTTAGTAGGGTTAGAAGCGCGCTAATAGCTTACTGCCTTAATATAGAAGTAGTGATAGAATCTTAGTGTTTTAAAGCGCGTGTTAACTTTCTGTTAAGTTTGGGGGTTATAAATATGCTAAGCAATAAGAAACACGGAGATCCTTAGTGTAGCCCTTATTAGTATCCCCAATTATCTCTATTAACGCGTTGTTTACTAACTACTAAAAGTCAACTTTTTTATATCGGGTTTAGGAAAGTGCTAATACTTTAGAAAAAGACAAAGGATACTAGGGAATCTTGCTATAGCCTTACTAAGAATCCCTAACCCTTCTCTAATTACTAATATTGTACTTTACCGTCGCTTATAAAGATGCTATAAACAACCCTATTTCGCACACGCTAGCTAGGCCTTTAAGCTCTACCTATTACTCCTTCCTTATCTATACTACGAGCTTTCCGTTAATTAAGTCCTTTAGTATCTTTAACGCCTAGTTCCGCGGCCTCTATACCTCTTACTGTTAATAATAAGGGCGAACAGCGCGTTCTAATAAATCCTTCTAATCTATATATATTACGACTTCCTCCTCTAGCTAAACAATACTACAGCTGTATATTTTCTATTAAATAGGACGATTTATATATTAGCGGGCAATATCTTACTAGTAACTTTAGATACCAAGTACTAAATAAGCGTATAATATCTAGAAATTAAAGCCTATTAGAAATATGGCAGTATAGAGCTAACCTATACTAAAAGACGCTAGATAGTAAAAAGAGGCTCTAGCTATATAGAAGCTGCCACCTAGCTTGCAAACCAGGCGCTCTACTTATCCTTAACGGCAATAACTATATTGCTAATTATCTAAAGGGAAAACAGAGTATCCTTATTAGCAAATTTAAGACTAGTAAATAAAAGGCAAAGCTTTCTAATCCCTTAAGGGCAGCTATATAAAATCTATACGCGCTAAGCCCTTAGCTAAATTAACAGCCGTTTTGGATAAAGGGCTATATTTAAGCCTATACTAATTAGACAATTCTCTAGGACGTAACCTTCTAGTAAGCAACTAGCGCGCATATAAGAGCTCTACTTATATTTAATCGCCCTTAGATACAGGATTATCTTATTAGCGCGCCTATATTACTTAGCAATTAGATTAAAAACGCGTTTACGTACTATACCGTTAACATTAAAGACCTTCTAGCTACCGCTCTTAGTAAAATTAATATTAGCTATAATATTTGGACGTTTACCAATAGGCTATTACTACTTGGCGTAGTTACTTATTTTATTAATAGAGATGGCAAGCTTTAGTTAGTTCTTATCGGCCTTCTATAAATAAGAGGATTATATACTAGTGAAAATATCGCGCAATGTTTAACGTTAGTAATCCTAAAATATAAGATTAAATTAAGTCTTAGCTGCCTTATAATAGATAACGCTATAAATAATAAGCTGTATACTTAGTTAAAGGAGACTCTTATAGTGCCAAAAAAGGGATGACTTTAATGTAGTAGCTATATTATAAATCTTATTATTAAGGCCTTAATTTATGGCGAAGGCGTTAGTAAGTTTAAGAGGGAGCTTATTGGTACGAGCGATTAAGTAGTCTTTAAGCAGTTCCGTAAGAAGGGCTTTATAGGCAAGCTATATAATATTATTAAATACATTATGCGGACACCAGGCCGTCGTAAGGACTTTACTAAGTACTAGGTAGAGGCTAGCGCTAAAGACAAACTGTTTAATTATATAGAACTCCTACTTATTAAAGATAGAGGTATATAGTGAAACTCCACCTACTTTATACTGGTGCGAGCTATTAAACTTCGTAAAGGAATTAATAAATACATGCGCGTATAGAGATAGTTAGATAGGGACGCAATAGATTTATTATAGGATACCCTTACTAATGCAGATTAGGCTAACATTAAACGCCTAATTAAGATCCTAAGGCCCTTTATATAAGCTACTAAGTATATAAAAGGCGACGCTAATACGCCTAGTATTAAGGGCTCTTATAGTGCTTTATAGGAGTTAATTATTACTATAGAACTCCTTTACTAGGGCCTTTAGCAAATAAAGTAGGAGCTTAGTAATAAAGCCAACTTATTCCTAAAGTTAGGCGTTAATATAGTAATTTAAAAAATTAATAAATACTTCAATAAAATAAAGGAAGAGAGTCCTTTCTACTTTGCCGCGGTAATACTCCATTCTTTGCTTAAGCATAACTACTTCCGCGATAAGTGGCGAAACTGGCCTATATAGTAGAAGCACGTAGAAAAGGCTATAGAGGAAGTCTTTAACACCTACGTTAATAAGCTTACTGATAAAGAAGACGAGGATCTTACTAAGGAGCGCTAACGGAAGGTCCCTTACAAGCCAGGCGGTGATTTGGATAATAACGCCTATAAGTAGTTACTGGTAGTTAACAAGAATCTAGTTCTATCTATACGCTAGCGGAAGAAGTAGAAGCTTACTACTAAGCTTAAATAGTACTACGAAGAAGGCCTCGTGCTTTAAAAGATTAAGAAGGACGGTAGTAAGGCCATAGTCCCTCTACCTAATCCTCTTAACTAGTGGCCTGGCGTTAGAAGGATTCTCTATCCAACGCTTACCAAAATCACCCTAGATCTCTTCTCTATACTAGCTATAAGCTCTGTATGTAAGCGAGCCTTTAGCTAAGCTAAGAAGGTAGTAACTAATAAACAAAATCGCCTTAGTGCGGATATAATAGAAGCCAACTAGTGCCAGAAGTAGTGGCTAATTAAAGGCCTTATTCTAAGCAGCTTAATTAACTGTATTAATACTAACGGTAGGTTAACTACGCCCTAGCTGACGAGCTTTAATATAGATCTTATTGGTTATAAGCCCCCTAGAACGGAAGAAACACTAGAGTCGTAAGCTTTATATATATACGCTTAAGATTAGAGCTAAAACTGACTTAAAAATAGGGCCTCTGCCTCCTTAGCTGAAGTACCTTAACACTCTATTAAACCTCTAGATATAATATAAACTAGGCAAATAAGGATGGATTTTTAACTAGGTAATGTTAATTTGTATATACTAAGGTGCTGCCAAAAATTTCAACTGCTACTCCAAAAACTCCATCTAAATTGCCTAATTAGGAAACGCTGGTAGCGCGCTGTAGTCTTGACCTCGATTTGGGCAGCGCAGCGCAGCTAGCGGTCCTGATTGGCTAGCTCGCTCGCTGCCAAGCCCCAAGGCTCGCTAAAGGCTCGCTGTTGGACACTGTGCGTGGCTCTGCGTGGCTCTGCGCAAGGCTCTGCACGAAGCTCCGCACGAGGCTCTACTAAAGCTCTGCATGAGGCTCTACTAAAGCTCTACACAAGGCTCTATTAAAGCTCTGCATAAGGCTCTGCCTAAAGCTTACCCCCTACTGCGAAGCACGACGGAGGTATAGGATTTACGAAACAAATCCATACCTACTAGTATATGTTAATTAAGCTCTATACAATAGGGCTCTAAATTAAAGCTTTGGATTAATTAATCGGCTTATTAACCATAAACTCAAGTCAAAATTTTCATTGGGGGGTACCAACGATCCACATGTTAGCTTATACACCACCGCTCATATGTACTTTAAGAAGGTTCTGAATGTGATGCGGCACCTCTCTCCCAGTACTTCGGAACACGCATTTTCCTCCTCTCGGTCTCGACGCGGTATCCAATACGCAGAAGGCCACAAAGGCACCTAGGCAGTGGGGTCAAAAGTGAGTATGAAGTATAAGTTTCAGTCTAGAAGAGTGACGGCGCTACCCACGTCAGAGCCTATTGCCAAGATGCGCTAGTCCTAATACGGGCGAAGGCCAATGCAAAGTCGCACCGCCTTCTGTAGCAACCGTTCCGAGTGACCAAAGTTCAACTCGTTTTCGCCGCATGAGTCCTAAACATAGCAAGCGAACTGCTCAAACAAATATTCCAGAATCGGCTTCCCCATTCCACTGCACTCAACATCCCTTTGCCATTAGTTTCCATGCTGCTACATTCGAATGTGACCTAGCAACCCCAGCCAAGTGCAGCTTGAATTCCTAAGCCCACTCAAGGCCTCCCTCTTTCTATATGGCAGGTCTTAGCTTCGCCGAATCCAATCGTTCGTGAAATCATTCCCAATCGGTCGAGTACTAGTCCCCAGCGCCAACGTAGAGGCGCCTGCCGTGCTGAGGGTTTTTTTTTTTTTTTTTTTTTATTTGTATTGTTTTATAACACAGCAACCAAGGGCCGCTTGGTAAGCGTCGATACGTGCTCATAGAGGTCGGTCGTCGGTCCGCAGTCTTTTGATTGTATGTGTCTTTCTCCAGGAGTGCCCGCTAGTGCACCAGATTACCCGCTAACTCTCCGTAGGAAAGACTGGCTCACTGCCTCTTCGCCGCTAAACATCCATACGTAGCTTCGAACAAGTGGGTCGCGGGGCATGTCTGCTAGCTCGCTCATCGACCGGATGTGAAGACCCGCCTGCAGATCGACACTCGGTAGTGCGTGCCTGCTGGCTCGCTCGCCAACGGCTCACTGTGTGAAGTGCGAATGGAGATAGGGACGCTTTGGGAGTGTGCCCCACCTGCCTGTTATCCGGTAAGGAGAACGGACAGAGTTGGATAAGCACCCGCTTCGAGGATCCGAGAGATGTTACAAGCCAGATGCCAAGTTTGGAATGAATGAGCGAATGAGGTATGTAAAGAGTGATGTTCGAAAAGTCATGGTCTACGCGCGGCGTAATGTTGAGTGTCTCCGGCCTGAATGCCTTGAACGAGATCCGGGTCCACATGCGGATGTTGGTTTTTGATGTGACGCTGACGGTTGTCTTCCCGGTTTCCCTTGAAGCCTTTCCCGGGAATGGCACGCTTGCACGTGGAAACAGGGCATAAAAGTTCGATCTGCCCTTTGTGCTTGGAGTTTTCGTGGCGATCCCGGTCTCTCTTAACCTTGAAACCAGTCTCACTGAAGGAACAAGGTGAATGTCGGCATTTGAAAGGTTTGTCGTGGTGCTTCTTATGCGCCCTACATTGTGTCAGTATACTTTACGGTGGGATGGATCACTTCTGGCGTACCTGAGCTGGTGCTGCTGAAGAAAGGCTTCTGTGCAGCCTGGTACGTCACATGGGATCTTATCGATACGTTCGATCGGCCGCCAATCAGCAGCGTTGTCATCAGAAGAAGGCCGTGTTGGGCTGTCATGGGTGCTTGAGGGACGACCGTTATCGGGAGGTGCAGTCATTGTTGTTGAACCAGGGTGTGAGCCCGTGGTTGGACTGTCATCGGGCACATAAGGAGCCGGGGCATCAGGTAGAGAAAGCGCGGTTGACCGATTATAGGTAAGGAGCGGCTCGAACTCAGTAGAGGTTCGAAAGAAATGAGTGACATCGAATGGCGGGTATGTAACATCTCGAGGATCTACAAAGAGGGTTTGTGTCGACGACTGGGCCGCATCGTGGATTACTGCTTCATTTTCGGCAGGTATGAAGGTTCAGGGAGACTTGTAATCCCCCCGGCTCTACCCGTTCTAGAAGTCGTGTTCTGTGCAGTAAGGTCAGTCTCAATACAATAATCGATCACGGCCCAAAGAGCACTTACGTATTTGGGGTTTTCTTGGTTCTGAGCTGGCGCTGAAGGGGTCAAGATGGGCCAAAGGGGTCGCTTACTTATACCCCGCGTGCTTGGCGCTTGCCTTGCGCCATTTTGAGGCCATCCAGTCCAGGGCTGGCGCAGCCACTAGACAACTTGCGCAGCTGGAAACTAGACTACATACACCCGCCAAGAAGACGCCCCCAGCGCCAGCTTCAAGGACCCCCTACCTTTATAAAATACAGCTAATGCAGCCCAAATTGGTGGCGCGACGAGCTCGTATTTACCCGTCCTTTAGATCAGTTAAAATCGGCTTATTTAAGCCGAACGCTAGGGTCGGGTAAGGCGTTTTCTATCAGGTAAAGCGCATACTTTTTGTTCGGTAGGAGGCTCGAAAGCAAGCCCCGTGGAAGCTTAACCTTTATTGCCGATATGCGATTATGGCGTTGAAAAAGGCCGTTGGCTTCCTGTTTAACTTTCAACTCCCTATTATACACGCTTTTAAGATGGCGAGCGTGCTGTATGCGGGCCTCTTAGGAGGTATATGAGCCTCTTAGGAGGTAGAAAGGGGTGGTAGGATCGATATACGCGGGAGTCGAGTTTGTTGGAGGTGATATATATAAGGAGCTCTGCAGAAGATCGTTAGCTTTATAACCTCATTTCTGAACCAAATTTAAGCTTACCGAAATATATCGTCAGCCGTCCTTACCGACGCCTTCCTTATCTAGTGCATTAGCTTTTACCTGCTTAAGTAAATTAATATACGACTCCTCTAGACTCTGCGCGGCCGGATCTTGATTAGGTGAATGTGTTTCGGCCTCCGTAGCTTTAATTTGTAACCCTGGAGACCCCAGTAACCGCTCGATAGGCTGTCGGCGAAGCTGCGATAGATGCTGTACAGTAGGAAGTTGAACATTCGGATAGAGTAAGGCCTCCGCAAGAGCTGTCGAAGCTTTAAGCAATCGCGGTGGCAGTGGTAGAAGCTATAGCGAGGATGGCTCCAGCAGCTGCATTAAATTCGGCGTCGTTGTCGTTGTCAAAATCCATGGCAATAAGATAGGAAGGCAGGAGTGATATGAGGCTCTGCAGGATCTGCAGAATCTGCAGGATTGCTTACTACTAAGCCGCATATAGAACGCCTCCTTACCGACGGTTACAAAACCTCAAATTCGACAAGGCTTTGTATACTGCGCCGAGCCTTCTATATAGGGCCTAGTTGATTACGAAAGAACGCCATAATATTGAGGTGTAAGAAACTAGGAGGCGACCCCTGCCCCGACTGCGCAAGTTGTCTACTAAGGACGCCGTGAGCTCATGATCGCTGCAGGCCTCCTTGCCTTACACCACTAGTTGACGGGATTTTTTGAGGCCATCGTGCCTTATCTTTGCCTCACCTCTCCACACGTCACCCGCTCGCTTGGCGCAGTGGCTGCGCCCTAAGAGCCTTTGCGCCAGCCTGATTCGATGAAGTCGCTCCAAGTTCTCGTAAAATGTTTTATTAGCTCCATGTGCGATTTTGAGGCCAACCTCGCCTGGCCTCAAGGAACTCTCCGTCAATGGCTCAGACGATTGTCTTACTTTGTGAAGCGCAGCTCTCAGCACCTCATCTCCTTTGAATACCCATCAACACAAGTCTGCTTATTTTTCAGTGTGTTCCGGTAACAAGCTAAGGAGCTCTAAATAACTTACTTAGATCTTGGGCTGCACGGGCTTCTTAATAGCCTTGTCCAGTTCTCAACGCTAAGCTCCTTCAAGGCCTCAAAAGGAACCAACTCTGAATCAATAGCATCGAAGGACGCTCTTCTCAAAACAGAGAACCATCTGATACCTCAACCGGCCTCTCGCAACCTTAAAGGTATAGATGCACCTTGTGCACGACGGCGCTCGACAAGCCGCTTTGCGCCAACTCTTCAACTCGACACGGAAAGATCTTTGGTCAATTCAAGACGATACCTAATCCGGACGAATCGACGTCAAATATTTCAGAACCATCAGCTAAGATGGACACGAAACACGAGAAGTCTCCCAAGAGGAAGCGCCAGAAGCCGAAGCGATCCAAAGGCCAGGTAGATAAACCGTCAAAGGCCCTCCGATACTTGGAGGAGCCTGAGCCGATACCTCTCAAGGCTGCCAGAGTGAAGAAAGAAGAAGATACAACTTCCAAACAGGAGCTGCAGCACCAGGCCGCTAAGGATGCGCACAGGGACCCTAAGCACGTCGAACCGGACACGCCATCTACCAGTGATGCATGGACCGATGCGGAGCTTCTCGAGGATTGTCCGTCCGCTTCCCAAGCCGTCGGATTAATAACGACTCAGCTCAAACCCCTCACGCTCGTAAAGGAAAACACCACAGACCGCGGACCCCGCCGACCTTCAGAAGCCCAAGGTCGATGGAGCCGGGATGTTCTCATACTCCCCGACCCCCCAGCTCGCAGCGGCATCGTCACCAACCAGTTCTGGCAGGGCGATGGAAGATTCGCCGCTTTCAAGAAGCACGATATCGGCCTCAACGCTGCTTGCCGGCAGAGATTGTTCGAGGACCGTGATGTTGAAGACCGTTTGCCCGTGCTTTCGAAAGAAGGCCAGATCGATGATGCGACTTCATTGACCAAGAACGATGAAAGCGAGATGCAAAAGACACTGAGCCCTCCGACTATCGACTTAACCGACTTAACCGAATCCAAGAAAGATGCGCCTCTCTCGCCGGATGTCAGCACGCCCGAGACCATGCCTTCCTCAACCCTTTCATCAACTATTGCTGGGGAAGTATCTCCTACACATCCGGACGACCCTTCATCCAGCATCCTGCGAGGCTTCATGGATCTCTTCCGCCCGCTTGTTATGGAGGAGATCCAGCAAGCCATCCAAGTATCCATCCTCATCGAAACTCCTCAGACGAGTAGTCAAACGACGCAAACAGAGACGGAGTCGAAGGATAGAAGAGGCCGCTTAAAAGATAAATCACGTGAGCGACGTCGCGTGAAGCGGCGCGAAACCCGCAATAGCCAGTCTTTGCTGAAGAAGATGCAAAAGGCTCAGGAAGCCGAGGATAAGAAGAACGAAGAGAAGCGTTGGCGGAGTATGACCGTTTCGTCTCGCACAACTACATCGACGTTCAGGTTGAATCCCGCGGCCAATCAGTTTATTCCAAAAGGTTCTGAATAGAAATTAGCCGCTCGGAACGCGCATACTATGCCTTCTGAGGTGACAGCATCCTTGTGGCGCTTGGTTCGACCAGCTTAAATGCAACGGCGATTGCGGTGCTCGACAAAGAGAATCTCAAGCGCAACAGCCCTGGTACAGATATAGGATTTAATACTTCCCCCCAGTAGTCATATGCTAAAAATGAAGACTTGACCGAGTGATTGCAGTTTGACAAGGTCCACTGCACAGAAGGCAGGCGCCAACTCTACAGCCTGCTCGCTCATCTTGCGCATAGGGTCTCATCGCCAGTCCCGTGTTCTCCCGCTCGCACCCGCGATAATAGCGGCATCTTCTCTAAAGGACACCGGGTCGCGGGTGCCTCCTTAGTAACGCGAACCCTGGACGATGCAGGTGCAGCTCGTCTGGTCAGCGAAGGCCGCATTCTCCCAGCCCTAGGTTCAAAAACGAGGGCAGACCTCAATCACCCAGTGCCGCAGCCAAACCTAGCAAGGCCGAATTCGAGCAGCGGCCGCTCTACCCCCTCAATCGTCGAGAGCCGCATTTCCACAAGGCAGTCCGCAGGGGGGTATTCATCACCAAGCCCAAAACGCCCCAGTCGCCTGCCATAGAGCGAGGCCCGAGCAATAGTGCCGTTCCTCTCCCAGGTCGCCAGGATCGCAGCGCAGCAGCCAGCTATGGCCCCGCAACGCCAACGCAGCATGAAGCATTGGCCGTCCCAGAACAGGCGCCAGTTGCCTCTCGGCCGGGCAGAGCGATTCACCTGGTGTCGTGGTCAGGCCAAATGCCAACCCACCAGCTAGTCGCGACCTTTCCCCACGCTGTTGCGCCCTTTCCCCATGCTGGCATCATAAACAGTGGACAGAGGCCAAGCCACTAAAGGTACGCTATGTCTACGGGGGTCATGACCGCAGGCCTTAATGAAGCAGAGTTTCTAATGTTGAGTATGGGATCCACATCTCTCTTCAGGTCGGATGTGTCCGCAAAATTTCCCGTGTTAAATGTCCAAGGCGTCTGCTGAGAGGACGGTACGTGGGGCGTCCGACGGGAGAGGCGTCGATAGTTTGAGGGTCGTTATCGGAGCTGTAGACTGTCTGATAGTAAGCATTCTCCCAGGCAACTTCTTCAGTAGAGGGAGAACATGCTCGACGCGGAAACTGTTGGAGTAGATTGCCGCACTCAGAGCTAACAGGTCACTGAGGTCTTATGACCCTGGTTCGAGGGCAGCGAACGTGCGGCGGGAGGCTTTGCAGAGCCAGCATCAGGTCTAGAATGACTCCTTTCAGTCCTATTGTGTTTAGTGAATGCAACAAGTTGGTGGTAAACGGTACCTTCACTACGGACATGGCACAGCCGGCCAGAAGTACAACTGCCAAAGCTATCAATTGTGGATTCCAAAGCGTTGCGAAAGACATCCAGCCCTCATTCTGATAGTTTTCTCTTAATGATATCTTGTGTGTCGAGAGTAGGAAGCCGGAAAGATAGGAAGTTAGACCGAGTCGGCAGGGGGGTGGCAGCTCGGCGTGGTCACGGAAAAACTCGGCGTAGTCAGAAAGTTCAACGTGAGGCCTCACTTCTGTCGATAGTATAACCGTCCGTTATAAATCTCATATTCGACGAGCGTAATATCCTTATGTCGTCGTTCTCCTATTCGAATCGCCTTTATTATATCTATTATCTATATATCGTTCTTCTATTCGTACTCAGTGTGGGTAACAGTCAGCGTCGCTGGCAGCGTCGCTGACAGCTAGCTGCTGATGTAAGCAGTCAGTTAGCGTATAGAGTTATTACAGTTAGTCTACAGTCAGTCTATAGCGCGCTGACGGCTCGCTGCATAGGTGGTGAGAAAGGGTAGATTTTGAAGCTTTTGGTAGACGTTGAGGATATTCGGATATTCGGCTTAAATCCGGTTGGCTACTGACACGCTAAGCACGGGAACCCCCTATACCAGCAATAAGCTCTGTACGTAAGCGGGCTTTTAGTTAAGCTAAGAAAATCGTTACCGATAAGCATAATCGACTCTAGGTCCAAGAATAGTATAAAAGTAGTTTCCTGCTTCTTTAGCGCCTTACAGATGTTCTTAATTATATTACTAGTATTTAGTTCAATTTAATGTAAATATTTAGGTATAAGTGGCGTCTATAAGAGCGGAAGGGTTCTAACGAAAAAGATAAGGAATTTTGCCGTATTAAGAAGATATAGGATTAACTATATAGAAACTACATTTAAGGAAGGGCATTTTTTAGTATTGGTACTGCTAAGATCCTAATAAAGGTTTTACTTACCGCTTTATGCAGCCTAGTTACTATTAAGTAATTAATAATAAGCACGGATAGTACTTTTTAGTAAACTAGTGTTACGGCGCTGGTGGAAAACGGTGGATTGTGGCGGATAGTGTTACGGTACTGGCATATTGCCAGCAGATTGCCGCACATTGCCGCACATTGCCGTTATATGACTAGAGAATTGTATATAACCTCAAGCGGTGCTTCTGTTCTTCCCCTTTCCTTTCTCTAGCTTTAGATCCTTGTTTATAGACAATCCAATTATATAGGCTTGCACAACCCTCTTGCCGTACTCGTGCCTTAATTAACTAAGTTACTAATATTATCTAAAGCTCGTTACTACCCTTTCTTCCTAAAAAGGAACTTAAATATATCTATAAGACTATAAATAGAATAAGGATATAGAATAGGACCCTAAGGATATTACTAGAACTATAAGGATAGGATAAAACTAAAAGAATATAAATAGAACGCGAAACCTAAGAATAGGATATGTATAGACCAGAACCCCTAGAAAATAAATAAACGCTAAAAATTATCTAAAACCCCTACTACTATGCTAAGAAATATAGTAGCTGGCAAAGTCGCTATAGGACCCGCAAATACCTTTAATAGTAAAATAGTTGCCGTTTTAACCCCCTAGGAAGAGCTTATAGCAGTTAATACTAAAATTAAATAGCTTTAAGAGCTGCTTAAAACTAGAGATACCCCTACGCCTAGTAATAAGTTATTAGATACCTAGAGGCTTGCTATAGTTCTTAAGGCCCTTACCTAACGTATAGTATTAGTATTATTGCGATCTACAAAGGTTATAGACCCCCTATTACTTATAGATAAAACCAACCCTATATTTAATAACTAGAAGCTTTAACTATAAAATAAGCTTAAAGTTAATGCGGACTACTTCCCTAATACCTAAGCTAAAATAGTATACGTCTTTGGCCGTTTTGGTGGTAACGCATAGATATACCTACGTCCGTAATACGCCTAGGACTTAGTAGACCCCTTCCTCTCTAAAGAAGAGATAATTAACTACCTATCTTCTATTTATAAGGACCCCTTTAAAGTATAAAACGCCCGGCTTAATTATAAAAGCCTAAATATAAAAACAATAGAGACCTTCTTGGCCTTTTAGACCCACTTTTTATACCTAGCTAGATAGGCTTAAATCCCCTAGGAAGATCTAATGCTAGACCTCTTTAATAGGCTTACCCTAGACCTATAGCGCGCTATACTTCCAGTTTATACTACTATATAGACGCTTAAGGAACTTATAGACTAATACCTAGCTATTAACTAGGGCCTCTATTAAATTAAGGTATATACTAAGCGGTATAAAACTAGAAGCTCTGCTAACTAGAATATAAGTACTATAAAAACGGGCCGTAGCGCCCTAGTAAGATCTGCAACCCCTATAGCACTAGCCATATAGCCCGCCGCTAGTTTAGTAGCTAGCTATATAGCTAGTCCTACTATAGGTCTAGTAAATACTTAGCTAATATATAGCAACCCCTATATATAGGCCCTTAGTAATTAGGGAGCTTACTTCTCTTACGGCTAAAAGGGCTATATTATAAAAGATTGCCTAATAAATATAAAAGCGGGCAAGGTTTTGTTAATCTAGGAGGATAGTATAAAGTTGGAAAAAGAGGAACCCCAAAGAAAGACTCCTCTCTAGGGTTAAAAGGGATTGATATGTTATATATTAATCTAGGTTAGCTAGTTAGTAAAAAAAGCTACACTATCCTTTATACTTTATTCCGTAATAGATATTAAGTTTTAACCTTTACTTTAGCTAACTTTAGAGTAAATATCTTTGCCTTAATAAACACCTAGTGTGCTATAAAGCTGGCTAATTTTCTAAATGCACCCCTTAAAGAACTGCCTAAACTAATTCCTATTTGCGGGTATAACGGATGGATAGGGCCACCTATTATAACTATTTTATAGATTTACCTCCGTGTTAATAGATAAAGGTAGTATAATATCCCCTTCCTTATTATAGACCTTTGATTAGATATATAAAATGATTTCTAACTCATCTTAAGACAATAGAGTCTCCAACCCCTCGCAGGAGCCTTATGATCTTGAGGTGGTGAAGGAATATCCCCCACGAGGATCATGGACGCTGTATCGGCTTGCTTCGCCAATAAGCTTTACGTGCAGTCGTTGCGACCGCGTTAAGAAGGCAAAGCTCGTAGCAACACGCAATAAAAATTGGGATGCTCTTTACTGTAATACGTATTATAGTCTGCTTCTCTTAAAATATTAATAAGGTCCGTAATACCTAAGCTTACTAGGCTCCTAAGACGTCTTAAGTATTTATAAGTGGTAGCTGTTAAATCGGTCCTTTTACAATTACCCTTAAACTCAAAAAGCTACACCTTATCTTATATTCGCCGCCACTAAAGTTAAACGTTAGTTGGCCCCTCTAACCGACTAGTAGGAATAGTTCTATTGGGAAGGCAAAGTTATTAGCTATTTTGCGAAAATAGTTTGACTATATATTCCCTAAAATGCTTTAGCTGGACAACAGTATAATGTATATAGGTTGATAATGAATCTAGGTTTTAGATTGGCTGATTGCTACGGAACATTTTCTAAGTATGCTTTAGAAGTGTAACTCTTTACCGCTGCCTTGTTAAAGGAAATTTGTATATTAGATTTAAGCTAGAACTAGCCCTGCCCTTTATAGCGAGTGTTTGCCGTATTTATATGCTTAATTAGTAATAAGTTAGCAGATCTAACTAAGCTAAAGCGTTACCTTAGAAGCTTAGACTAAGAAATCAATTACGCTAGCGCGCTAATCTCTTTCAGATATTTAATTGATTTCTTAGTCTAAGGTACTTTGGCGAGATTTATATAGAAGTACAAACTTTTTTAGTAAGGAAAACTGTAACCAACTACCGGACCTTGCATATTACCCTGTTCACTAGCGTTAGCACTACCCTCGTATACCTCGTATATCTTATATTACCCCGTTTCGACTATATATTAGTCTCCCCTTTTATCTTATTCTTACGCCTTCTTTATGTATATATACCACTTGATTTCCATAGATTTACAATTAAGTTGCTTGTTTAATACCTATACACTGCAAAGCTTACAAAAACTCACAAACCCTAATAAAATTAATTAATATCCCTATAACATATTTTAAGGTAAAAATTATATTAAATGATTTAGGAGATTGAGCTCTATAGATTATAAGATTTTAGGCCTTTTATATCTTTATATGCACCTATATAGGCCTATATAAAAAAAGCTTATACTTTTAATAATAAGGAATTTTGACTTTAACGAAATTAATCTTAGATTCGGGAGGGGATAATGTAATTCTAAGGCCTTTGATATATAAAGTAGCCTCCTAAGATTTATCTATAAACTTTTAAAGACTTTATTTTATTAAGTCGTGGAGGAATTCCCCTTATAAAATTGCTAAGATTACGATTTTTGCTTATGCTTTTAATAAAGCTCGCTAAAGGTTCTTAGACGTGATTTTGCAAGAAGGAAGCGGTGTAGCTATTATTTTGACGCTAGCTAAAAAAAAATTACGTCTAAGCTTATTAAGGTAAGCTAAAGTAAGTAGAACTACGCTCCCCTATTACGTGTTTAAGTCTCGTTAAGAGGATCTATTAGAAGAGATATTAAGGAGAAGGGTATATAAGAGAAAGGTGGATTACACTGGTTTAATGGACCGACTATAGACGAGATATATATTTAAATTTAGATTAACTTAAACGGAGAAAGGAAGAGAAGTATTATATAATAACTTCTTATCTAAGCTAATCTCCTAAGCTATGTATATTTACTTATATATAACGCTAGTACTTTAAGTAATAAAGTATATAAGGGTGATTAGGGTATAAAAAGAGCGAGCTAGGTAGTTAGGCGTAGCGTCCTCTAAAATATACAGCTAGGATCTTAACAGATTTAGTAGCTATGGCTTTAGTCCTATAAACTAGGAGCTTATAAGAGCTAGGGGCTTATAAGAGCTAGGGGATCCTACGAGCTAAGTAATTATGCGAGTAGAGTGGTCTGACTTAGCGCCTCTAATTAATGCCTAGCGTGTAAATAGGGTATTAATAGGTTTAATAGCTTCGCGGCTTTAATCCTACAAGCTAGGCGATTGTATAAGCTAGATACTTATAGGAGCTAGCTAATCCTACAAGCTAGGTAATTATACGAGCTAGGTGATTATGTAAGCTAGGTAATTATACGAACTAGGTAATTGTGCGAGCTAGGTAATTGTGCGAGCTAGGTAATCGTGTGAGCTAGGTGATCATACAAGCGGGGTGATTGTATAAGCGGGGTGATCGTGCGAGCGGGGTGATCGTGCGAGCAGGGTGATCGCGCGAGTAGGGTGATCGTGTAAGTAGGGTAATCGTGCAAGCGGGGTGATTGTGCGAGCAGGGTGATCGCGCGAGTAGGGTGATCGTGCGAGCAGGGTGATCGTGTGAGTGGGGTGATCGTATAAGTAGGGTGATCGCGCGAGCAGGGTAATCGTGCGAGTAGGGTAATCGTGCGAGCGGGGTGATTATGTAAGTAGGGTGATCTGACCTAGCGTCCTCTATTAACGCCTAGCAGGAAGCAAATGTTAGGAAAATATTAGAACTATAAAAAAAGGAAATATATAAGTCCTAGATCTAGAAATATTAAAGAAGTTCCTATATAAAGACTCCTATAAACTTTATAATAACTTAAAGCCCCCTTATATATACTTAGAGAAGTTCCTACGTAAATAGCCCTATAAGCGTAGCTATAAGTCTAAGCCCCTTTACGTAACCTAACTACTTTTCCCTACCGCACCGGAATAGATAAATAACCGCTGTATACTATAAGTAGAGAAATAATTTAAATAAAAGGAAAATACTATAAAATAATATGTTTATATCCTTAAGATATAAATCTATAAGTACCGTAGTATTAAATACGACTAATAGTTGCTGGTGTGGCATGCGTCCTAGGTTTATAAGAAAATTAAAAAATCCTAGATTGTTAGTATAGATTTGGCTTTTATTATCGCTTTTAAGGTAGTAAATAAATTTATCTAAGTAAAAGTATAGATTATTGTAAATGCTTTATAGCTCGCTATAAGTCAAGCGGGCAGAGACTCTGGTGGGAATAGTAAAATATTGTTTTATTTCGTGATAGGCTAAATAAAGAGAGGCCAAAGTTTTAACCCTTTTACTAGCTTTTATTAGAACTCTTCTTTATATTTTTATTCTTTACTTATAGATTTAAGACTATAAAGTTAAGGCTACTATATCCAACCGTTACCTATATAGCCTCGTTGCTTAACATCTCTTTATTGCTGTCTGCCCCTATTTCTTAATCTTTAGTACTAAAACTATTTTCTCTATTATATAATGTCTCTGCGTTCTATTTTAAGTCACTTTCCTAACTAGCTAACGCCTTTACGTTGCCGTCGTTATCTCTAAAGTCGGTTTCTCTATTTATAAACGCCTATTTACTAGCTGATAATTTAGGGACGCTGTGTTTATAGGTACTTAGGGTTGCGGGATACTACTTAAGGAGAAATTATAGTTAATATTATTGGGATATAGAATAAGCCTGTGGACCTCTAAGTAATAGCTGCTTAACGCCTTAAGTAAAAGATTTCTTTTAACGTAAGGCAGATTAATAGGAGTTAATTGCCGCCCGTATAAGGCGGAGCGCTTATAAAGGGCTTAACCAGAATACTAATTAAACTACCCTATAGGTACTAATAGCTCCTTTACTATAGATAGGGGGTTAATATATAAGATTAACTGGCTAGGATAAGCCTACTACTTAGGCAGTGTCTTGCCTTAAGAAGGATGGGCGTTGGAAGTGGATTATATAATGCTATTCCTGCTAAGAGAGGCGTTACTAGGGGTTATTGTTAACTTCTGGTTTTAGTTTATAACTTTATGCGAACGCTTCTAAACCCTGCTAAGGCATGCGGCGTCTGTTGGGGATTGTTAGCTATTTAAATTTAGTAATAGCTTAGCTAATAACTACTCCTAATAATGCCTTACTTATAGATTACTCTAGGTGCCTATAGTCTCGGGCGTAGATAATACGTAAGCTAAGAGTAATTATAGCTACTAAATATTGTACTATAGACACTATATAGGGTGGAAAAGGGCGGCTAGTATGCTCCGCCTTTTCTTTCTACCTTCTGTCCTAACTCCGCCTAGGAGAGAAATGGAATATAAACGTTATGCTCCTAGTTCTCGTATGCTATTAAGTTGACTTACCTTTAAGCCTTACCTCTTAATTATATACCCCTTACGATCTTTATAGGAATACTAGATATTATATATGTTACCTTAACTAAGCTTAAATACGTTGCTGATATAACCTATAGGTCCTTAACCAGTACTTATGGAAATATTACTATATATTACTACCCTGAGGGTAATATACCTAATTATTAACCTACTAGAAACCTTAAATTATCCTAAAATTGTATTAACGATAAAGACACGGCATCTAGTATCGGGGAGGAGAAACAATTATAGCTTTCCGACCCTATGTAGAAACAGATGCCTTGTATACCTACTTAAATACCTAATAAAGTTAATTCTTATAAAAACAATAATAATATAAAGGGTAATATATAAGAGGATACGGTTTAGGGAGGTGTATAAAAAATATACCTTAATTACTTTAAGGACTTAGAAGGCTATGGCGAAGCTAAAATAGGCTTACCTAAGCTAATAAAGGACTATGGTGAGGCTAAGATAGACTTGCCTTAATTGGCGGATATAGTTGCGGTTTTTAAACACGTTTTACTGGTAACTTAAGGTATATTTATAAGACCCCTATAATTATTTAGCAATACTAATAAGTAAGTAGAGAATAGCTTAGCTAATTTTATAACGTTTCTTGGAGTTACATCTCCCCTATTTAAAGTATTAACCATTTCTAATGCTATAATTTCGCGTAGATAACTAAAGTATCTCGTTTTATGGTTGCCTTCTTATTATATAAAAAAGGACTTAAGATATCTCCAAAGCCCTAGTTATAAATCATTCGTATCTATATTCGGCCCTATTATAGTAATATACTAGTATCCTACCTAGGTTTTAGCCGTGGATATACTACTAAAGAGACTTGCATTATACTATGCTAAGAACCCCTATCTTTTTTGCCGTTATGCTAAGATATATAAACTACTTAAAGATATTATAATAGAGATAGCTAAGAGGAGCAAACCGTATAAGCAAAGAGATTAATTAGGAAAGGTATTAGAGGATTTATTAGAAGAGATATTAAGGAGAAGAGTATATAAGAGAAAGGTGGATCCTACTGTAAATAGAGATCCTAAGAGGTCTAAGGTATAAGAGATTTCTTATAGGGAAAGATGTTTGTAATTATATTTTTATTTTTTAGCATTTATTAAGAATTAAGGCGTTAATTAGGATTTCTTTAGCTTAGTATTTTATTTCTATCTAGTTGCTTCTATATTAAGAATATCTTATTATTATTTGCGTATAAAGGAACGAGTTTTTGCATATTGGATTGAAGTTAGAGAGACTTACTTATAGTATAGAGGTGCGTTTTAAAAGTCTTTACCGCTAAGAAATTAACCGCCTTAGCTTACCGCCTTCTAAATCTAGATATCCTTCTTTTTTTTTTTTATTTTTTTTTTATATCCATTGTATTATACTACGTACAATACTACGCATACAGCCTCTAGGCTATGGCGCTATAGTTCTATATACATGAATCCTTTCTAGGCAGCTTAACATGTACTAGTAGCTATGTCCTAGTAGTTTATAAATCCCTAAATTAGGGATTTACAGCTTCCTAGTAAATACTAGGTTGCTAGCAACTATTAGGTAGTGAGAAAACGGTAGGAAAATAGTAGAAAAAAATTGAAATAAAAGTAATCCTAACGCCTGTCCCTGTCCTATTTGTAGTTTATTTCTGTCCTTTTGCTTTCTATGGTCTATCTACTAGGACTTTAGTAGGAGTTACCTCCTTCTAGAGATCCTGCTGCTCTTAGCCACTTTCCAGTAGCTATTTTTGTCCTACTTAAAAATAGAAAAAGCGCCCCTCTTCCTTTTTTTGTGCAAAAAAGCTTCTCTAGGGAAAGAGAAGAGCCTATTTGTCTTTGCATTTCCTTTCTATCTTCCCAATATAGTCTGCATTCTAGTAATAGATGCGTAGGGGTTTGTACCGCGGTACAGTCCCTAAAGCATCTACCTTCTTTATCCTTCCCTATTGTTTTAGAAAAGGATTTAAAGAAGCCTTTTCCTACTTTTAGTTGGAAGAGAGCTGATTGTAGCCTTTTAGGATATTTATCCTTAGGGGCTTTAAAAGAAAAGGGGTAGTTTCCTTTACAGATTCTAGTATAGTGTTTTCCTTTGCTTTTATTCTGTTGCCAATTGTCTTTCCACTGTTCTAGTATCTTTTCTCTTGCTTGTCTCCCTAGGTAGGCTAAAGAAGTATAAGAAGATTGTAGTTTTCTTCTAGAGAGGCCCTTTTTAGCTAGCTTATCTGCTATTTCATTTCCATAGATTCCTAAATGGCTAGGAACCCAATAGAAGTTAATAGAGATACCCTTATTAGCTAAGTAGGAACAGCTTTGCGTGATTTTAAAGACTAGCTCTTGTCCCCCTGTAAGAGAATTAAGCTGTAATCTCTTAATAGCCGCTTGGCTATCTATAAAGATATAGACCTGTTTCTCTTCTAGTCTTTATTGTTTTAGGTGTTCTAGGGCCCTATAGACTGCATAGAGCTCTGCGTCCATAATTTCCATATAAGGTCCTAAATTCCAGTTTGTTGCATATTTGATCCTATTTCTCTCCCCTATTTTGCATACGGCAGCTGCATTTGATTTACTATCTTTAGAGCCATCTGTATAGTATATATCTACTAGGTCCCACTCTAGGGATTCTTATAAATTTTCTACTAGTCTTAGATGTTCTTGTGCAGCTTCTACTTTACTATTCTTTGAGATAGAGAAAGATGCAGATATAGGAGGAGACCATGGTTTTTGCCACTCTAGAGAGACTTTCTCTATTTTCCAGTTCTGAACTAGCTGCTGAACCCTAGATACTAGGGATAATAGCTGTGTTTTTGGCTGTAGTAAGTGCCTTATAGTAGAGTTTTTAGAACTAGAATCAGAGCTAGTTGCTAGTTCGTCCTTGTCTTTATTATTCTCTTCTATATAGGCCTTCTTAATTGCATGGTTTTCCTTAAATTTTAGGATTCTTAATGCGTAGCTATTGCAAAGCTTTTCGAATCTAATTCTAGGAGGAGGGATAGAGGCTTCAA